>ENA-UPTA01001613-UPTA01001613.1-activated-sludge-metagenome-genome-assembly--contig:-NODE-1613-length-24852-cov-18.446506_pt1 | contig 24852 bp, 19 predicted proteins | sample MGYA00238184_ERZ773361 | MGnify/ENA primary metagenome ERZ773361 (study PRJEB29100, sample SAMN05720205) | activated sludge metagenome | isolation source: anaerobic digester from wastewater... | reverse complement strand
TGATCATCTTCTTGATCTGGCGCGTCTCCAGCAGCTTGCCCAGGCCGAAGCCGTCCACACCGGCGTTGTTGCTGATCACCGTCAGGTTCTTCACGCCGCTGTCGCGCAGCGCGTCGATCAGCGCCTCGGGGATGCCGCACAGGCCGAAACCGCCCACGGCCAGTTGCTGGCCGTCGTGCACCACGCCCTTGAGCGCGTCGGCGGCCGATGGATAAATCTTGTTCACGGTCTCTCTCCAGTTGCAAATATCAAACGAACAGCAGGCTCAGGCTCGGCGTGAACGATACTACGTAAACGACTACGTAGTATTTCGTAATGGCGATCCCTGTCCCTGCGGCCGGCGACCCGGCGCTGGCGCCACCGGACTACCGGCTGGCCTTTCAACTGGCGCCGGTCGGCCTGATTCTCTCGCGCCAGCGCCACATCGTCGATTGCAACGACCGCGTGTGCGACATCTTCGGCGCCGAGCCGGCGCAACTGATCGGCCAGAGCTTTCGCATTCTGTATCCCAGCGCCGACGAATACGAGCGCTTTGGCGCGCGCATCGCGCCGATCCTGAACCGCGACGGCCTGTACGCCGACAACCGCGTGATGCAGCGGGTGGGCGGCCCGCAGGCCGGCGAGGCCTTCTGGTGCCACGTCACCGGCCGCGCCATCGACCGCCGCGCGCCGCACGCCGCCGGCATCTGGAGCTTCGAGGACCTGAGCGCCCAGCGACCGATGGGCGCCGTGCTGACCGCGCGCGAGCGCGAAGTCGCCGCCCAGCTCACGTGCGGCCTGACCAGCAAGGAGATCGGCCGCGCCCTGGGCCTGAGCCACCGCACCGTCGAAGTGCACCGCGCCAAGCTGATGCGCAAGTACCGCGCCGGCACCACGGCCGAGCTGGTGCAAAAGCTCATGGGCGGGCTGTGAGCCGAATCGCCGCGCCTTGACAAACTATCAAATCGATAGCTGCTTGCGCTTGTCTGGCAAGCGCCAGAGCCTATTTTTTGTCGGATTGACCAGGGCCGCCGTCCACCACCTCGGCGGCACTGCGAAAGGCCTCCACCGCGCACGGCACGCCGCAGTAGATGCTGGCGTGCAGCAGCACCTCCTGCAGCTCGGCGACCGTGGCGCCGTTGCGCAGCGCGCCGCGCACATGGCCCTTGAGCTCGTGCTGGCGGCCCAGCGCGGTCAGCATGGCCACCGTCACCAGGCTGCGCGTCTTCAGGTCCAGCCCCGGCCGCTGCCACACGTCGCCCCAGGCGTTGCGGGTGATGGCGTGCTGCATCGGCTCGGTGAACGGCGTGGCGCTGGCGAACGCGCGATCGACGAAATCGTCGCCCATCACCTGGCGGCGCTTCTTCAGGCCGTGCTGGAACGCCGGGTCGTCGGGCAGTGTCATGGCGGGGTCTCCTGGAGGCAAAGGCCGTCAGCATAATGACCCGCACCCCCACCAGACCAGGAGAGCCCCATGAGCCGCTACCCCCTGCCCAGCCTCGACAGCCTGCCCGAAGACATCCGCGCCCGCATCCTCGAAGTGCAGGCCAAGGCCGGCTTCGTGCCCAACGTATTTCTGGCGCTGGCGCGCCGGCCGGCCGAATGGCGCGCCTTCTTCGCCTACCACGACGCGCTGATGGAGCCCGAAAGCGCCGGCCGCAGCAGCCGGCTGAGCAAGGGCGACCGCGAAATGATCGTCACCGCCACCAGCGCCGCCAACGGCTGCCTGTACTGCGTGGTGGCCCATGGCGCGTTGCTGCGCATCTACGAGAAGAAACCCCTGGTGGCCGACCAGGTGGCCACCAACCACCGCAAGGCCGACATCAGCGCGCGCCAGCGCGCCATGCTCGACTTCGCCATGAAGGTCAGCCAGCACCCGCGCGAGCTGGGCGAAGAGGACTTCGCCCCCCTGCACGCCCACGGCTTCGACGACGAAGACATCTGGGACATCGCCGCCATCGCCGCCTTCTTTGGCCTGTCCAACCGCATGGCCTCGTTCAGCAACATGACGCCGAATGCGGAGTTTTACCTCATGGGGCGGGTGCCGAGGGAAAAAAAACCGTCTTAGGCACCAACGGCAGCCGGCGTGCCGCTACGCTCAAGGAAGCCACGCGGATCGCGGAGAAAGGGAAAGGCCTGACAGGTTGCCCCGTCAGGCCTTTGGGTACGGACGGGGTCTTTCGACCCCTCCTTATTGCAGCAACGGCTCTCACCCCGGATAACCACAATCGGGACAGAGTATAGCAAGAGGGAATTTCATGACGCACTACGTGTTTGGGCTGGACATCGGCATCGCCTCGGTGGGCTGGGCCGTACTCAGCGAGCAGCGCATCATCGACTTGGGCGTGCGCTGCTTTGACAAGGCCGAGACGGCCAAGGAAGGCGAGCCCCTCAATCTCACCCGTCGACAGGCACGCCTGCTGCGCCGGCGCCTGCATCGAAGGGCGTGGCGCCTCACGCAGCTTGCGCGCCTGCTCAAACGCGAGGGCTTGATCGCGGATGCCAAGCTGTTCGCCAAGGCGCCCAGCTTCCCTGACAATGCCTGGCAGCTTCGCCTGCAGGGGGTGGATCGCCTGTTGACACCGCTGGAGTGGGCGCGTGTGATCTATCACCTGTGCAAACACCGCGGCTTTCACTGGGTCAGCAAGGCCGAAGAAGCCAAGGCCGACAGTGACAAGGAAGGCGGGCGCGTGAAGCAAGGGCTGAAACACACCGGCGCACTCATGGCTGAAAAGGGCTACCGCAGCGCGGCCGAAATGGTGCTGGCTGAGTTCCCCGGCGCCCAGCGCAACAAGGGCGGGCAATACGACAAGGCTCTCTCTCGCGTGCTGCTGGGCGAAGAAATGGCCCTTCTGTTCCAGCGCCAGCGCACGCTGGGTAGCGCGCATGCGAGCGAACGGTTCGAGGCCTTGATTCTGGGCAGCGGAGATCGACGCAGTGGCTTGTTCTGGCGGCAGAAGCCAGCGCTCTCCGGCGCGGACTTGCTCAAGATGCTCGGCAAGTGCACGTTTGAGAGGAATGAATTTCGCGCCCCCAAAGCCAGTTTCAGCGCCGAGCGCCATGTCTGGCTCACCCGCCTGAACAACCTGCGCGTGATCATTGACGGATGTTCGCGAGCGCTGAGCGACGCCGAGCGCGCGGTCGTCTTGAGCCTGCCCTACCAGACCGAGGCGTTCAAGTACAAGTCATTGAAGAACGCCCTCGTGAAGGCAGGACTATGGAGCGAGGAAGTGCGTTTTGGTGGCCTGGCCTACCCCAGTCGCGCGCAGGCCGAAGGCGAGAATGCCAAAGACCCAGAAGATCAGGCGCTGGTGAAGATGCCCGCCTGGCACGAACTGCGCAAGGCCTTCAAGGCCGCAGGACAGGAATCCCTATGGAAACGCATCAGCACCCCTGCCCTGGAAGGAGAACCGGCGCTGCTCGATCAGATTGCCACCGTGCTCAGCGTCTATAAGGATGGCGCAGAAGTCGTTCAGCAACTGCGGGGCCTCGACCTGCCCGACCCTGACGTTTCCATCACGGTGCTGGAGCGAATCAGTTTTGACAAGTTCTCCAGCCTGTCGCTCAAGGCGCTGCGGCGCATCGTGCCGCTGATGGAGGCAGGCATGCGCTACGACGAGGCCGTGGCGCAGATCCCTGAGTACGGCCATCACAGTCAGCTTGTGAAGCCGGGTGCTGAAAAGCATCTGTATCTGCCTCCTTTCTATGAGGCCCAGCGTGAATACCGCAGCAAGAATGATCGCGTGGGCTCCATGAAATTCCGCGACGATGCCGACATTCCGCGCAACCCCGTCGTACTGCGTGCGCTCAACCAGGCGCGCAAGGTGGTCAATGCCTTGATTCGTGAATATGGCAGTCCCATGGCCGTGCATATCGAGATGGCACGCGATCTCTCGCGACCGCTGGAGGAGCGCAACAAAGTCAGACGAGCGCAGGACGAGTTCCGCGAGCGCAATGACAAGGCGCGCGAAGCGTTCGAAAGCGAGAACGGCTACCGGCCCAAGGGTGCCGTGTTCGAAAAATGGCTGCTCTATCGCGAGCAACTGGGCCAATGCGCCTACAGCCATCAGCCGCTGGATATTGGGCGCGTGCTGGACGACCCGAACTATGCCCAGGTCGATCACGCGCTGCCCTATTCACGCAGCTACGACGACAGCAAGAACAACAAGGTGCTGGTGCTTACCCAAGAGAACCAGAACAAGGGCAACCGCACGCCCTACGAATATCTGACCGCCCTCGATGGCGGTCAGGAAGGCGAGCGCTGGCGCGCCTTCGTCGCCTGGGTGCAGGGCAACAAGAGCTACCGCATGGCCAAGCGTGGCCGCCTGCTGCGCAAGAATTTCGGCGGGGACGAAGCACGCGGTTTTATCGACCGCAACCTGAACGACACGCGCTACATCTGCCGGTTCTTCAAGAACTACGTCGAGGAACATCTGCAACTGGCGCCGCGTGCGGATGGTGATCTGAACCGCCGCTGCGTCGTGGTCAGCGGCCAGCTCACGGGCTTTCTGCGGGCACGCTGGGGCCTGGCCAAGGTGCGCAGTGACAGCGACCGTCATCATGCACTCGACGCCGCGGTGGTAGCCGCCTGCTCTCATGGCATGGTCAAGGCATTGGCAGACTACTCGCGTCGCAAGGAAATCGAGTTCATCAAGGAGGGCTTTCCGGACCCGGAAACCGGCGAAATCCTGAATCCGACGGCATTCGACCATGCCAAGCGGTTTTTCCCTGAGCCGTGGCCGCACTTCCGCCATGAACTGCAGGCACGGCTGTTTACCGACGACTTGGCTGCGCTGCGCGCAGACATGCAGCGTCTCGGCACCTATCCTGACGATGCACTTGTGCGCTTGCGCACGCTGTTTGTCTCGCGCGCGCCGCAGCGGCGCAACGGTGGTGCAGTCCACAAGGAGACCATCTACGCGCAGCCCGACAGCCTCAAAGCCCGGGGCGGCATCATCGAGAAGGTGCTGCTGAAAGACCTCAAGCTTTCTGACCTCGACAACCTGGTCGAACCGCACCGCAATGAACGCTTGTACTCCGCCATTCGTGAGCGACTGCAAGCGCATGCTGGCAAGGCCGACAAGGCCTTCGGCCCGGACAACCCGCTGCACAAACCAGACAAGAGCGGCAACCCCACCGGCCCAGTGGTGCGCAGCGTCAAGCTTGTGCGTGCCAAACAAAGCGGCATCTCGATCCGCGGCGGTCTTGCCAAGAACGACAGCATGCTGCGGGTGGATGTGTTCACCAAGGCAGGCAAATTTCACCTGGTGCCGGTGTATGTGCACCATCGGGTCACCGGGTTACCGGATCGGGCCATCGTGGCACACAAGGATGAGAACGACTGGCCACATATGGACGAGACATACCAGTTTCTTCATTCAATTTATCCGAATGACCTTATAAGAATCACTCAGAAAGGCGCTTCCTTTAGCGGCTATTACGCCGGATGTGACCGCGGATCTGGAAACGTGAACCTTTGGGCACACGACCGCGCTATAGCCGTCGGCAAAGATGGGCTGATTCGCGGTATCGGCGTCAAAACAGCCCTGTCCCTGGAGAAATTTCACGTTGACGTGCTTGGCCGCATCTACCCCGCTCCTCCTGAGGTCCGTTGTGGTCTGGCGTAGCGTAGTCATCAACCAGCCGGCCCGACTCAAGCGCGAACATTTCGCGCTGGTCGTCGAGCAGGAGCAAAGTGCCCGTGTGCCGTTCGAGGACATTGCCGTCATCGTGCTCAACCATCGCGAAATCACGTTGACGCATCCGGTCCTCTCGGCCTGCGCCGACTACGGTATAGGCCTGTACAGCACCGGCGACAACCATCAGCCCAATGGCATCTTCATGCCATTTCTACCGCACAGCCGCGCCACCCGCATGCAGCGGTTGCAACTGCAACTGGACAAGCCCTCCACCAAGCGCGCATGGGCCAGCATCGTGCGCGCCAAGATCGCCAACCAGGCTCGGTGCATGGAACTGCTCGGCCGCGGCGATGCCGAACGGCTGCATTCCTACGTGCGGCGCGTGCGCTCGGGCGACGCCGGCAACCTGGAAGCGCAGGCCAGCAGCTACTACTTTCCGCATGTGTTTGGTCGCAACTTTCACCGCAGCCAACCGGGCTGGGTCAATGGGGCACTGGACTATGGCTACGCCGTCATGCGCGGCGCCTGCGCGCGCGCACTGGTGCAGCACGGCATGCTGCCCAGCCTTGGTCTGTTTCACAGCAGCGAGCAGAACGCCTTCAACCTGGCGGACGACTTGATCGAACCCTACCGCCCGGTGGTCGACCTGCATGTGGCCCAGCAACCCACCAGGTCCGACGAAACCGAACTGCGACCCGCGGACAAGGTGGCCCTGATCGGTCTGCTGAACGTCGATGTGAGCATGCCGCGTGGCCGCATGAGCGTGCTCGCGTCCATCGAGCAGGCAGCCGAGGCGCTGGCCCGCCTGTATGACGGTGGTAGTGAACAGGTGCTGGAATTGCCCGGCCTGATTGGCCTGGCGCAGCACGCGTTCGAGATGTAGCGCAGCACGCCATGGCGCAGGACACGAGGCGGTTCATGCGCATGCTGGTGTTCTTTGACTTGCCCGTGGTCACCAAGGCCGAGCGGCGCGCTTACACGCTGTTCCGGCGCTTTCTGCTCAACGACGGCTACGACATGATCCAGTTCTCAGTCTACGGCCGCATCCTGAACGGCAGCGATGCGGTGGACAAGCACATGAAGCGCCTGCTGGCCAACCTGCCCCCTGAGGGATCAGTACGGGTGCTGACAGTCACCGAAAAGCAGTTCGCGAGCATGAAACTGCTGGTCGGTCTGCCCCTGTTTCAGGAAAAAAAGGTCAACGCAGCGCAAATTGCGCTGTTCTGAAACGCATTTCGGAAGAACAAAAACCCGCGCTCCGTCAAGCGGAGCGCGGGATTCGCAAGGGCCAGAGTGTAGCTATCCGGGGTGAGAGAGGGAGCTACAACTTGCATGGCAAAGCCTCGTTTTTTAACCATGAGTGTAGCTATCCGGGGTGAGAGAGGGAGCTACAACCGAACTTGTCCATGATCGCGGCCACCTTGAGAGTGTAGCTATCCGGGGTGAGAGAGGGAGCTACAACTACGCACGGCGTGTACACGTGCATCAAGGCGAGTGTAGCTATCCGGGGTGAGAGAGGGAGCTACAACGCGCAGCTCGCGTCGCACGCCGGCCAGGTCGAGTGTAGCTATCCGGGGTGAGAGAGGGAGCTACAACGAACATCAAGCTGAAAGACCTGGACCCGAAGAGTGTAGCTATCCGGGGTGAGAGAGGGAGCTACAACCTGCACTCACGATGGCAGCAGCACGCTGACGAGTGTAGCTATCCGGGGTGAGAGAGGGAGCTACAACGAAGATCCGGGAGGGCATCGTCACCCGAGAGAGTGTAGCTATCCGGGGTGAGAGAGGGAGCTACAACGACGCCGGATGCGGTCACGGTGGTGGAAATGAGTGTAGCTATCCGGGGTGAGAGAGGGAGCTACAACTCGTGTTGATGGCGAACCAGGCGGTATTGTGAGTGTAGCTATCCGGGGTGAGAGAGGGAGCTACAACTCATAACTTCGGCGGTTGTTTGACCAATGCGAGTGTAGCTATCCGGGGTGAGAGAGGGAGCTACAACCCCGGCCAGCGTTGTACTGCTGACCGGCGCGAGTGTAGCTATCCGGGGTGAGAGAGGGAGCTACAACTCGAGTCCCCGTTGCTCGACAACGTGACGTGAGTGTAGCTATCCGGGGTGAGAGAGGGAGCTACAACTGAGCGCTCCATGAGCGTCGAGACCCTGCAGAGTGTAGCTATCCGGGGTGAGAGAGGGAGCGGTGACCTTTGCCAGGCGGGTAAACCCGCCGGGCAAAGGTCAGCGCTTCGCGCAGGTCAACCAAAGCAGATCCTTTGGTACCCATGGAAGGCGCTTCACCAATCGTCGCTGCTCGCGCGTATCGATGCTGGGCAGCAAGGCAACTTAACGGCGTGAGTCAGCTCGACCGTGCAAGCCACGTGTGCCTGCGGCCCGTTGGGCACCCCCGCGCTCCATCCCGCCCACGGCACCCCCCGATACAATGCCCGCTCCGCGCGCCGCCGTAGTTCAATGGATAGAACGAGCGCCTCCTAAGCGCTAGATACAGGTTCGATTCCTGTCGGTGGTGCCACCCGCGCCACGTCGCTGCCGCCCGCCGTCCACGTCCGTGCCCGCCTACACCTTCGAAGCCCTGCAAGCCGATGGCAAGTCCCGCCAGGGGGTGATCGAGGCCGACAGCGCCCGCGCCGCGCGCGCCCTGCTGCGCGAACAGGCGCTGGTGCCGCTGACGGTGGAGCCGGTGACCACCGGCGGCTCGGTGCTGACGCGCCCGCTGGGCGGTGCGCGCGCCTTCAACGCCAGCCAGCTGGCGATCTGGACGCGCCAGCTGGCCGGCCTGATCGGCGCCGGTCTGCCACTGGAGCGGGCGCTCACCGCCCTGGTGGACGAGGCCGAGCACGAGCGCCAGCGCCACCTGCTGGCGGCGCTGCGCGCCGAGGTCAACGCCGGCGCGCCGCTGGCGCGGGCCATGGCGCAGCACCCGCGCGACTTCTCGCCGGTGTACACGGCCGTCATCGCGGCGGGCGAACAGGGCGGCCATCTGGGCCTGGTGCTGGAGCGCCTGGCCGACGACCTGGAAGAGCGCCAGACGCTCAAGGCCAAACTGATCGGCGCGGCGCTGTACCCGGCCATCGTGACCGTGGTGGCGATCGTGATCGTGGTGTTTCTGGTCAGCTACGTGGTGCCGCAGGTGGCTTCGGTGTTCGCCGGCAGCAAGCAGGCCCTGCCCACGCTCACGGTGCTGATGATGGCGCTCAGCCAGTTCGTGCGCGCCTGGGGCGGGTGGTTGCTGTTAGCTCTTGGTTTGATAGCTGTTGGCGCACGCCTGGCCTTGCAAAACGACGGTTTGCGCCAGAAGTTCGACGCCGCCTGGCTGCGCCTGCCGCTGATCGGCCGGCTGGCGCGCGGCTACAACGCGGCGCGCTTTGGCGCCACCCTGGCCATGCTGGCCGGTGCCGGCGTGCCGATTCTGCGCGCGCTGCAGGCGGCCGGCGAGACGCTGCACAACCGCGCCATGCGCGCCGACGCCGAGGACGCGCTGGTCATGGTGCGCGAAGGCGCGCCGCTGGCGGCGGCGCTGGCGCAAAAGCCCCGCTTTCCCGGCCTGCTGGCCATGTTCGCCCGCATGGGCGAGCAGACCGGCCAGTTGCCCGCGATGCTGCAACGCGCCAGCGCCCAGTTGTCGGCCGAAGTGCAGCGCCGCGCCCTGCAGCTGGCCACCGTGCTGGAGCCGCTGCTGATCGTGGTGATGGGCGTGGTGGTGCTGCTGATCGTGCTGGCGGTGATGCTGCCGATCATCCAGTTGAACCAGTGGGTGCGGTGATGCACGTCGCGCACGAGCTTGCCGACCGCGCCCCCACACCCGTGCGCCGAGGAATCATCCGAGTCCTTCTGCGTTCTCTGCGTCATCGTTGCGCCCTCTGCGTTCGGATGTCCCATGCCATGCGGCCGCAATGACCGTCGCTTGCAGTCAGGTTGCGCCCCCGCGCTCGCCTCGGCGGCGCGGGCGGCTACCATGCTGACATGACCATCGCCCTGGACGACAAGCTGGTCGTCGCCATCTCCTCGCGCGCGCTGTTCGATCTGGAAGAGGAAAACCGCCTGTTCGAAAGCGGCGACCCCGAAGGCTATATGCGCGTGCAGCTGCAGCGGCTGGACACCCCGGCGCGCCCCGGCATCGCGCACGCCATGGTGCGCAAGCTGCTGCGCTTCAACGAAGACGGGGTCGAGCGCGTCGAGGTGGTGATCCTGTCGCGCAACGACCCGGTCAGCGGCATGCGCATCTTCAACTCCGGCGCGGCGCAGGCGCTGCGGCTGGAGCGCGGCGTGTTCACCCAGGGGCGCGCGCCCTTCGGCTACCTGCGGCCGCTGCGCGCCGACATCTTTCTGTCGGCCAACGCCGACGACGTGCGCGAGGCGCTGGCGGCCGGCTTTCCGGCCGCGCACGTGATGGTCGACGCCGCCCCGGCCAGCGACCGTTACCCGGACGAGGTGCGCATTGCCTTCGATGGCGACGCGGTGCTGTTTTCCGACCAGGCCGAGCAGGTGTTCCAGAAGAAGGGGCTGGCGGCGTTCCAGCGCCACGAGCAGCGCAAGGCCGACGAGCCGCTGCCCGACGGCCCCTTCAAGCCCTTTCTGGTCGCGCTGCACCGGCTGCAGCAGGCCGGCGTGCCGCACATGCGCATTCGCACCGCCCTGGTGACCGCGCGCGGCGCCCCCGCGCACCGCCGCGCCATCCAGACCCTGATGCGCTGGAACATCCGGGTCGACGAAGCCATGTTCCTGGGCGGCCTGCCCAAGGGCGAGTTCCTGCGCGAGTTCGAACCCGACTTCTTCTTCGACGACCAGAGCGGCCACATCGCCCACGCCGCCCGCCACGTGCCGGCCGGTCACGTGCCCGAAGGTGTGACCAATGCCACGCCGGCGGCGGAAACTTCGCGCCGCCGCCGCCCCTCCAAGCGCCGATGAAACCGTCCTTCTGGCACCTGCCCCTCCTGCTGCTGGCCGTCTGGGCCTCGCCCGCGCCGGCCCAGACCGCTGCCGCGGCGACCACCGCGCCCGGCGCCGCCCGCGTCAGCAAGGGCGAGGCGCAGGCACTGAAGATCTTCCGCATGCTCGACGCCGACGGCGACGGCCGCATCTCGCGTCAGGAGGCGCAGGTAGGCATTCGCCTCAAGCCTTCGCTGGCCGAGGACTTCCGGCGTGCCGACCTGAACGGCGACGGCCACCTGACCGAGCAGGAGATCCGCAGCGTCGCCGAACGCCGCCGCGCCGAGCGACTGGAGCGCCGGCGCAAGGAGCAGGCGCTGGCCGCACGCCCCGCCACCGAGCCGCGCAGCGGCAGCGCCGTACGCCCCTGAGCCTTTCATCGGCCGCTGGCATGACGGTCATTCCATGCGGCTGAGCAGGGCGCCGACCCAAGGCTGCATGAACTGCCCCGCCAGCAGGCCCACCAGACCGGCGGCGGCGATCAGCAGCATCGACAGCGCCAGCTGGCGGATCAGCGCGCCGCTGCGCGAGCGCAGCACGAACGACAGACTGAACACGATGCTGGTGAACGAGGCCAGCACCGCGCCCACCCCGGCCGTGCCCGGCGGAAGGCCGCCCTGCGCCGCCAGCGAGGCGGCCGCCGCCACCGAGCTGGCGCTGGACAGCAGGCCACCGACGATGCTGACGAAGTAAAACCCGGCGTCGCCGAACTGCCGCTGCGTCAGCGCGCCCAGCGCGTGCAGCAGCAGAAAGATCGCCCCGTACTTGAGCGCCTGCGGCAGCGAAAACGGCATGTCCAGGTGAATTTCGGGCGCCACCCCGGCGGCCGAACGGCGACCGCTGCGCAGGCTGACCCCCACCAGCAGCGCGCTGGCCCCCATCATCAGCAGGAAGGCGGAGAAGGCGCTGATGAGCGCCTCGGGCGCCAGGATCAGCAGCAGCGTGGCGTTGCGCGCGATCATCGCCACCATCGCCAGCATGATGCCGCGGTAGGCCGTGCCGACGTAGGCCACGCCCACCTCGCGCACCCGTTCGACCAGCTCGATGACGGTGAAGTTGCTGTTGATCAGGCCACCAAAAAAGCCCGACAGCTCGGTGCCGCGCGTGCCGTACATCTTCCACAGCACGTAGTTGAAGAAGCCGATGCCGGCGATCAGGATCACCGCCACCCAGGCGGCGCGCGGCTCGATCAGCCCCCAGGGACCGACGGTGCCCTGCGGCAGCGCCGGATAGATCACGATGGCCAGCACCGCCAGCAGGATGGCCGAGCGGATCTCGCCCTCCGACACGCCCATGGAGAAGTCGGCCAGGCGCTCTTTCCAGGCCAGCAGCGCAGTGGCAATCACCATCACCGCCGCCGGCGCGATGGTGTGGCCACGCCCGCACATAATGCCGGCCATGCCGGTGACCAGCATGGCGGCCGAGGTGGTCAGCTCGGTGCCCTGGTTGGCACGCAACGACGAGACGTTGAGGATCAGCACCAGCAGACCGGTCAGTGCCAGCGTGGCCAGCCCGTAGCCCATGCCCAGCGCCCCGCCCATGGTGCCCAGCAGGCCGATGAAGCCGAAGGTGCGCAGGCCGGCCTCCTTGCCGCGGCGCTCGCGCTCCAGCCCGATCAGCAACCCCAGCGCCAGCCCCAGCGCCAGCCGCATGAGGATCTGGGTGTAGGGCCAGGCACTGACGGGCAGCAGGGTATCGGTGTCGGACATCCGGGCGATCTTGCCCTATGGATGGGGCCTGCGCAATATGACAAAGTCGCGCGCGTGGGCCCGCCGCGACGGGCCTTCAGCCCCGCTTATGGATTCGGCCTTTGGATGTCTTGAATACCGTTCGGGCTGAGCTTGTCGAAGCCGTTGGACAGGCTCAGGGCGAATGGGTCGGATTTCAAGACCGGAAGCAAGTCAACGCCCCAAGCCATGGTTAGCATGGCTCCCTGCTCCCTGCTCCCTGCTCCCTGCTCCCTGCTCCCTGCTCCCTGCCCACCATGCCCATGCCCCAACGCCTTGCCCAGTTCCAGCAGTTTCTGCGCCAGGTCTGGCGCCTGTCGGCACCCTACTTCAGCGCCTCGGACGAACGCTGGCGCGCCCGCGGGCTGTTGACGGCCATCGTCGTGCTCAACCTGGGCGCGGTGTACATGCTGGTGCAGATCAACGAATGGAACCGCGTGTTCTACGACGCGCTGCAGAACAAGGACGCCGCCGTGTTCTGGACCCAGCTGGGGCGCTTCACGCTGCTGGCGATGGCTTTCGTGGTGATTGCCGTCTATCGCTTCTACCTGACGCAGCTGCTGCAACTGCGCTGGCGCGCCTGGATGACGCGCGACCTGATGGGCCGCTGGCTGCAGGGCCAGGCCTTCTACCGCATGGAGCTGGCGCGCTACGCCGGCGCCGCCGTGCCCACCACCGGCGCCACCGGCCTGCCCCACCCCGGCCAGCGCGAGCCCGACAACCCCGACCAGCGCCTGCAGGAAGACGTGAACCTGTTCACCGCGCAGACCGTGGGGCTGTCGATGGGCCTGCTCAACGCCGTGGTCACGCTGGCCAGCTTCGTCGGCATTCTGTGGGGGCTGTCGGGCGCGTTCTCGTTCACGCTGGGTGAACGAACGATCGAGCTGCCAGGCTTCATGGTGTGGCTGGCGCTGCTGTACTGCATCGCCGGCAGCGTGCTGACGCACTACATCGGCCGCCCGCTGATCGGGCTGAACTTCGAGCAGCAAAAGCGCGAGGCCGACTTTCGGCATCACCTGGTGCGGGTGCGTGAATACAGCGAGGCCATCGCCCTGGACCGCGGCGAGCGGGTGGAGCAGCGCAACCTGGACACGCGCTTCACCCACCTGCTGGCCAACTACCTGCGCCTGATCGGCAAGCAGAAGCAGCTGGTTGGCTTCACCAACCTGTTCGGTCAGGCGGCGGTGGTGTTCCCGTTCATCGTCGCCGCGCCGCGCTTTTTTTCCGGCGCCATCCAGCTGGGCGAGCTGATGCAGATCGCCAGCGCCTTCGACCGCGTGCAGGGCGCGCTGTCCTGGTTCGTCGAAAACTACGACAGCCTGGCCAGCTGGCGCGCCACCACCGAGCGCCTGACCAGCTTCGAAGCCGCGATTTCAAAGCAAAATACGGCCGCAGAGCCCACCCAGCAAGCGCCAGCAGCTACTGATTCAGGAGTTATCGAAGCGCATGGCCTGAACCTGCGCCTGCCCACCGGAGCCAGCCTGCTGGCCGCAACCGAGCTGCGCGTGGCGCCGGGTGAGCACACGTTGGTGCAGGGGCCGTCGGGCAGCGGCAAGTCCACGCTGTTTCGTGCCCTGGCCGGCATCTGGCCCTTCGCGCAAGGGCAGGTGGCGCTGCCGGCGCGCACCATGTTCATCCCGCAGCGGCCCTACGTCCCGGACGGCGCACTGCGCGACGCGCTGGCCTACCCCGAACCGGCCAGCCGCTACAGCGACGCGCAGCTGCAGGACGCGCTGCGCGACGCCCTGCTGCCGGCGCTGGCGGCGCGGCTGGATGAGCGTGACAACTGGACGCAGAAGCTCAGCGGTGGCGAGTTGCAGCGCCTGGCCATTGCCCGCGTGCTGCTGCGGCAACCGGCCTGGGTGCTGGCCGACGAAGCCACCAGCGCGCTCGACGTGGCGGCCGAGCAGCAGCTCTATGCGCGCCTGAAGGCGCTCACCGAACGGACCGGCGGCGCCCTGGTGTCCATCGCCCACCGGCCCGGCGTGGCGGCCTTTCACGACCGGTACTGGCGCTTCGTGCCGCAAACCGAAGGGTCCGCCGCACGCTACCGCATCGAGTCGGCGGCGCTGGCCTGAGCCCCAGGGTCAGGCATGGGTGGCCAGATCGGCCGCATCGCCCGTCCCATCGGCGCCACCAGCCACACCCAATGGGAGCATCAGAAGCGGTGCGTGTAGTACACCTGCACGAAGTCCATGCCGGGGTTGGGCTCCTTGATGCCCAGGTTGGACACATGCTGGTAGCGCAGCCCCAGCGTGGAGCGCGCCTGCGTGCCCCATTGCACGCCGACGCCCAGCATGTCGGAGAACTGGAACGCCGTGCTGAGCGAACGCTGGGGCGCCACCCGGGTGCGGGACAGCAGGCGGGCACCGATCGAGCCTTCGAGGAACAGCGTCGCATGTGCGCCGTCGAGCGGGCGCTCCAGCCGCAGCACCGGCGAATAGCCCAGCTCCACCAGGTCGCGCGCCCGCGGCACATGCCAGGCCGCCAGCTCGATCTCGTGGCGCAGCCGCAGGCGCCACTGGGTGCCCTGCCACAACGGCGCCGCCTGGGTCCAGCCGGCAATCAGGCCGAGCTTGCGCACACCGGCATCGGCCGCTGCGGCGGCCGACAGGCTCCAGTCCACCCCTTCGGTCACCTGGGCCTGCACGGCGCCGGCGCCACCCCACAGGACGGACAGCAGCAGCGCCGTGCCGCCAGCCCGGCGCAGGTGGCGCCATGGCGGGCCGGCGGGCCGGCGCGGCACGCTGCGCGGGTGGCAGCGGGTGGTACGGTGGGCGTGTGCCGTCATGGCGGCATCGTACACAAGCCGCAGCCTGGGCGAAACCGCCTGTACCGCGCGCGCAACAAGCGCCGCCAGCTATCAAAAACGCAACGTACGAAGCCTCAAGGCGCCAGCGTGCTGACGTACTGCGCCGGCAGCGGTCGCGCCCGCGCCGGCCTGGCCTTGAGCACCGTGCCCACGCTGACGAAGCACAGCGCCTGTTCCGCCTCGCCCAGCCCGAACAGCGTGCGCAGGGGTGCCGACGCCAGCGCCTTGCCGCTGGTCAGCGCCGCCCCGAAGCCCAGCGCGTGCGCCATCAGCAGCAGGTTCTGAATCGCGCAGCCGGCCGAGACGATGCGTTCGTGCGGCGGAATGTCGGCATCGTCGTCTCGCAGGCGCACCACCGCCAGCATCAGCAAGGGAGCGCGAAACGCCTTCTCGCGCGCCTGCCCGATCTGCTCGTCCGTGGCCTGGGGGTCGCGCTGCACCAGGGCCGCCGCGAACGCCTCGGCCAGGCGCGGGCGCGCCGCGTCCGGCACCAGGATGAAGCGCCAGGGCAGCAGCGTGTGATGGTCGGGCGCGCTGGCGGCGGCGCCCAGGATGCGCTCGGTCTGCGCTGCATCCGGGCCGGGCAGGCCCAGGCGGCGCGGCAGCACCGTGTGGCGACCGTGGATCAGCGCCTGTGCCAGCTCGTCGCTGCCGCGCGGGCGTACGGCGGCGGTCAGGGGAACGAGGTCGGTCATGCCCGGCAGCCTGGCCTGACGCTCGAATCGCCGGGTCTGCACAAGGTCACCGGTGGGGGCACAGGGTGTACCAGGATCATCGTCATACGCACCGTCAAGCCCGGGCATTCGGTCCGTCACGACGTCCCTGCCACGAACCCGTTCCGGCCCCGTCGCCGGCCGCGAACCATGTCCGCACCCTACACCGGCACGCAGCAGCCATCAGCCGCAGCTGCCCACGTAGCCGCACTGCGTGCAGTAGTCGCAGCCGTCCTTGCGGATCATGGCGTGGGCGCCGCATTCGGGGCATTTCTTGCCCGCCATCACGCCCGGCACGGCGGCCGAGGCTGACGCCTCGGGCTCGGCCTGCAGCAACTCGTCCGGCTCGAACAGCGATGCCTGCGCGGCCTGGGCACGGCGGACGATGAGGTTTTCGATGGCGTAGCCGATGGCCGCCACTTCGCTGTCGTGCCAGCGCGGCACGTGGGTGCCGTCGGCCTTCTGGTAGGTGCCCAGGCGCACCGGGCCGCGGTCCCAGGTGACCTTGCGCATGTCCGACAGCGCGCGGTCCAGAAAACCGCCGCGCGCCGCCAGGCTGAGCATGCGCATGGTGGCGGTGATCCACTGCTGCGACTCGCCGCTCTGCCCCACCGGCATGAAGAATTCGATGGCGCGTTCGATGGTGCCCTTGCCGTCGGCGCTGGGCACCGGCAGGAAGGTGACGATCAGGTACAGGCGCTGCTGGCCATCGCTGGTCCAGTATTCGATCTTTTCGGCCACCGCCGGCAGGCCACCGGCCGGGCGCTTTTCGATCACCGTGCGCATGGGGTCGTAGGGGGTGACGGGCAGCGGCGCCGGCGCCTGGGCCACCGGCTCCTCCTTCTTGGCCGGCGTGGTTTCGAGCACCGCACCCAGGATGCTGTTGGGGCGGTAGGTGGCCAGCCCCTTCAACCCGGCCTGCCAGGCCTGGCGGTACAGATCCTTGAAGTCCTCGTAGGGGTAATCCTCGGGGATGTTGACGGTCTTGCTGATCGAGGTGTCCACATAGGGCTGCACCGCCTGCATCATCGCCACATGCTCGTGCGCGGTCATTTCGAGCGCGTTGACGAAGTACTCGGGCAGCGTCTCGGGCTGCTCGGGCGTTGCGCCGGGATCGATCAGGCTGCGGTACAGGCGGAACGCGTGGTCTTCCACCATGTAGCTGCTGGTGCTGCCGTCGTGCTCGCGCTTGTTGCGCTTGTAGCCCCAGCTGAAGGCCGGTTCGATGCCGTTGCTGGCGTTGTCGGCAAAGGCCAGGCTGACGGTGCCGGTGGGCGCGATCGACAGCAGGTGGCTGTTGCGGATGCCATGCTGGCGGATGGCGGCCTGGATGTCCTCGGGCAGGCGGCTGGCGAAGGTGCCCTGGGCCAGGTAGCCGTCGGCCTGGAACTTGGGAAACGGCCCCTTTTCCTTGGCCAGCTCGACCGAGGCGCGGTAGGCCGCGTCGCGCATGCGCCGGCCGATCTCGGCCGCCATCTGGCGCCCCGGCTCGCGGTCATAGCGCAGCTTGAGCATGCTGAGCGCATTGCCCAGGCCGGTGAAGCCGACCCCGATGCGGCGCTTGGAGGCGCTTTCGGCGCGCTGCTGATCGAGCGGCCAGAAAGTGACGTCGAGCACGTTGTCGAGGGCGCGCACCTGCACCGCCACCACCTGCTCGAAGGCGTCGAAGTCGAAGCTCGGCTCGCCGCCGGCGCCGAACGGGTGACGCACGAAGTTGGTCAGGATGATGGGGCCGAGGTCGCAGCAGCCGTAGGGCGGCAGCGGCTGTTCGCCGCAGTTGTGCACGTACAGGCCGTTGGCGTCGAAGGCGTGCACGTCGGCGACGGTGACGTCATAGACATCGGCACTGCCATCCGGCGTGACGGCGCTGACGGTGGCGGTGAAACGTTCGCGGTTCAGTTGGCGCTGGTATTGGGCCAGGGCGCCGGTCAAGCGCGCCGCCTTGTCCGTGTCGGCAAAACCGATGCGATCGGCGAACAGGGCCAGGTTGTCGCCGCTGACCACCAGTTCGTGCTGCGCCGCCGTGCGGTAGCAATCCAGGCCACCGCGGCCATCGGGCAGCGCGCGCACGCCGGTCGGGCGCCGCTCGGGGTAAATCGTGCTGGCGATGCCCAGGCGCAGCAGCATGCGCTGCGCCGCCTGCAAGGTGCCCAGATCGCTTTGCGCCAGGCGCACGCTCACGCCCTTGTCTTGCGCGCCCTGCACCGAGCCGTCGGTGTCGAACAGACCGCGCAGCGCACCGATGTGGAACGCCGACGAGGTTTTCTCCATCGACGGCGTGACGCTCTTGCGCCCCGGCGTGAGGCCGTGGCTCAATGCCAGATGCCGCAAGGCGCCGCTGGCCATGCGGCGTTCTGCGCGACCGCGGACCGCACGCTGGAAGCCGCCGAAGTCGGCGCGGTGCGGCAGGGTGCGGGCGGCCGCCTCGGCGGCGGCGATGATGCCGTCGGCGCCGCTCAGCGCATGCGCCGGCGCGCCTTGCGCCACCTGGCGCAGCTCGGGCGCCCAGACCGAGATGACGGCCTTGTCCTCCTTCAGCACACCATCGCCGATCAGCAGGCCAAGCAGGTAGCCCTCGGCCTCGGTGCCCGCGCCGTCCCAGCCTTGCAGCGTGCGGTGCTGCTGCAGCATGATTTCATCGCCCGGGCGCAGCTGGCCGGCGGGCTCCCACGCACTCTCGATCACGTAGCGTGTCTTGCGCGTGACGCGGCGCACGCGGTGGTCCGCGGTCAGGCGCAGGCTGTGCCCTTCGCGGGTTTGCAGGTGGACCACCGGTTTGTGGCCGGTGGCGAAGAAGCCCTCGCTGAGCAGCGGATGGGCCGCGCCGTCGACGATGGCGTTGAAGGGCCGACCCATCAGGTCGGCCACCTGGGCGGGGCCATCCTCGGTCATGACCCAGGTATCGGCGGTGACGCAGGGGTTGGTGGCCTCGATCTGCTCGGTGTAGTTGAGGTTGTTGTCGCGCCCGATCTGGTCGAGAAACAGGATGCCCGGTTCGGCAAAATCGTAGGCCGACTTCATGATGGTGTCCCACAGCTCGCGCGCCGGCACCTTGCGGTACACCCACAGACCGTCGGCGCGCTGGTAGGCCCCCTTGGCCTTGACCTTGTCGCCCGGCTCGGCCTTGTGCGCCAGCTCCCAGTCGCTGCCGTCGATCACGGCCTGCATGAAGGCGTCGGACACGCCCACGGAGACGTTGAAGTTGTTCCAGCGCCCGGGCGTGCGCTTGGCGGTGATGAACTCCAGCACATCGGGGTGATCGATGCGCAGCACGCCCATCTGCGCGCCGCGGCGCGAGCCGGCGCTTTCGACCGTCGAGCACGACTGATCGAACACGTTCATGTAGCTGCACGGGCCGCTGGCGAACGAGTGCGTGCCCTTGACGAAGGCGCCCTTGGGGCGGATGCGGCTGAAATCGTAGCCCACGCCGCCGCCGCGGCGCATGGTTTCGGCGGCCTCGCGCAGAGCCTCGTAGATGCCGGGGTAGCCGTCGGCGTCGCGGCCCTGGATGGCGTCGCCCACCGGCTGCACGAAGCAGTTGATCAGCGTGGCCTGGATGTCGGTACCGGCGGCGCTCATGATGCGACCGGCACCGATGGCGCCGGCATGCAGGTTGGCCAGAAACTTCTGTTCCCATTCGGCGCGCAGCTCGGGCTTTTCGACGCTGGCCAGGGCGCGCGCCACCCGGCCGTAGAGCTGGTCGAGCCCGGTTTCACCGGGCTTGAAATACTTCTCGGCCAGCACGTCGCGGCTGATCGGCTGCGCGCTCAGGGCATGCTGCGCGCCGGGCAGGGAATCTCTTTTCATGCACTCATCTCCTCGGATCGACAGGTCGACCTGGGCACGCCCGGTCGTGGCTGCCGACATTCTTGCACCTCCGGAATTCGCCATCCGGGACGCAACTGTGCTACCTGCGCCACAGGCCCTCCGGATAGCTATGAAATCAGGAGCTGCTTGCGCTGATCAGACAAGCGCCAGGGCCAGTTTTTTCGCAACTTGCTGAAGCCGGAACCGAGCGCCCCGAAGTGCGCTGCACCAGTGCCGCCCGGCTGGCCAGCCAGGGCCACGGCGCGCACGGAAACGCCGCGCCGCCGCAGCCCGGCGGCTCAGCCCGTGCGCCCGTAGCCGTCGCGCAGATCGCGCTTGAGCACCTTGCCGATCGGGCTGCGCGGCAGTTCGGGCAGCAGGTGCAGGTCGGCCAGGCGCTGGGTCTTGCCGGCGCGCTGGTTGAACCAGTGCATCAGGGCGGCCGCTTCGACCGCCTGCCCGGGCTGCGGCACGACAAACGCCACCGGCGTTTCGCCCCACCGCTCGGAGGGCACACCGACCACCGCCACGTCGGCCACCGCCGGGTGCTGGCGCAACTGGGCCTCCAGATCGCTCGGGTAGATGTTGAACCCGCCGCTGATGATCATGTCCTTGCGCCGGTCCAGCAGCGTCAGAAAGCCTTCGGCGTCGAAGCGCCCCACATCGCCGGTGCGGATGAAGCGCTTGCCGGCGGCGTCGAACCACTCGGCCTCGCGGGTTTTGTCGGGCTGGTTGTGGTAGCCGGTCATCATGCCGGGCGAGTGGCCGACCACTTCGCCGGCCTCGCCCGAGGCCACCTCGCGCCCTTGCTCGTCGATCAGCCGAATGTCGTGACCTTGGGCCGGCCGGCCCACGGTGTGCAGTTTGTCCGGATGCAGGTGGGCGTCCAGGATGCAGGTGCCGCCGCCTTCGGTCATGCCGTAGAACTCGGTCAGGCCGCCCGGCCAGCGCGCCAGCACGTCGGCCTTGAGGGCCGCCGAAAACGGTGCGCTGGTGCAGAACTTGACCCGGAACGCGGACAGATCGAATGCGCCGAACTGCGGCAGCGCCATGATGCGCTGGTACTGCACCGGCACCAGCATGGTGTGCGTGACGCGGTGCTGCTGCGCCAGTTGCAGGTAACGCAGGGCGTCGAACTTGGGCATCAGCACCACCGCGCCGCCATAGCCCAGGGTGGGGAAGAACACCACCAGCGTGGTGTTGGAGTACAGCGGCGTGGACAGCAGCGTGACGCCGTGCGGCCCGTAGTCGTACACCGCGCCGCGGCGCACGTGCATCCAGCGCATGCCGTGCGACTGCACGATGCCCTTGGGCGTACCCGTGGTGCCGGACGAATAGATGATGTTGAAGGGCGCTTCGGGCACCAGCGCCACCGGGGCGGGTTGAGCCCCCACCGGCGCCAGCCAGTCGGCAAAGGCGCGCCCGGGCGCCACGCCATCGAGCGAAACCCGCGGCAGCCGGTCCGGCCCGGGCAGGTGCTGGGCCGGCGCGGTGGCGTCGAGAAACAGCACGCGCGCCCGCGCATCGGCCACCATGGCGGCCAGCGCCTGCGGCGTCGATGACGGCGCCAGCGGCGCCACCACCACCCCGGCGCGCAGCGCGCCCAGGTACAGCGCCGCATACGGCACGGCGTTGAGCCCGCACACCACGATCGCCTCGCCCGGCGACACACCATCGCGCTGCAGCGCCGCGGCCACGCGGTCCATCAGCGCGTCCAGCTCACCATAGCTCAGCTGCTGCCGATCGTCGATCAGGGCCGGGTGGGCCGGGTCGCGCCGCGCATGCTCGCGGATCAGGTCGGCAACGGCACGGAAAGCGGGTTCGGCGGACATGGCGGACGGGGCTGCGGTCGGTCGGCACCAGGGCGTGTTCAGTCGTTCAGGCCGAGCGACTGCACGATGGATTTCTCGGCCTCGAAATTCCTGCGTGCGAACTCGGCATAGGCCTGGTGGTCGCGGTAGTCGGTGCGCACACCATAGGTCTTGATGACGCGCTGCATGTCCGGATCGTCCAGCGCGGCCTTGACCGCGGCGTCAAGCTTCTGGACGATGGCCGACGGCAGGCCCTTCGGGCCGGCCAACCCCAGCGGCGACGGCACCACCACGTCGTAGCCGGCTTCCCTGAACGTGGGCACGCCTGCGAAGGCCGGCGGGCGCTGGTCGGCCGCGATGGCCAGCGCCCGTACCTTGCCGGACTCCATGAAGCTCAGAACGCCGTTGGTGCTGACGATGGTCTTCACATGACCGCCCAGCAGGGCCGCGGTGGACTCGGAATCGCCCTTGAACGGCACATGCACGAACGACACGCCGGCGGCCTTGGCCAACAACGCCATCGCCACCTGGTTGCCGGTGAACTTGCCGGGCGTGCCGTAGTCCACAGCGTCCTTCCGGCCCCGGGCGTGCTCGACCACGTCCTTGACCGACTTGAACGGTGAGTCGGCCGCCACGGCAAGAATGAAGTCGTAGGCGGTGAACGAGGCGATGTAGGTCAGATCGCGGATCGGGTCGTAGGGGGTCTTCTGAACGTAGGGCTGGCGGAACACGCTGACCGGCACCAGCGTCAGGCGGTAGCCGTCGGGCTTGGCGCGCATCAGGTCGACCACGCCCAGCGTGCCACCCGCACCGGACTTGTTCTCCACCACCACCGGCTGCTTGAGTTGCCTGGACAGGCTGGCAGCCAGCGCGCGACCCAGCACGTCGGTGGTGCCACCCGGCGCGTAGGGCACGATCATGGTGATCGACTGGTTGGGATAGTCGGCCTGAGCCTGAACCGCGGTGGCGTACCACGCCCCCATGCATGCCACCACCAGGGTGAGCAGACGTCGCTTCATGGTTGCTCCGCTCCAAAACCCGAGATGTTGCCTTTGTCGCGATCCCGCGGCAACCCTCGGTGACGATCCGACCGGTGCCGGTGGCGTCGAGCGCCCACCCGCACCAAGCCGGCGGCACCGTGGCCCACGGCCGCCTCAGAAGATCTCGAACAGTCCGGCCGCGCCCATGCCCCCGCCTATGCACATGGTCACCACGCCCCATTTCACGCGCTCGCCGCGTGCCTTGCGGCGCTGGCCCTCGAGCAGGATGTGGCCGGCCAGGCGCGCGCCCGTCATGCCAAACGGGTGGCCTATGGAGATGGCGCCGCCGTTGACGTTGAGCCGCTCCATGGGGATGGCAAGCCGCCTCTGGCAGTACAGCGCCTGCGAGGCAAAGGCCTCGTTCAATTCCCACAGGTCGATGTCCTCGACCTTGAGGCCGGTGCGCTCGAGCAGGCGCGGCACGGCAAACACCGGGCCTATGCCCATCTCGTCGGGCTCGCAGCCGGCAATGGCCAGGCCGCGGAAGGCGCCCAGGGGCTGCAGGCCGCGCCTTTCGGCCTCTTGGGCCTCCATCAGCACGCAGGCGGCGGCGCCGTCCGACAGCTGCGATGCATTGCCCGCGGTGACGAACTTGCCCGCGCCCTTGACGGGCTCGAGCCCTGCCAGGCCTGCCAGCGTGGTCGTGGGGCGGTTGCAGTTGTCCATGGTCACGGTCACTTCCTTGTGCGTGACCTCGCCCGTGTCCTTGTTCTTCTCGGCCATGGTGGTCTTGCAGGGCACGATTTCGTTGTCGAATACACCGCCGGCCTGGGCGGCGGCCGTGCGCTGCTGGCTTTGCAGCGCAAAGGCGTCCTGGTCCTCGCGCGAGATGCCGTAGCGCGCCGCCACCACGTCGGCGGTGTCGATCATCTCCATGAACAGCTGGGGCTTGTGCTCGACCAGCCAGGGGTCCAGGTGGGCCGTGCCGCCGCGGCCCGCGGGGTTGAGCAGCGAGATGCTCTCCGCGCCGCCCGCGACCATGGCCGGCACGCCGTCCATCACGATGCGCCCGGCCGCCACGGCGATGGCCTGCAGGCCCGAGGAGCAGAAGCGGTTGATCACCGTGCCGCCCACCGTCACCGGCAGGCCGGCGCGCAGCGCGGTCTGGCGGCCGATGTTGCGGCCCATCGTGCCCTCGGGGTAGCCGCAGCCCCAGATCAGGTCCTCGATCAGGCCGGGCTCTATGCCCGCGCGCTCGACGGCGGCGCGCACCGCATGGGCGCCCAGTTGCGGGCCGGGCGTGATGTTGAACTCGCCGCGGTGCGACTTGGCCAGCGGCGTGCGGGCGGTGGAAACAATGACGGCTTGGCGCATGGGAGGCTCCTTGGGAATCTGGTGTTACTATTGAATTGATAGCTGGTTGCGCTTGATGGGCGGGCGCTAGCGGCATTTTTCTTCACAAACCAACAGCGCTGCGTAGCTACCCCCTCCCCCTCTGGGGGAGGGTTGGGGTGGGGGCCAGCGGCGCTCAGAACCTCGGTGCCGGCAAGATGCCGGCGCTCCCGGCCCCCATCCCAGCCTTCCCCCAAAGGGGGAAGGAGCAAATCATCAGCCGCGCTGATTCAGGCTGGCGAAGTTTTTGCCCTCGGCCACCAGTCTTTTCAGCAGGGCCGCGGGCTGCCAGAACTGCGCGTCTTCCTTGGCAAATTCCTCGATGTCGGCCAGGACCTTGGGCAGGCCCTGCATGTCGGCCCACAGCATGGGGCCGCCGCGGTGGCGCGGGAAGCCGTAGCCGAACAGAAAGGTCACGTCGATGTCGAGCGGGCGCAGGGCAATGCCCTCCTCGAGCACCTTGGCGCCCTCGTTGACCATGGCCGCCATGTAGCGGCGCATGATCTCCTCGTGCGTGAAGGCGCGCGGCGCGATGCCTTTCTTTTGCCGCTCGGCGTCCACGATGGCCAGCACCTCGGGGTCTTGCTGGCCCACGCGCGCGCCCTCGGGGTAGAGGTACCAGCCACGCCCGGTCTTCTGGCCGAACCAGCCGCGCTCGGCGATGCGGTCGGCAATCTCCACATAGCGCGCCCTGGGGTCGCGCGTGGCGGCCTTGCGTTTGCGCGTGGCCCAGCCGATGTCGCCGCCGGCCAGATCCGACACCTGGAACGGCCCCATGGGATAGCCGAACTCGCGCACCGCGGCGTCGATCTCGTAGGGGCTGGCGCCGTCCTCGAGCACCGCGTTGGCCGCGTCGCGGTAGACGGCCAGGATGCGGTTGCCGATGAAGCCGTCGCACACACCGGCGCGCACCGGCACCTTCTTCATGCGCTTGGCCAGCTCGAACGCCGTGACCACCACGTCGGGGGCCACCTTGGCGGGCACGACGATCTCCAGCAGCCGCATGATGTTGGCCGGGCTGAAGAAATGCAGGCCGATCACGTCCTGCGGG
>ENA-UPTA01001603-UPTA01001603.1-activated-sludge-metagenome-genome-assembly--contig:-NODE-1603-length-24929-cov-6.947013_pt1 | contig 24929 bp, 24 predicted proteins | sample MGYA00238184_ERZ773361 | MGnify/ENA primary metagenome ERZ773361 (study PRJEB29100, sample SAMN05720205) | activated sludge metagenome | isolation source: anaerobic digester from wastewater... | reverse complement strand
CAATAACTTAGCAATAATTGAAATTTATTTCATATTTTTATCGGACAATAGTGTATTTTTATCATTAAATAATTATAATATGTCAGCCGAAGATCAATTAATTCATGAAGCACTTACCGACAGAACTTGGAGTGAGATAAAATCAAATGACTCATGGTCGATTTTTAAAATGATGGGTGAGCTAGTCAGCGGGTTTGAACATCTTGCAAAAATAGGGCCTTGTGTCACTATATTTGGATCTGCACGCACACAGCCTTCCAACAAGTATTTTCAGATGGCTGCCGACACAGCTTTCATGCTTACTAAAAAAGGTTTTGGAATAATTACAGGGGGAGGGCCTGGAATAATGGAAGCTGCCAATAAAGGAGCTAATGCCGGTGGTGGGAAATCGGTAGGGTGCAATATTAAACTGGAGTTTGAACAATATCCGAATAAATATATCGACAACGACAAATTGGTTACTTTCGATTATTTCTTCATTCGAAAGGTAATGTTTATGAAATACTCGCAGGGATTCATCGTATTTCCGGGGGGATTTGGCACATTCGACGAGCTTTTTGAGGCGATGACACTAATCCAGACAAAAAAAGTAGCACGATTCCCCATTATTTTAGTTGGCTCCGATTATTGGAACGGTTTGCTGGTTTGGGTTCGAGATATTATGCTGCAGAAAGAGAATAACATTTCGGAGTCGGATCTCGATTTAATACATGTTGTGGATACCGCAGAAGACGCAGCCAGGATTATTGACGAATTCTACAATAAATACAAACTCAAACCAAACTTTTAACCAGCTCTTCTCCCATTAAAACCCTTTCACCTTTCTGGTAGGTGATTTTACTAAAAAGGTCACCATGTATACACATAACCACCGTGGAACCAAAACGGAAATGGCCAATTTCGTCGCCTGCATTGAACGAAACGTGTGCAGTGTGCGTTTTATTTTTTCGGTACCTTTGATTGGTTGTTACCGATGAAAAATTCAGTTTTACCGAACCGACAAGAAATGCTCCTATTAGAACAATCCAAAATCTACCGTATGCTGAAGTTCCAGTAAGCAATACCCTCTCGTTGATACTGTATAGTTTTTCCCGTTTTTGAACGGATTTAGGTTTTACCGAAAACAAATTGCCGGGTATGTGCCTCACTTCGTCAATCTGCATATCGAATGGTGCGTGAATGCGGTGATAGTCAGCGGGAGAAAGATACAAAACGGTATAACTCACTTCATCCTGGTAATGGTGATCACAGTCAATTAACTCTGAAAAAACAAAATCGAGTCCTTTTGCCCTGATTGTAGTAGTTTTTCCGGCCATACCAAAGCTCATAATTTTAGCATCAACAGGCGACACAATTGCCCCTGCAACATGCCTTGCCCCTGGTTTCAAACGTCTTGTAAAAAAATCATGAAAGCTTACACCTCTTTTAATTGTGAAATTATAATCACTCATATCAATATGGTAGAACCTCACAAAAATTCGTATCATAAATCTGACGAGCCAGTAAGGTTTTCGCCACATGGTAATTTTCCCAACCAGCAATGATATTTTTTTGCGTAAGCTCTTTTTCCGGCGCATTATTTCGTGTTGAAAATATTCATTGTTCTTTCAAGGCCAATAGTACCAAAACTTTTCGCAGCTTCAACCATTCGTGCAATTTTATCCGGTAGAACATCTAATTCCTCAGGCATCCATTTCCCAAGCACATAATCGACCTGCCCGCCCTGATGGAAATTTCCGCCAATCCCAAAGCGCATACGTGCAAAGGAATCGGTTGCCAATACATCAACAATATTCTGCAAACCGTTGTGTCCTCCGGAACTACCTTTGGGTTTTATCCGTATCGTTCCAAAAGCTAAGGCTATATCGTCCACAATAACAAACAGGCTTTCAGCGGTGAGTTTTTCCTTTTTCAAATAGTAATTAACTGCCAAACCACTTCTGTTTACATAGGTACTGGGCTTGAGAAGAACAAATATTCTGCCCTTGTACTTTATTTCGCATACCATGCCATATCGTTTATCCTCGAAAGTGACACCTGCATCTTTTGCCCAAAAATCTAAGGTTGTAAAACCTATATTGTGTCGGGTATCCGCGTATTCAGCTCCAATGTTACCTAATCCGGTTACCAGAAATTTCATTATTCCAATGAGTACGTAAAACTCATTATTCAGCTGCCGGAGCAGCGGTTTCAACGCCTCTTACAGGAACAATAGTAACGAGAACTTTATTTTTCTGATCGAGAAGTTCAACATTTTCAATCACCACATCTTTAACTCTGATAGAATCGTTCAGATTCAGGTCAGTAATATCCACCTCAACAATATCAGGTAAATACGACGGAAGTGCTTTAATATGCATCAGTCTTTGATTCTTTTTAAGCTTTCCACCAGCTTTCACACCAATGCTTTGGCCATTGATAATCAAGGGAACATGAATTGCAACCGGTTTATCATCGCTCAACTCCAAAAAATCGATGTGATTTACTTTACTTGAAATGGGATCGTATTGAATGTCTTTCATAATAGCCTGATATTTCTTTTTCCCAATTTTAATATCGACAATGTAAACATTGTGACTATAAATCAGATTCCTCAATTCGGCTCTGGTAGCAGAGAAATTTACATTTTCGCCACAACCGTACAGGACACAGGGAACACTATCCAGTTTTCTTAATTTACGTGAAGCATTTTTCCCAAGATCTGTGCGTTTTTCTCCTTTAATTTCGAAATGTTGCATAAAATTATTTTTTACTGTGTTACTAAAGGTAATGGCAAATTTACGATTTTCGTTTCTGCACAATACCTCCCCTCACACGTTCGACAATCAGGCGGCGAAAATAATGAATTATTTTGAATTTTAAAAACTCATTTTTTAATAGGATAATCCGTTTTCCGCCTAAACTATAAAAGTAGTGCTGATAGATTTATGTGTATAAACTTTACGAATTACATCCGCAAAAAGGCTGGCAACCGATAGTACAGTAATTTTATCGGAAAGTGGTTTAACTGGGATAGAATTGGTAACTACCACTTCGGAAATTGACGATTTTTCTATTCTTTCGTAGGCAGGTCCGGAAAGAACAGGATGAGTAGCCACAACTCTGACACTTTTAGCACCTTTTTCCAACATAAGATCCGAAGCCATACACACTGTTCCGGCTGTATCAATCATATCGTCGACAATGATTACATTTTTGCCTTCAACCTCACCTATTACTTTCATTTCGGCAACCACATTCTCTTCCTCTCTTGATTTATGAGCAATTGCCATTCCGCAATTCAGAAAGTGGGAATAAGCTTTAGCTCTTTTGCTGCCACCCATGTCGGGTGAAGCAATAACCAAATCACTCAGATCGAGACTTTTAATATAAGGTACAAACAATGCAGAGGCAAAAATATGGTCAACAGGTACGTTAAAAAATCCCTGAATCTGATCCGCATGCAAATCCATAGTCATAACTCGATCGACTCCGGAGGCCGAGAGTACATCAGCGATAACTTTTGCACCGATCGAAACTCGCGGCTTATCTTTGCGATCCTGCCTTGCAAAGCCGAAATACGGTATCACAGCTACGACCTTATAGGCAGACGCTCTCTTTGCAGCGTCAACCATAAGCATCAGTTCAATAAGGTTTTCAGCAGGTGGACAGGTTGACTGGATGATAAAAACGGTGCAACCTCTAACTGTCTCGTTCAAACTGGGTTGAAATTCTCCATCGCTGAAACGGATCAGAGTACTTTTACCCAATTCCATTTCCGGGTCATAGAATGAAACTATTTCCTCTGACAGGTATCGGCTGGCCTGTCCTGTAAAAAATTTTATCGGTGATTCCATCAGGTGAAGTGTTGTTTTTGTTTCGACAAATGTAATGAAATAGCCAAATTGGGATAGAAAAAATAGAAGAAACCTTTGTTAAATTATCAACAGTTATTTCACTATTGTTGAGTTCTATATAACTATTTGATTCACAATAACCAAAGCATCAAATTAAAAGTTTAAAATATGATGTGGATATCACTGATTTTACCCGGGGTTCTTAAAATCGGGCGATGCCCAAAGGGCTGCCATCAGGTGCGTGATATATTATTAGTGTGCCCCAAATTATTCATAATCACAAAGTGTGTCGATTTTTTGCATTAATTCCGCATTTTCTTTTTCTGTTAAAGCTGAATACTCAACATAGCTCAAAAACAATTCAATTTTTTCGACAACACAATAGCAATAATCATCTGCTCTGTTTTTATTTTCTTTTAAATTATCATTTAAACATTTACTTGTAAGGGTTTGCTTCTGTTCCTCTGTCCAAGGAACAACATTTCTATTGTTTTTTGCAAAATCAGTCAAATTTGAATTAATCTGTCCGTTTTTTAAATAAAATGTATTCTGGGTAATTACATTGCTATTATAGGTTCCACTTTCCATTAGTTCTCCTGTTGCATAAAACATCTTGTAATCGCCATGGCGCAATCCGTTTTTATAATTCCCTTCACTTAGTTTTTGTCCGTTTAAATAGTAGTACACCCAAATTCCCTCCTCTTGATCATTTAGTATTTTACCGGTTTTCCAAAGCATTCCATTAGGATGGTAATAAATTGTTTCTCCTTTTCCGTTTTCAAAAACGCCTATTGATTTGAGAGCTCCGTTTTCGTAATAGTCATGTAAGGTATCTGTCAATTGCCCGTTCTTGTACATAGCCTGTTGCCACAATTGCCCACTGGGATACCAAAAGATGCTTTCCCCATAGAGCTGGTTATTTTTATAGTTGACCCGGTATTTCATATGCCCATTATCGTAATAATATACCGATACACCATTTCTCTGATTGTGAAATATTGAAAAAACAAAATTAGTATCACCTGTATTATAAAAACCAATCAGCTTAATATCCGAAGTGTCATTGGGGTTAAGGTATTCAATTTTAGTCTTTGCATTACCATCAGGGTAGCTATCAAGAACCTTTGTGTTACAATTCTGGCAAACCGATGGGCCAATTATCATTAAAAAACCCAGCGATAATAAGAAAGATTCTTTCTTCATGTTAGATTGATCCCTATTAATTTAGTATTGAAAAGCTTCACAAAACACAATAATTTGTTTGCTCTCTAAAAGTTTAGTCGATAGAAGGCATTATTTCACCATCATACTCATTCGGATTTCCTTCAATAATTATGTTTTTTGAGCTTGGGCGCCTGTCGATCCAAAGTATGGCATCGAGGTGATCGATTTCATGTTGGAAAATATGTGCTGTATATTCATGCGATATTCTTTCGGTGCAATGCGTTCCATCCGGCAAATCGTATTCAACATCGCACCATATTGCCCGCCATGATTGCCCGCTAACTCCGGGTATCGACAAACAACCGTCGTTACGAAGTTTAAGGGTATCGGAAAGTGCTGTTATCCTGATATTTATAAAAACTTCCCAGGGTTTCCCGACCTTATCATAACGTTTTACCCATACAACTCTCCTGTTTATTCCCACTTGTGGCGCAGCAATACCAACGCCGGGGTTCTGGGGGTTCCTTACAGTAGCGTACATTCTGTCGGTAAGCAAAGCAAGTTCCTGTTCGGTAAGCCGGATATCTGTGCTGATGGTTCTCAAAATAATCGAATCGGGTTGTTGATTATAATACATTATTTCCATTCTATCGGCAGAATCACCGGCTGTGATCAATGCTTTTTCATCCGTAGTAAACTTCAGCGTATCGACAGGGGGCAAACGCAACTGTTCATAATTATGTCTGTCGTTAGGTTCAAAAGTTTCACATGCTGTCAGTGCAAGAAAACACAAATTAATAACAGTAATCAGTATGGGGCAACTTGCTTTCATAGTGCAGATTTTACATTACAAAGATTCAAATATACAAATACCATTTAATAATGTGCAATCGTTTTCATCGGATAATTGTTACAGGTCCTTTAAACGGAGCACTTTCACCCATATCGGAATTTAGCATTATAATATACCAATATGTATCAGCTGCAACAGGTTGTCGAGCATAGATTCCGTTCCATCCCTGCTGATTTCCCTTATATTTTGCAACTTGTTTCCCAAACCTGTCGAATATTGTGATATCTGCGTTCGGATATCTGAATATTCCAATAATTTCCCAGGTATCGTTATAGCCATCACCATTAGGCGTGAAAAACTCAGGAATAATTATATTATTATCGACATAAACCCTGATTGTATCTTTGCAGGAATTGCTATCGGAAACATATACATTATACCAGTCTTCGAGCAGTTGATTAAAAGAATTCACTGGCGACCAGTATAAGCCATCGACAGAATAGCTGTAAGGGGGCGTTCCGCCGGCCGCATTCACTACAATTCTGCCCGAAGCACTGAATTCTTCTGTAAGCACAGGGCTATCGGCATGACTAATTGTAATATTGTCGGAACTGGTGCAGCCATTAAAGTCAGTCACAGTAAGAGAATAAACACCCGGATATACAGCAAGCTGTACGGTATCGTCTGATCCATTTTGCCATAGGTAACTTTTAAAATATCCATCAGGGTCTAACAACAAAGGGGCACTATCGCATGAAACAAAATCAAAACCGAGGAACGGGGTTTCAACCTCAAAGAAGTTCACTTCTACAGTATCGACAGCAGTGCAACCATATTCATCATGCACTGTAAGTGAGTATTCGCCTGACTCGGTAACATTAAGAATGGGCATAGAGGCTCCTGTACTCCACTCATATATTGTAAATCCGGATGGAGGACTTAGCGAAACTTCATTATTTGCGCAAGTCTGCACATCTGCTCCGAGGCTCACTTCAGGAGCCGGTCTTACCGTCACTGAAATAGTATCGGCTGCAGTACAACCCGTTTGATTTGTTACAGTTACTGAATACGTCCCCGAAGTCTCAGGACTAATTGTTGCCCCGGAGCTTGCATCGGACCACAAATAGCTAACAAAGCCACTTCCGGCATCAATTACAGGTATATCATTATCGCAGTACTCCTGGTCTGGTCCCAGATTAACTTCGGGGTACTCTCCCAGTGATACGTATATACTATCGTATGCGCTACAACCATTGGCATCGGTTACTGTAAGGGTAACAGGCCCTTCGTTGGTACAAGTATATGAGTCTTCAGTGCTTCCATTCTGCCACAAGTAGGAAACGAACCCGGGGGGTGCCTCGAAATAAATAAAATCACCTGAACAGATTACCCTATCCTCGCCAAGTGAAATCTCCGGTTGCGGGTAGTATCTAACATAAACCGTATCGTAATAATAGCACTGTCCCAGTTTTGCCCTGACATAATAGGTGCCCTGATGGTCCGCAGTTATTGTAGATAAAGTGCTTCCGGTGTTCCATAAATACGAAGAAAACACCCCCTGAAGGCTCAGTGTTACCGGTACATTAAAGCAAGTAAACACTGTGTCGATACCAAACAGTTCAATTACTGCCGATTCTGATACAGTTATATTCTGAACAAGTTCACATTCATATTCGTTGGTTACCGTTACCGAAAAAGCTCCCGGTCCACTTACTTCGATGAATTGTGTGTTGGCACCGGTGCTCCATAAATATGTTTGCATTCCCTCACCTGCATCAAGATTCACCGTATCGAACGGACAAATATTCATCTGTTCAGGAAGGTATGGTTCAGGATATATCGAGGGTAACACTGTAATCACAGTATCGATATAGCAATTATTCTGATCCACTACAGTAACTGTGTAGTCGGCAGGAGATAATCCGCAAACCTGAGCTGTAGCATCGCCTGTTGACCAATAATAACTATAAGGTTCTGCCCCTTGAAGCATGTTTATCTGTGCACACAAGTTATTATCATCACATCCGATTCCTGAGAATGTAAAATTGCCCATGCTTATCAATCTGTTATACTTGATTACAAAGCCATCGGTAAGACCCTCACTTGTGTATGGGGAGCCTTCGATGTATATGTTACTTGAGTAAAGGCCTCCAACAATTATATTCTGAAGATAATCAAGACAAACATCCCTGCCTTCGTCATTATTGCCGGAGCCCATAGTTTTAACCATGAGTATTTCGGAATCGTGTGATATTTTAATAAAAAAGGCGTCTTTGTTTCCCATGGCTCCAAACATAGAATTACCGAAAACCGCAGTTCCTGAGAACCATCCGGTAACAAAAAGGTTATTACTGAGGTCAGAGGTTATTGAAACTGCCGATGCATCAGCATCCCCACCGGTAAGTTTTGTCCATATTTCAGTACCTTGTGCATCGTATTTTCTTACAAATACGGGTTGATCGTCGTGGTCGAAAAAGCCTGCAACAATAACATTACCATCGCCATCTGCCGTAACATCATTTACCCTATCGTTATTAGCGTCGGAGCCCACTTGCTTAATCCACTGCATTTCTCCAACAGCATTAAATGCGGCTATAAAACCGTCGTGAGTTCCTGATGCAGTCAATGTTTCTGCTTCTGTTTCAAGGGTGCCAGTGAACACACCTGTTACAAATACGTTATCATCGTGGTCGAAAGCGATAGATGTGGATTCGTCATTCACGGAGGAGCCAATTTTCTTTGCCCAAAGGAAACTTCCGTTACTACGAAACTTAGCAGCAAAGCAATCGTCCTGACCATTTCCTATAAGCGTAGTAGACCCAATCCCCATTGCTTCGTTGAATGTTCCGGTTACCAAAACGTTATCACGGGCATCTACCTTAATATCGGACCCGGAATCGGCGTGCCATCCTCCGGCAGGCTGAAACCATAACATATCACCATTACCGTTGTATGAAACAATAAAGGCATCCTCTAAAGCATATGCAAACATTTCTTCTCCATCAAACAAAGCCGATCCGGTAAACATACCTGTAACAAAAATATCACCTGTGCTGTTGCAGGCAATGGCTTTGCCATAATCATCATCGATTCCGCCGGCACTTAGTGCCCAAATAAAATCCCCATCCGCACTGTATTTTACGATAAATATATCTTTGGCGCCCTGCGACGTTAATATTGTCTCGCCTATTTGCATCGTATGATTAAAATAGCCCGTAACATAAACATTACCTTCAGCATTGGAGCAAACCCCCTGAACTGCGTCCGATGTGTCGGTGCCCACGACATTGCACCATCCAAAATTTATTGTATTACGGCAATCGACTGAATCGGAAAGATTCTGTGCAACAACTACTGATGAATTGATAAAAATAAGTACGGATAATATAGTTAGGCAGCCTCTCATACTTAAAAATCAGTGTTAATAATTGGTACGCGGTTTCGACCTACATTCAGGGTTTTGTCTCCAACCAGGAATAGCCCGATAGAAAGCTGGTGAGAACCATAATTATACAATTGAATCGCAGTAAGACCCATATCGTAAAGATAGGCAAAAGTAAATGCACCAATTTTAACGCCAAATGTAGGTTGTAAACTCAACGGTGCAGAATTCAGGTAGTCAAGCGTATGTCTGTAACAAAAACCCACATAAAATTCGTTTGGGTTTCGCATATAGGCCGACTGAATTTTCTTTCCATAAGCATACGAAGCCCTTACCATTACTTCCATCTGATTATGCGCTTTAAAATCGGTTCGCACATTAACAAATGTTTTCAGGTCAATTCCACGCGACAAACCAAAAACATAAGCACCATGAAAGTGAGTGTACATTGGACTAAGGCTTTCAATTTCGCGGTTATAGAGTTTGTCATAAGAAGGGATTAAATGATCGACACTAACTCCGAACATGTATTTATTTCGGGAAAGCATTATTCCTGCGTTAAAATCGGGTAAAAAGCTGCTTTGCCGCGTATAGGTTATAAGTGGGTCATAAATATCGGGATTAAAAGCTGTTTCATCCAGAATATGATACTGTCCATTGAACGACATAGCCATTGACAATACGGTTTGATCGAATCGTTTTGCAGTAAGTATCAGGTGATAAGCAAATGTGAGTTGAAAACCTATTTTCTGTTCCGGACCATTCAAATCATTTGCAATATACCCTCCTATCCCAATTGGTTGGCTGCCCATACGGCTGTTGAAGCTGAGAAAAGATGTCTTGGGCCCTTCTGCAATACCTGTCCATTGCTGACGGTGTGTCAGTCGAATGCTGGATCCTTCCCTCAACCCGGTGAAAGCGGGATTTAACAGGAATCGTTCGAAAACGTATTGCTCATGAACATACATATTTTGCGAATGAACAGTATGTACCACTAAAAATGCAAATACTATGAAGGCTATTCTCCTCATATTAAACCAACGTATTTGTTTTTTGTCTTTGACCAAAAATTGCCGTTCCTATACGTATGATTGTTGTACCCTCTTCAACTGCAATTATCCAATCGTCGGACATACCCATACTTATTTCTTTAAAATCCTGTTTGTTACTAAAGTAAACTGATTTCAACTCATTATAGTATGCAGCCAGTTTTTTAAATTCACTTCTTATTTGACTCATGTCTTCGGTAAAAGTTGCCATGCCCATAACACCAACTATATTTAGATTCGAAAAGCCTATTAGTGCTCCAGAATGCAAAAAGTCGGTGAACGATTCGAAAGTAAAGCCATATTTCGCTTCCTCACGGGCTATATGGAATTGGATCATGCAATCAATCACCCTGTTGTTTTTTTTAGCCTGAACTTGAATTTCCTCCATGAGCCGAACACTGTCAACGCTCTGGATACAAGTAATAAATGAGGCAATTTTTCTTACTTTATTGGTTTGCAAATGGCCGATAAAATGCCATTGTATATCAGAAGGTAAGGCGTGATGTTTTTCAACTATTTCCTGAACTTTGTTTTCCCCAAAATAACGAAGGCCCGCATTGTATGCTTCTTGTATAATTTCGACCGGCTGATATTTCGACACAGCAACCAGCGCAACATTATCGGGAAGCTGTGCAACAAATCGTTCTATTCTATCCGTAAGCGTCATCGCAGTCAGTGTTTACCCCACAAATTTAAGCAAATTAATGCGTGTTTTACATTGGTCTGATAAAACTCTCAACATCAATCAATCCTGAAAATTAGATATTTTTTCTATTGCTTACATCTGTACAACTGAGTCATTTTCGTTTTTTAACCATTCAAACATATAGTAATGATCTGAATTCATGTTCAGTTTTGTATAAATGGCAGCTGCCGATTGATTTCTTTTATCCACATACAGGCGTATCCCGGCATATTCACTGCTATTAATCACCTGTTTTTTAATATGATTAAACAGAAATTTAAACACACCGGTGCTACGATATGCCGGTTCAACATATACACTTTGCAGCCACAACACCCAACAGCATCGCCAATCGCTCCATTCGGGTGTAATCATACAGCATGCTATAATTTTTTTCTCATTCTCGACGACAATATATTTTCCTCTTGTACTATCATGAATAACCGCTGTAATACCCTTACGCACTACTTCTTCGTTGAGCTTAATACCCTCTGTTTCATAAGCCATTTGTATCTGAAACCCGGTTAGAGTCTCCAAATCGTTGTATGATGCATTACGTGCTTTCATTTTTTTTATTTTGGAATAACAGGAATGACCCAATCAGGGCCGGTATTGCAAGGTTTATCAGCCACAAAGAGATTGATGCTGAAAACACTGTGGCAGGTTGATCGGTAAATAAAGAGAACAGCACAATGCTAACCGTTCCACGCACTCCTGGTTCACCAGCCGAGATTACCGGGATAATAGCCATTAGTAGATAAATACACATTACGGCCTGCATGGTTTCCACATAGGAAGTATCTATCCCGAATAATACAATCATTATGTAAAACTGATGAACAAAGATTACATACCTAAAAGCACTCAGTAATAATACAAGCCATTTTTTTCGGGCTCCGGGCACTAAATCTGTTTTGCTGAAATTCAGTTTATTTTTCAAAAAGCCAATTTTCGAAACCACTCTGGCAAGCAGTTTTGTATTTCCGTAGAACCACAGCATCAGTGCCATACACGCAACAGAAACTGCAATAATAATCCAATCGTTTACAGCGAAAACTCCACGGCTGGCCGGAACATAAATAATCAGGTTGATAAATGCTGCCAGCCCGAAAAACAGGGTTACAAACAACTGTGTAAAACTACCCGTTATACTTAGTAAGGCTGCGTTTGCACGGTTTTCCCGCGGAATAAAAAGTATTCTTCCGGCAAACTCTCCCAAACGGTTTGGCGTTGCCATTCCTGCTGTGGTTCCTGCTAAAACGGACCTAAGAGATCTTTTGAAAGACAAGTTATAGCATGATTTCAACAGATACGACCATTTTATGCCTTCGATTGACCAATTTAGTATCATCAGCAAAAATACCAACAATATCAAAAGCGCCTGAAATCTACCAAATCCTGAAGGAACAGTGAAGACACTATTAAGATCGGGAGCGTTGATAATAACATAAATAACATACAGATATGCCATTATCGCAATACTCAGTTTCAGAATGAACTGTATGTGATTATTGATTTTCATCAGGGGGTTTACGCATTTTCGGAAGAAGTACTACCGGCGGGGATCTTATTGATCAAAGGCAGTGCTATAAGCGATATCAATCCGGCACCCAACAACATCAGTGTTTGCAGCCCGTGAACTACAAAAGCAAAAACAGCCGCATCCTCTTTAACAATCCCGAAAATCAGCAACGATTGGATTACCATAAAATGATAGGCTCCCATACCATTGGGAGCAGGGGCAATCATACCAAAACTACCTGCTACAAAAACCATGAGGGCAGCCGAAGGACCAATGTGCGAGGTAAATCCAAATGCTGGAAAAGCAAACGCCATCATAAGGTAATACAAAATCCAGATAAAAATACTGTGAAAAAGAAACCAGAATTTCTTTCTGACCTTACGCACACTTAAAAGCCCATCATATAGGTTTCGTGCTAAAGTTTTCAGCTTTAAAAAGAGCCTTATTTTGTCGAATTTGCCTTTGAGTATAAGAAAAAACAAAACAATAAAAAGGGCAACTGCTGCAATGGCAATAATTATTGGAAGAGGGTTTAACAAACTGTCAACTTTTTCACCAATCCCAGGATTTTGTTGAAGGAAGTCTGAAAAAAATCCACTCTCAACAAAAATTGCTATCACAACTACCAGCAATAAGCTTAATACATCAATCACACGCTCTGTAATCATTGTACCCAGCACTTTCGAAATTGGCACCTTATCGTATTTGCTAACTACTCCACAGCGGGCAACTTCACCAAGCCTCGGAATGGCAAGATTCGCAAAATACCCTGTCATAACTGCAAAAAATGTGTTCCAGAAACGGGTTTTATAACCCAGAGGTTCAATCATCATATTCCAACGTATTGCACGGCTGACGTGGCTGAAAAGGCCTGCAACAACAATGGGTATGAACCACCAATAATTTACATTCTTCAGTCCTGCTACCAAGTCGCTCCAGTTGGTATCGCGGTAAACAAGCCAGAAAAGCAATACGCCAAACCCCAGGAATAAAACAAATTGAATACTATTCTTTAGCGTTTTGTTCATAACCTAATCGAATAAGAACGACAAAGATAACTTTTTTAAAAAACCCGTCTTTACCATTTGTGTAAATTGCATAAAAGTATTCGTATTTTTGCAGATATGATTACAGATATCAGAGCCAAAAAAAGACTTGGGCAGCATTTCCTTATCGATAAAAATATTGCAAGGAAAATTACCGACAGCTTACTGAACCGAGAAGCTTTACCAATTATTGAGGTTGGGGCCGGCACCGGGGTTCTGAGCGAATATCTTTCCGAAAAAAACGTGCCCGTAACTTTAATCGATATCGACCCGGAAGCAGTTGCAGTATTAAAGCAGAAATATAGCCATAAAGAAATAAAAATAATTCTTGGTGATTTCTTAAAACTCGATTTCAAGCAAAACTTCGAACCTAAAGTATGCATCATAGGTAATTTCCCTTACAACATATCAAGTCAGATTTTTTTTAACCTCATTGCAAACCGTGATTCGATTGATGAAGTAGTGTGTATGGTTCAGAAAGAAGTAGCACAACGCATTGCAGCCAAGTCCGGTAGCAAAACGTATGGGATACTAAGCGTTCTCCTGCAAACCTGGTTTGATATTGAATACCTTTTTACGGTAAACGAAACCGTTTTCGTCCCGCCTCCAAAAGTAAAATCGGCCGTCATCAGATTGCGAAGAAACAATACAATCCTGTTGGGCTGCGACGAGTCGGCGTTTATCAAAGTTGTGAAAGCTGCGTTTAATCAAAGGAGAAAGACTCTTCGGAATGCTTTAAAAACTCTGGGTAAAGATAGCCGTGAAATACCCGACGAAATACTCGATAATCGTGCCGAGAAACTTGAAATCAGCCAGTTCGTTCTCATTACCGACATTCTATTTGCTTCTTGACGACTATTCTCATGAATTTTGAAATGAGCAGAACAAAAACCATCATTAAAATAACATTCATTTTTTCAGCCTTGATATCGTGCGGAGGCATAACCCAACCAATGAAAGAGGTAACGGGACCTGAATCAGTTTCTATTGAGCCAGCCGCTGATAAAACTGTTTTAGATAGCAGTTGCAACGACAATATCGTATATCTGAAATACTATAATGACCGCTTCAAATACAGCATAAATTATCCCGATTTTCTGACACCACTGGGAGAGCCGGACAACAACGATGGGCAGGCATTTCGATCCAATAGCGGTGAAATGGAATTACTGGTTTTTGGAAATAATCTGACAAAGGGAACATTTCAGGAAGGTTATGAGGACATAGTAAAAGTTGGATTTTACGCCGATCCGGAATATTTGATAAATTTTTCTCACTTCGAAGGCAATCGTTATGAAATAAGAGGCAAGAACCGGAAAGATAGCTTTTATCTTACATCTGCTTTCTACGGTAGTTTCTCAGTTACTGTTTTTATTACGGTTCCTCATTCAAAAGAAGCCGAGCACGCTTCAATAATACGAAACATACAGCAATCGGTCAATTATTAAGTGTAAACAGTATTCCAATGATTCCTACAATGAAATGTATTGATACACCAAATGGTCATCGCTACAATCAAGCCTCAGGTATGATGCATTTTTGGCTCCGTCAAGAGCTGCATCAAGGCAGATATAGCGAGTCGGGCCAAAATTTTCCTCGGAACTGATGTGAACATGACCCATAATTACCATATCGACCGAATAGGTAAAGAAAAGATTCATTAATTCGTATAGTTCTTCTGATAAAGGTGTTGCTGAAGTACTGAAATCACTTTGGAAAAAATTACAGTGATGTAAAACAATGCAATGCCGGTAATTCTGGCGTACATTTCGAAGTAATTCTTCGAGCCATTCCAGCTGTAAAGGACCTAGGGTACCACCTCCTGAGTCAAGGCATATTACAAGGTCTTTTGCCAAAGGAGTGACTATTTCCACAGGGTATACCGATGTACCGAAATATTGCCGGAACCATTTCCAGCCGTTAAAATACAATTCATGATTTCCAACCTGTATAAAATAATTCTCAATACTTTCGCGGGCAAGCGACTCTACAAGTATATTATAGTCTTCTTCCTTACCTGAAACAATATCACCGACAAGAAATAATCCATCCGTTTCAGCGCTTTTACTGTCATTTAATATCTTCTGAAAGTTTTCAGTGCCTCCAATATGGATGTCAGAAGCAAAAAATAACCTATAGTTATTGTTCTCACAGACAATGCGGCGCGGCGCGTGCTGCGTATTCCATTCAAGCGACTGCTCAAACCGTTCATTAACACGTACTGAGCTACGAAAAAATCCCGTAAAATCGGCATCGCCAATACATGATGACATTAGCAATGCACCAGTAAAAAAAACTGCGAACAATCCAATTTTCAAAAATCGATTTCCCATAGTATTCCCGTTAAGAGATTTACACCAAAATAGTTCACCTGAATGTTATTAAATCCGGCACTTTTATACACGATCTCGCTATACAAACCTATATTTTCTCGTGGATTATAGGTAAACCTTACACTTACAAATGGGTTTGTCTCCTGATGAATGAGGAAATAATCGTAATTCAGTACCGAAGCAATGATATTCCATTTATTTTCCTGAGGGAAAACAAGATAGCTAAGCGAATACATCAAGTTTAGCTTTTCAACAATTTGCAGCTTTCGGTAATTATCGTTCCTGGATTGCTCAATTGCATTACGCGTAAGGTTAAATAAACGGGTGTTGTTTCCAAGAAATACGTGGACATGTTTTGTTTTAACGCCGGCAATTATGCCGAACTGCAATTCGCTGATAAATTCCGATACAAGTTTATCTGTAAACAATGCATGTATTTCAACAGGCAGGTTTTTTATTTTGAAATCGACCCCTGCACTTGCATAGAATGTACTCAGGAATTTGTCGAACTCGGTAAGTGGGAATAGAAAACCCAACTCAGCATGAATATGTTTATACCGAATTGCAGATAATGATGCAGCATCCAAATATATCCCACCTGAAGCATTGGTTTTCCCGACTTCAATATAATTATGCTGGATAAACTGGGCACTGCTGTTGCTGCACCACAGCATCAGCGATATTAATACACCAACAATCAGCACTATTTTTCTCATTTTAAAAACATTAATAATATTTTACCTGACAACAATCAGGTAAGCCATTGCCAGCAAATAAATTCCAATTATTACAAACAAGCTGATCCTGTCGACACGCTGTGATTGCCTAATTGATTTTTCTGTACCTTTCTCAAATAGTTTTAATGAAAAGATAGACACTAGAATAATCAGTAATATCAGCACATATGTAAGATTGTGAATGTTGTCGAGCATGGTTATTGTGTTGGTACTGGGTACCGTACCCTCGATTATATATTTATTCCCAACAGCTGCGAATAAACCACCAACACAGAGACCAAAACGAGGGTCAACATTCGTGGGTTTGATAAGAAAAACGAGGCACGAAATAAAGAAAGCCACCACTACCCCTGTAATCAGTTTAAACAGTGAAAGCCATGAGTTTTTTCTGTTCAAATACACGGCAATATTTATTGCAGGGTAAGAACTCTGTCCGGTAAGCTCCTGATCGCCATAGGTAGTTTCGTAAGTCGAAATGGCATTGTTCACTATCACAGTGTCAATATCCCATTCGTCGAGTTTAAAATTCGGGTCGATTTTACTGTTTTCGAAATCGGGTATAAACACCATACTGCTGGTATCGGCATCAGCCGACTCAATTACTACGTTCAGCATCTGATTATCGAATGGATAATGGTCGAGCTGCCAATGATAAACAATTTCTGCACGAACTTTCATGCTTAACCACTGTAAACCTGCAGTTGAGTCAAGTATTGTATTACTCAGGTCGAATTCCTTCGATGGGCGGATTTCAATAGCTTCATCGAAACTCAGTTCAGCATTACTATATAGAAGCCACAGCCAGAAATCGATTTTGTAGCTTTTGTCGTAGAAATTGAAATCGTGCAGCGAATTAATAAAAACTCCAACCTTTACGGTGTCTTTTTGTGCATAGAGCCTACCCGGAGAAAAGCAAATCAGGATCCCAGCAAGAATCGCAATATAAAGGGGAGCTTTTGCCATACACCAGTCTTTTTCAGTTTATATAATAAGAACCCGACAATAAACGTAAAAATGTAAAACACAATAAAAGTAATGAATAAATGCTCACCAAACAACAGGTGAAGCTTTTCGATAAAGAACCTAATGATTATCAGGTGAAGCACGTAAAAAAACAAGCTGCTTCTTCCAAGCCACCTCAGTGGCTCCCATATTCTTGTATTGAATATTTTATAAATTATTGCGAAAATAACCAGAAGTGAAACTGCAGTCAGGCAATAAAAAACATCGGCAGGATAAAACAATTCGCAATAGCCTTCACGGGTGGGGCGATTCTGAAGAAATAATAAAAACACGGCAAATAATAACACCGCAATTGAAATAATCAAAACATATAATTTTTGTTTACGCTTCAATAGAATTGTGTATTTCCCGGCAAAATGACCCAATAAGAAGATACCTGCCCACGGAAAAATTGGAAACCATCCGTCGAATAACAGAAACTTCGACTGGTGAAATACTATGCCAAGGTTATTCCAATCGAATTGAAATGCGGTATTACGAATCTGGTAATTAAAAACAAATTGCGAAATAAATGAAACAACAAATACAGCTACAATCCATGCAATGTTTTGCACTCTATTCATCAATGATATCAATGGATACAGCATAACACAAATACCGATAAGATACAAAACATCGTACGAAACAAAGGGCATCAGATCCCAGATAAAGACATCAACCAGCACACCGGTAAGTACTATTAATCCGCCTTTGTAAACAGTTCTCCAGGTCTTAAGGTTCGTGCTATGCAGACCAAGCATATATCCCGACAAGGCTATGAACAATGGAGCTGCCAAAGAGCTGAAAACCCTAAAGGCAAAATTATAGGGTTCGTTCATAATATACGGAGCAGAATTCGCTGCAATCATCAAAAAAATTGCAATTCCCCTGATAACATCAATATATTCTATCCGGTTCTTGATAATTGCACTCATGTTTGTATTTATGAAATCAAAAATACTATTTTTATTGTTTGTTTTTCAGTTCTGCAAAAAGTGCAGGTAAACATTGGGTTAACATGAGAAAGCTTCTGCTAAACAATAAGTTCATTTTCGGGCTGATTGCCTTGAATGCTGTGGTAATTTTCGCTTTATCGTACGATGCAATTCACGAAAAAGCGGCTATATTTCTAACAGCTACAGATATTTTGCTAACGCTGATATTTGTTGCCGAAATACTTGTCAAAATAAGGGAATTCGGTATTAATAAATTTTTTAAGTCCACCTGGAATGTTTTCGATTTTCTAATAATTAGCATCTCGTTCATTTCTGTTTTCTTTTATTTTATTGACATAGAAGCAGCCGATTTAAGTTATGTTATTGTTATACGGGTTGCGCGGGTATTTAAAACCTTTCTTTTCATCAGATTCATTCCCAATATCAATGGTTTGTTGGGTGGTATAAGAAGAGCGTTCCGCGCATCGCTGCTGGTGTTGATTTCGCTTTTTGTGTATAATTTCATACTTGGAATATTCTCATGCCATATTTACAAGAACATTCTACCGGAGTGTTTTGGTGACCCTATTACATCAATTTATTCAATTTTCAGAATTTTTACCATTGAAGGATGGTACGAAATTCCAAATGCTATTGCTGCCAATACCAGCCCAGCAATCGGAGTGATATCAACAATATTTTTTGTTGGAATATTAATATCGGGCGGAGTACTTGGTATTTCGCTCCTGAATTCGATATTTGTTGACGCTATGGTTGCTGACAATACTAAAGAACTGGAAGCTAAGGTCGATGAACTGAACCAAAAAATTTCGAAACTTAGTGACCAGATAGAAAAATTATCGCAAAAAATTTAACTGCTACAAGGGTATACTCCGATCGAGCAACTGCTCAATGCTTATCATTGTATCGGTATTCGAAACTCCTGTAATATTGTGAATCTTCACGAGTACATCCTGGAGGTGCTTATTGTCGCGGCAATATGCCTTGGCTAAAATACCGTACTGTCCCGTGGTGAAATGAAGCTCAACAACTTCAGGGATCTCTCTCATTTTTTCGGTAACCCCTGCAAACATATTGGCTCTTTCGAGAATAATTCCTATAAAAGCCTGTGTTTTAAAATCAAGTATCTGAGGGTTTACAACAAGCCTGTAGCCCCCGATTACCCCAACTTCTTCCAGCTTATTAATACGTTTATGAATTGCTGCAGCCGAAATTTTGCATTTTTTAGCAATATCAACCACAGGTGTTTTGGAGTTTTTTATCAGGAGTTCGAGGATTCTTTTATCCATCGCATCCAATCTAATTTTATCCATAACCAAAATTTAATTATCTTTATTAACTATATTTAACACAAAAATACATTTTATTTACCAATATTCCAATTTTTTACAAATAAATAAATCAATCATTTAATTACTTAACAACACACCGTTGATTTAACAACGGTTCTAGAAATTGTTCATTTTAACATGAAATATAATGGCAATTTTATGTGATATTTTTCAATTTAAAGATTTTAGTATTAATTTTAGTTTTGTAATCAATTGCATTTCGTCCGGAAAAGATTGCCAACAAAATTAGACACATGTAAAAAACTGGTGAATAAAAGTTATTGATAAAATGAGTCGTTTTAATGATTACTTTAATTTTTCGCGGCGCGAAAAGCGTGGGCTCATAGTACTCTGTGCAATTATAATATTGCTGATTTCATCGCAGGCAATTATGCATCGCATATCATTTAATAAAAGATATGATTTTTCGGCTTTTGAATCGGAAATCGATGCGTTTACGCGACGCAATCAAAACTCACCGAATGATTCGGCTTTAGAATTATTCTATTTCAACCCCAATACTATTGATGAAAACGGGTTAATTAAACTGGGAATTAATAAAAACACAGCTCACAATATTATCAACTACCGTAACAAAGGCGGGAAATTTCGAAAACCTGCCGATTTTGCCAGAATGTACGGGCTGGGACCCGAACAATTTGAAAAACTTGAGCCTTATCTGGTATTTGAAAACAGTGTTCAATCAAGCAGAGAACAAGCTCCGCAGGTAAACTATTTTTATTTTGACCCAAATACGGCAAGCGAAGAAGAGCTAATGTCGCTTGGTATAAAAAAATATATGGCTGCAAATATTGTAAAATACAGAAGCAAAGGAGGCCGGTTTAAAGAACCATCTGATCTTCTTTCAATCTATAGTTTCGATTCGGCATGTTACAATAATCTGGAACCCTGGATAAAAATTGAAGCCAACCAAAACAAACCGATTGAGAATCTGCACATTGAGCTTAACACAGCTACTGCGGAAGACCTGATTAAAATCAAAGGTATCGGGAATGCCTATGCAAGCCGCATTATCAGTTTTAGGGAAAAACTGGGAGGTTTCGCACATGTAGAACAACTCAGAGAAGTATATGGCATGACTGAGGAGCTATTTACTTCGGTAAAACCTCATGTGTATGCGGATGCATCAAAAATCGATTGTATCAATCTCAATGATTGTGACTTTAAAACACTGATTTCACACCCATACCTAGAGAAAACTGATGTAATTGCCATTCTGAACTACCGTACAATGGTGGTTAGAATTAACTCTACGGAAGAGCTTTTAAAACAAAAAGTAATAAGCAGCGAAACCTACACTCGGATTAAAGATTATTTTTGTACAAACTAATTCCAAATGCTTTCAAAAGCACAAATAGCACGCATAAAATCGCTGGCCGATAAAAAGAATCGCGACATTGAAGGATTATTTGTTGCTGAAGGTACAAAAATCATTAAAGATGCTTTGGAATCCGGTGTAAATATCAAATACCTCATTGCAACGGATGACTGGATTAAATCCAATGAATCTGGCTTGGCAGTAACCAACTTGGAAATAACACCGGTATCATCTGAAACAATGAAAAAAATAAGCAGTTTCAGATCACCTGCACAGGTGCTGGCTGTTTTCGAGAAACCTGCAAAATCGGACCCACCTTTACATGAAGCAGAAATCACTCTTGCTCTTGATGGCATTCAGGATCCGGGCAATTTCGGGACAATAATACGATTATGTGAATGGTTTGGCATTACTACAATTATTTGTTCCGAGAGCACAGTTGACGCCTACAATCCAAAGGTGATTCAGTCGAGTATGGGCGCCTGCCTGCGGGTTAACATATACTATTCCGACCTAAGTCTGTACATTAAAAGATATAAGCATCAAACAAAAAATCCCGTGTATGGGACATTTCTTTCAGGCAACCCTCTGGGCGTGTCAAAGCTTTCTCAACAGTGTTTAATTATACTGGGTAACGAAGGAAATGGGATTTCGCAACGGCTAGAAATTCTGATTGATACAAAAATCAATATTCCGGCTTACCACTCACCAAACATGCAGATGGAATCGCTTAATGTTGCTGTTGCTGCCGGAATAATTTGTTACGAATTCCGGAAAAGAGGCTTACCGCTTTTATAAGAATGCAATAAGTTGATTAATTACAACTTACCTGAATAATCGGGTAAATCTTTTTGACTATTACTTGCATTTTATATTTGTGAGTATCACACCTAATTTTTACATTTGCCCCTTAATTTAAATAATAAACTATGGAATCATATTTATTTTGGATTGTACCTATTGCTTCGGTATTGGCGCTGGGTTTTGCTTATTTTTTCTACCGGCAAATGATGCGTGCAGATGAAGGCACCGAATTAATGAAGACCATTGCTTCCCACGTAAGAAAAGGAGCTATGGCATATTTAAAACAGCAATATAAAGTTGTGCTCATTGTTTTCGCAGTAATTTCCGTACTGTTTGCATTTTTAGCATATGGGCTTGAAATTCAAAATCCGTTTGTTCCCTTTGCTTTTCTAACAGGAGGGTTTTTCTCAGGTTTGGCAGGTTTTTTTGGCATGAAAACTGCCACTTATGCGTCGGCACGCGCCGCCAATGCAGCAAGAAAATCTTTGGACTCCGGCTTGAAGCTGGCATTCAGAAGTGGTGCTGTAATGGGTCTGGTAGTTGTTGGGCTTGGATTGCTCGATATCTCGATTTGGTTTTACATTCTGCAATTGGTTTATCCACCATCAGCCGATCCGAATAATCTTCTAATTATCACAACCACAACCCTTACATTTGGTATGGGAGCTTCAACACAAGCACTGTTTGCAAGAGTCGGTGGTGGCATCTTCACAAAAGCAGCTGATGTTGGAGCTGACCTTGTTGGTAAAGTTGAAGCCGGTATTCCTGAAGACGACCCTCGCAATCCTGCTACTATTGCCGATAATGTGGGTGATAATGTGGGCGATGTTGCAGGTATGGGTGCTGACCTTTACGAATCGTATTGCGGTGCAATACTATCCACTGCTGCTTTGGGTGCAGCAGGATTCATCTATCTCGGTGCAGAAACAGCCTACAAGGCAGTAATTGCTCCTATGCTAATTGCTGCTGTCGGAATTGTTTTATCCATCATTGGAATTTTCATCGTAAGAACCAAAGAAGGCGCCTCTCAGAAAAAATTATTACGAGCACTGGGTAATGGCGTCAATGCATCTGCAATAATGATAGCCATAGCCTCTTATTTTATCCTTCGCTTACTTGAATTACCAAACTATGCAGGTATCTGGTGGTCGATGATTGTCGGACTTATAGCCGGGATAGGAATTGGTCAGGCTACCGAGTATTTTACCTCATCATCTTATAAACCTACACGCCGCATCTCTGCTGCATCAAAAACCGGTCATGCAACCGTAATAATTGCAGGAATCGGAACCGGCATGATATCAACAATATTTCCCGTGCTCATTGTAGGAGCAGCCATTATGCTTGCATTTGGGTTTTCAGCAAATTGGGAAATGACAAATTTTGGTATGGGATTATATGGTATTGCAATTGCTGCTGTGGGGATGTTATCCACACTTGGAATCACACTGGCAACCGATGCCTATGGTCCAATTGCCGACAATGCTGGTGGCAATGCCGAAATGAGCGGACTGGAACATGAAGTCCGTAAACGTACCGATGCACTTGATACCCTTGGAAATACTACCGCAGCTACCGGAAAAGGTTTTGCTATCGGCTCGGCAGCTTTAACAGCCCTCGCTCTTCTGGCTTCTTTTATTGAAGAGGTGCGACAAGGTCTTATTCATTTTCATGATAACCCTGTATTACCTAACCTTAATGAGAATGTTAAAGCCAGCGAAGCAGGAATGATTGATATTATTCAATCATTCGAAGTTCATCTGATGAACCCCAAAGTACTTGTGGGTGCTTTTATTGGTGCTGTCGCCGCATTTCTTTTCTGTGGACTTACTATGAATGCCGTTGGACGTGCTGCTCAAAAAATGGTTGACGAAGTAAGGCGGCAATTCCGCGAAATCGCAGGAATTCTCGAAGGCAAAGCAACTCCCGATTATGCCAGATGTGTTTCTATATCAACAAAAGCTGCACAGCGAGAAATGATGTTCCCTGCACTAATAGCTATCAGTATCCCAATTCTTGTTGGAATAGTTTTCGGTGTAGCAGGAGTAATGGGGTTATTGCTGGGAAGCATTTCATCAGGTTTTATTTTGGCTGTATTTATGGCCAACGCCGGAGGAGCATGGGATAATGCAAAAAAATATATCGAAGAAGGAAATTTTGGCGGAAAAGGTTCCGATTGCCACAAGGCAGCAGTTACGGGCGACACCGTTGGTGATCCTTTTAAAGATACATCAGGACCCAGCTTAAATATCCTTATCAAATTAATGAGTATGGTTTCTATTGTAATGGCTGGAGTAACACTGGCTTTTTCGTTCTAATTCGATATTTATGCTTTATAAATTTGAGAGGTTGGTCACACAGATCAACCTCTTTTTTTTAATGGAGGTTATTGCATACATTTAATTATAATATCTTTGTTGCATTGGTGTTATGTAATACAAGCCTTCTTTTACCTGTATGAAACATATTGCTCTTTTTTCCTTCGCTCTCCTGATTTCGAGTTTGTTGATATCGCAGGAAATTGCTGTGGTTAGAGATGCAGGGTTATGGGCAGGTATCGGGGTGGAAAAAAGAATCACAAAGGACTTTCAGGCAGAGTTCAATCAGGAGCTTCGCCTGTATCATAATTGTACAAAAATTGATGATTGCATATCGGATTTGGGTATCGATTACTCAATTAACCGGAATTTCAGCATTGGGGCAAACGGACGTTATACATATAATATTAAGAGAGACGAAGTAATTGAGAATGATTTGCGATATGGCTTCGATATGAATTATAAAGCACGCCTTGGCTTACGTTTTAAGTTATTTTGTCGCGCACGGTATTCGAAGGAGTACTTTGATGCGTTTAACAAAATTAGCCAGGAAAAATTAACCGAAACCGATTTTCGGTATCGTTTGAAGCTTGAATACCAATATAATGGCATGCATTCTTTGTACACATCGG
>ENA-UPTA01001602-UPTA01001602.1-activated-sludge-metagenome-genome-assembly--contig:-NODE-1602-length-24933-cov-6.581156_pt1 | contig 24933 bp, 18 predicted proteins | sample MGYA00238184_ERZ773361 | MGnify/ENA primary metagenome ERZ773361 (study PRJEB29100, sample SAMN05720205) | activated sludge metagenome | isolation source: anaerobic digester from wastewater... | reverse complement strand
TCGTTCTCGACCGGCCCAATCCGATCAACGGCGTCCAGATTGAGGGCCCGATCCTGGAGCCGGCGTTCGCCACCTTCGTGGGCCTGTACCCCATCCCCGTGCGGTACGGCTTGACGGTCGGCGAACTGGCCCGCACGATCAACGGCGAAGGCTGGCTGACAAAGAGCATCAAGGCTGATCTGGCCGTCGTCCCCCTGACCGGCTGGAAGCGGGACATGTGGTACGACCAGACGGGCCTTCGCTTCATCAAGCCCTCGCCCAACATGCCGGACATTGAGACCGCCACGCTCTATCCGGGCCTGTGCCTGCTGGAGGGCACCAACGTCTCCGAGGGTCGAGGCACACCTAAACCATTTCGCCAGTTCGGCGCCCCCTGGATCGACGCGGACGCCCTCGCGACCCGCCTGAACGCCTTGACCCTACCCGGCCTGCGGTTCACGTCGACCACATTCACCCCCACGAGTTCCAAGCACCAAGGCAAGCTCTGCCACGGCGTCGAAATCACCCTCACGGATCGAAACCGCCTGGAACCCTTCCGGGCCGGCGTCCTGATCGTCAGCGAGATCCACCAAATGTACCCCGACCAATTCGAGTGGAGGGCCGCCCACTTCGACCGCCTCTGCGGCACTGCCACGATCCGGGAGGCCATCACAGCCCAGAAACCTCTGGGGAAACTCAAAGCCGCCTGGGCCGCCGAGTGCAGGACCTTCGACCAGACAAAGCGAAAGTACCTCCGCTATCGCGAATGACCCCGAGCGGTCGCGCAGGGTGGATTCTCAATCCACACATGTCCTGCGAATTGGGAGATCAGACATGCATGCGAACAGTCAGGAAGATCCGAGAAAGTCCTTCTCAAGAATCTCCCTCTTCGTTGGCATCGGCCTCCTTGGGACGGTTGCATTGCTGTGTTTCCGGCTCTGCCCACACAAGCCCCCGGACCTCATTGCCTGTACCCGCGTTGACGTTCACTACAAGTATGGAGCACTCGACTACTTCTTTGGCTTTGCCCCCATGCTGGAAAGGGTATTAGGTGAGGAAGAACAACAGTTCGTACGCTCCTTCGACAAATGGACAGTCACCGATCCAGAGAAGATCAGGGCCTTTGCCAGCCAAATCCGCCAAGGAAGAGACCGCGGCATAGTCACCAGCAAGATACTCGCCATTCCAACGGACGTAACATGCTACCGAGGGAAGAACCGTGTGGCGTCATTGAGGGTGTATCCCACTTCTTCGCCTGCGGTCATCGCACACGGGCACGAATTCGATTATCCACTGGGGGCCCTGATCCTGAGAGATCTTGATCCCCCGGCACTCAAGCCTCTGCGAGCCAGATGGGAATGCGCCATGAAGCTGAGTGGACTGCTTTTCGGCGGGCTCTGGCATGGCCCTGAGCGGCCTCCGTGTCCGGACCCCAACCAGTGGTGTGACGAGATCGTCCGCACTATGCGCAGAACACATACCACTGACTACACACTGGATGGCAAGACGAGACGTCAGTATCCTGACAGAGTCATAGCGAGGAGGTTTGCCTGTCCGGCGGTCCACGCGTCCACCAATGCAAACAGCGTGTACTCACCATCAGACGGAAACGATCCTCCGAGCGAGCCCCCGGACAGTTGGGTGTCGGACTACGCTATGAACTCGAATTGCAGAGAGGGCTCACCGGGTGACATGGTCTTTCTCTTCGAATCCAAGCCGGGCTGGAATCAGCACGGTGGGCCGGAGTTGTTTACCTTCGACAACCATGACCCCAAGGGCGGTTGCGTCCTGTTGAATGACGGCGAAGTGAAGTTCATCCGCACCGAGGAGGAGTTGAAGCAACTTCGATGGAGGTGAGCATCGCCGCGTTCTTGGCGGATCCCCAGCAGAGACCTTGAACTCGGGCCACACAGCGGATAGGATGGCCGTCGGCCGGGAGGTCACAGGTTCTGTTCACCCTGTTTGATGGAGTGCATGAAATGAGACACGTTGCTGTCGGGGGATTGCTTTGTTTGTGTATGTTGGGCGTATGGGGGTGCAGGAATTCCGTTGAGATCATCGCCCATCGCGGGGCATCGTACCTCGCCCCGGAGAATACCCTGGCCTCGGTCCAGCTCGGCTGGCAGAAGCAGGCCGATGTCGAGATCGATGTGTACCTGTCGAGAGACAGGCGGATCGTCGTCATCCACGACTCGACGACGAAGCGGACCAGCGGCGGGACCGATCTCAAGGTCAGCGAGACCAACTCCGAGGAGCTTCGCAAGCTCGATGTAGGGAGTTTCAAGAGCCCCGAGTACGCCGGCCAGCGAATCCCGTTTGTGGAGGAAGTATTGGCGACGATTCCACGTGGGCGCAAGCTCTACATCGAGATCAAGTGCAAGAAGGAGATCCTGCACACGCTCCACTCCGTGATCGCCGAGAGCGGCAAGATGTCGCAGATCGTCATCATCTGCTTCGACCTGGAGGTCGCCGCGGCGTCCAGGAAGATGATCGACGTCCCGACGTACTGGCTCAAGGGCACGGACAAGGTCAAAGACACCGAGCAATGGATTCCCCACGATCCGAACCTGGCGCAAACCGCCAAGGCCAGGGGGCTTGACGGACTGGATGTCCACTATGCCGGCGTGACCGAGGAATTCGTTCGAGCAGTCCGAGCCGCCGGACTGCGACTGTACGTCTGGACCGTGGACGACCCCGAGGAGGCGGCCAGGCTGGTCGCGCTGGGCGTGGACGGGATCACGACCAACCGTCCCGCTTGGCTTCGAGAACAATTGAAGAATAGGAGAGCCATTCCGTGAACATGTTGAGAGTCTGGCCGATCGTCTGCGAGTTCGGCGTCGGCGCGGTGTTGTGTCTGGTCGGCATCTGGGCCGGTTTGCGCGGTGGATACTTCAATCTCAAGATCTCCGAAGATCGCCGGCTCCTGGTGGCGTTCATCGCAGGGTATCTGCTCCTGTTGGTGGCTGCCTGTGTCTTCACATTCCTGTCGCCCCACTGGGCACAAGGAGGGACGCCATGATTGCTGAGGTTCTCGGCACGCCCCTCGATTATGTCGTTCTGCTGGCTTATTTCGTCGGCGTCATGGGGTTCGGTTTGTTCTTCGGACGTTATACGTCCGGTACGAAGGACTTTTTTTTCGGGGGCCAACGATTCTCCTGGTGGCTGATCGCCTTCTCGTGCATTGCCACAATTGTCGGAAGCTACAGCTTCGTCAAGTACAGTGAGGCAGGCTTCCAATATGGCATCTCCAGCACGCAGACCTACTTCAACGACTGGTTCTGGATGCCCATCCTGGTGCTGGTCTGGATCCCCATCATTTATTACAAGAAGATCGTCTCGATCCCTGAGTACCTGGAAGCCCGCTTCGACAAGAAGACTCGCGTAATGGGCACGGTCATCATTCTGCTGTACCTGACGGGCTATATCGGCATCAACCTCGTCACTCTGGGCAAGACCATGTACACACTGCTGGGCTGGGAGGTCATGACCGGGGCGACCGTGACCGCGGTGGCGGTGGCCCTGTACGTTTGCGCAGGCGGGCAAACCGCGGTCATCATGACCGACCTGGCGCAGGGGGCCATCCTCCTGATCGCAGGACTTGGCCTGTTCGCCGGCGCGATCTATCATTTCGGCGGCTTCGGCGATTTCTGGTCTCTGCTCCCTCCGGAGCACAAATTCGCCTTCTCCGACTTCAATGCCCCGCCCAAGTTCAGCTTCATCGGCATTTATGCACAAGACGGCCTGGCCAACACCGGTGCCGTCATGCTGATGCACCAGGCCTTCCTTATGCGGTTCCTCTCGCTCAAGAGCGTCAAGGACTCGCGGCGAATGGTCATCTGCTGGGTCCTCGTGCTGGCTCCCCTGGCGGCCATCGCGACCAGTTGCGGGGGCTGGATTGCGAAGGCGCTCGTGAATAATGGCGAACTGGCAACGGATGCGGGCGGTTCCTTCGTCAACGCCGCTCACTTCCTCTGTGCCCCTGGGGTTTTTGGTTTCGTCCTCGCGGCCTTGACGGCGGCGTTGATGAGCACGGCGGACTCCCTTGTCAACGCAGTCAGCGCGATCTTCGTCAACGACATCTGGAGACCTTACATCCGTCCCGCCGCCAGCGACAAGCATCACTTGCTGGTGGCGAGGATCACGAGCCTGGCTGCGGCCGGCCTGGGTCTGGCTCTGGTGCCGGTATTCATGAAGGGCACCATCTACGAGGCGCACGGCATGTTCACCGCCGCAGTCACCCCGCCGGTTCTGATGGCGATCTTCCTGGGGATTCTGTGGCAGCGGTACACCCCGGCGGCCGCCTTCGCAACCATCGCAGCCGGAAGTATCCTGATCGCCCTGTCCTTTGTGTGGCCCGATGCGCTCGTCGGGCCCCTCGACTTTGGCATGGGCCCCGACAGCTACACGTTCATGCGGGCCTTGTTCGGGCTGCTGGCGGCCGGCGCGGTCGGCGTGGTCGTTACGTGGTTCACGAAGCCCAAAGCGCTGGGCGAGATCAAAGGGCTTGTCGCAGGCACTCAGACGGACGCCATGCGCCAGTTCAAGGGAGGCGAGCCCAATCGCCGTCCCGGGGGGAAAGTCCGTCTGACCGCACAGTTCGACCCGAGCCTCTCGGGCACAAATACAGTGATCGTACCCCAATCCGCGCTCGACAAGATGGCCGCCGAGCCGGGCGACCTGCTCTATGCCGACGATGCCCGCTGGTGGTATGGGGGTCTGCACTCCGTTCACGTCAAGGCGGGCTCGCCAGCCCATCCGGACTCGGACAAAGTGGTTCTTATCAGCCCCGAGGACGCCGCGGCGGCGCACTTCTCCCAGGGTCAGCAGGTGCTGGTGGAGAAGATCATTTGAGACCGGATCAGAGCAAAGATCAGATTTCAAACATCAAAATGGCGGAGTCCCGGCAACCCGGGACGACTTCCTCAATCTTGTTTCTTGCACTTTGATTATTGGTGCGGTTGCGCTGGGGGAATAGCGACACGATCACCCTCTCCCAGAGGGCCGGACAGCACACGATCCATCAGGAGTCATTCCCGGCCGTACGCAAGAAGCAGCGTGGCCAGGACTGCGATATGGAGAATGACAAGCACCAGGTTCATCCGAACGTCCTTATATCAATGCCCTTCGCTCTTATAAGGCACGACACGGATGCGCGGTAACAAGTGTGGATGAGCGCCGCTGTAGTATTCATAGCCCCGCACGAATCCCCTTCTTCCCAATCCACAGCCGTCTGATAACGGTCCGCCTGCACGAGGGACAGAGTGTGGGATGAGGGGAGCATGGAGAACTCTCTTTCGCACGCCGCACGATGCGCGACGCACAACGAGCCCGACTCGTCTCATGCGGACCGCTGAACCACCACGGCCAACTACGTATACTATACGATAGGATTTGAGCACTGGGGGTACTTACCGCCCATATCTTTCGTCAATTCTCAGCGAAAATGGCGCCGGGGCCTCAACGATTCAAGAGTCACACAGGGGCCGCCGTGAGAATTGGAGGCTTGGGGTGTATACTGATGCTCGCGGTCTGCATGGCCGGCGTGAGCAGTGGCGCGGTCAAGGTCCCAAGCCCCAAGGGCGCGGGCAGCTATCAGCGACTGGGCTCGCCGAGTCCCTCAAGGATGGCTTGGGTGAAGCGAGGTGCGGCCAGCGCCCCGGTGGCGGTGATGATGTGTCCATCCTTCTCTGCCGGATTGCCCGTGTAGGCGGCGCCGGCGCGGGTCATTCGATCCCGTTCGCTCAGATAGGCGGTGCATCGGACACTTCGCATGACACCCGCGGCGGCCAGAATGCTGGGGGCCGTGCCGATGGCGGCCACGACCTTGCCTCGCGACGAGGCTTGACGTGCCAGATTCTGGACCGTGGGATTGTTCTGATAATCCAGGGCCCCGGTGCCTCCTATGAAGACCACGGCGTCGTAACTATCCACGCTGGCTTGGTTTAGAAGCATGTCGGCCTGAGCCGTGCCGCCGAGCATGCCGACCAGTGGCCCCATGCGGGCGCTGGCGATAGCCACCTGCACTCCGGCCAACTCCAGGGCGCGTTTCGTGGCGAACAATTCCTCATCCTGAAACGCCATGGGGGGAACCACCAACAGGGCCCTCCGTCCCGCCTGCGTAGTTGTGATAGGCTGGACCGCCGTCGGGGGGGCCTGACCGGCCGGGTAACCGATGATGGCCGCGCACAGAGGCTCGTAGTTCCTCGGGATTCGCACCACGGTCCGCAGATCAGGCCCCTCGACCGCATCGATGCCCACGAATGCCAAGCCCAGCGTCGCGGCCTGGAGCTGGAGGTTCTGCGAGACCTTGCCCGCCTGCAACGCCATGACGGTCCTGGCCCGGGTCCCGTAGCGCGAGGTGAAATCGCGCGTGCAAGCCGCAACGACGATCTGGCAGCCGCCGACCGGCACGACCGCCTGTTTCAGCATCGCGCCTGCCGCCCCCGCGCGGACGTCGTTCTCATTGACGGGCTGGAGTGTGTGATCCGTCGGCTCGTACGCAAAAAGGCCGTCGGGCAGAAGGAAGTAGGCGCGCAGGGGCGGCTCGGAAACAACCTGGGCTTGCGCCGGCGTGAGCGTCGCGGTGACCGAAGGAGGCATCGCCCCCTGGGTAGCCCAAGCGAGCTGGCCGATCTTCGCAAGATCGAGTCGCTCGTTCCCCGGTGTCCGCACCCTGCGCTGTTCGAGCACCGCTTGCTCGAAGCTGACCTCACTGCTGGTGGCCGGCTCCGGGAGCTGGATCGCCGACATGCGTGTGGGCGGGGTCCGTCGCGGCCGCGCCGTCGAGGTCTGCCTCTGGGCAACAGCGACCGAAACCAGGCACAGAATGGCCAGCCACATTCCCCAAATGAGTGAGAAGTCCCGTCGTGACCGCAATCGCCAGCGTCTCATTGTCTTATCCTCCAGTTCTTCTTCCGAACCCTCTTAGCTTACCGAATCCCTGGCTGCCGTGCCAAGAGAAATCAGGTGTCGGAAGCGCCGGCGCTGCGACGGTAGGGCGGACGGAAGGCAAGGTGACTGAAACGAGTGAAGCCGATCCGACCCGGTTTGCCCGAGAGGATCGCCTTGCGGATCTTCGCGAAATCGGGCGGCTGACCGGGCTCCCAGCCGCGCTGGATCACGTCCGGCGTGTCTCCCGCTTGTGGGATTTCCCCCGCGGAGACCGGGATCGTCTTTGCGTTGGTTTCATCACCCATTTGTGCCGGGTTGGCCGGACACGAAGGGTCGTGTTCAGCCGCCCGTGTCGATGGTCGGTTCATTGGAGTCCTCACAAAGATCGCCCTCGACTGCCAACTCCATGATCGTGGTGAACCGCTTCGAACCTCCTGGCGTGCCGATGACGCGGACCGCGTCGCCAACGGTCGGAGTGAAACGGAACGTAATGTTCTGATACATTTGGAACCGGTCCAGCGCCGGGGACATCTCCAGGTCCGGCGGTTCGGCATACTGACCGTTGCGCCGGACCTGGACGGTCAGGTCCTCGAAGAACCCGCCGAGGGGTTCGTCGTCCCTGGCGTACGTGTTGATCTTGCTCCAGACGATGTCCCCTTCGTGGAAGGTTACCGCGTCAAACCGGACCGGCCGCGAGAAGCTCAGCTCGTACCAGTCCGCGTCGGACAGGCCGGAGGCATTCGGAACGTACGTGGAGTAGGGCCGCCGGCCGTTGTGGGAGTTGTCCGTCACGCCATCCATGATGGAACAGAGGTTGTTGCGGTCCCGCGAGAGATCGTATCGTGGGACGGAGGCACTGGGCGTCACGGTGGCGCCGACGGCGAGGGCCTTGGCGACCAGGCCGGAAGGTCCGTTAGGATCGGGATTCTCGGGTTCCGCAACGATCCCATCGGATTCAGGGATCGAGTAGACCACGTTCAGGCCGTTGCTTGCGCAGGAGCCGCCGTTTCGCAGAATGTTCTCCTGCGCCAGGACCAGCATGTAGATCGCGATCCGGGTGATCATGTCGGATTGCGGCAACCCGGCCGTGGGATCGGGCAGGCCGGGACGAGAGACGTTCAGATAGGTGTTGCCGCAGGAAGCTGGGTCCGTCAGGTCACTGGGCAGGCCGCTGAAGCCGTGGATGATCCCGAGCAGACCGCCGGCCGTCGCGGGATTGCAGTCGCAGTCCCAGCCGGCCAGGACGGCGATCTGAACGGTTTGCCGGAAGTCGCCGCCGCCGTAGAGCAGGGCCAGAACCGTCGCACCCGCGTTGATCGTGGATTCGACCCAGTTGTAGTAGCGACCGAAGCTATCGGCCCCCTGGTATTTTTCGTAGAGCTTCTGTCGGGCGGCGCGCCAGTCCAGGGTCCCGTCGGCAGCGTCCTGGCGATACCATTCGAGCACGTCTCTCACAACGGCCGCGGTCCGGCTGCTCGTGGGTATCGCCGCCAGCCCGCGACAGACCAGGTCGACCACATTCGGCTCGAAAAAGGCCTGTGCGTACATCGCAGCGTAGAACTGGGCCGCGTGGACGGCGAGGCCGTCGTTCGTGATCCGGCCGAACCGTCCCGCCAAATCGATCGCAGCCTGCGGCAGTCCGGGCGAGATGGCCCCGAAGACCTCCGTGCAGATCTGACTATCGATGGCATACCAGTGTTCGTTGTGCTGGCGGCTGCCGGTCTCCGGCGGGAGCAGGCCGTCAAGCATGAGATGCCAGGCCTGCTTGTTGGCCACGTAGATGCCGGCGTCGGTCATGTGTTCGAGCCAACGACCGGTAATCTGGCTCCAATTACAGTTGAATCCGCAATCGAACAACGTATGGAGGGCTATGTACTCGACGTCCGTATCATCGTCGGCATCCCAGACGAGCTTGATCTGCCAGGCAATCGCGTCCGCCGGATTGGGGGAGGAGCTGCTGTAGAGCCCTTCCGTGTCCCGGCCGGCGGCGTTGCCGATGAGCTGGCCCAGCCACATCCCGCGCATGCTATCGAACAGTTCGAAGGCCGTTATCGTGCGCTCGGCGCGTGCGGCTGGGCACACGGAAGCGGCAATCAGGAGTGCAGTGGACAGAGACAGACACTTGCTACGCAAAGGAACCCCCAAGATCACCCTTCTCAATGATTTCATTGTACCCATCTACGGCCCCAAATTCAAGCGTTTTCACTCCCAAAACCGCCAGTTTGCCCATATATACAAGAGATTTGTCACGGGCGGTGCAATACTGCCTGCGGCCGGTTTGCAGGGCCGGGACACAAACAAAAAGATAAAAGCGAATTGCGAAATCCGGCGAGCCGACGGGTTTTCTCGACTGGTCTGTCTCCCATCCGCGTGACTTTGCGCCAAGGCCCGCGTCCATTCCCATGTTCTTTGCCTCAGGATACTCATGTGATAAAAGCGAAGCCCGTTTGCCGATGAATAGGATATCGCGCCGGCGGCTGCGGCATGGGTGCATGGAATCCCCAAGGGTGGCGGGCCGCCGGACCAGCGGATACGGCAGGGACGCCTCTTTTCCCTTTCGCACGTCCGACGGGCACGGAGTGCGCTCAAATTGCGGGTTGCCCCGGCCCCTCGAATCGGGTACTGTGGTGGTTACACGGTTGGCAGCACGGTCTTTTCCGGACGTGGCGCGGCCCTGGCGAGGCCGCGGCAGAGCGGACGCAACGATGAAGGCGACATGGGTATGAAGGTACTGATTACCGGCGGAGCAGGGTTCATAGGCTCTCACTTGGCGGAGCGGCTGCTCCGGAACGGCAGCGAGGTGATCGTCGTCGACAACCTCAGTACGGGCAGGCTGGCAAACCTGGAGACGTTCAGGCGTCACGCCGGTCTGCAATTCGTCAAAGGGGATATCCGAGACGCGAACCTCATGCAACTGCTCGTCTCGCAGTGCGACGCCGTCTTCCACTTGGCCGCAGCGGTCGGCGTACAGCTCATCGCCGACGACCCGGTCCACACGATCGAGACGAATATCGCCGGGACGGAGGTCGTCCTGGAGTCGGCGAACAAGTTCGGTCGCAGAATCCTGCTCGCATCGAGCAGCGAAGTGTACGGCAAGAGCGAGAAGGTTCCATTCGGCGAGGACGATGACTTCGTACTCGGCGGTACCGCCTTTTCCCGCTGGGCATATGCATGCAGCAAGGCCATCGACGAGTTCCTGGGCCAGGCCTTTCACCGGCAGTACGGCCTGCGCGTCGTGAGCACGCGGTTCTTCAACACCATCGGGCCGCGACAGACCGGCCGCTACGGCATGGTCGTGCCTCGCTTCGTGCAATGGGCCCTCAAGAACGAGCCGATCCAGATCTACGGCACGGGCAAACAGACCCGCTGCTTCTGTTACGTGAAGGACCTGGTCGACGCAGTGATCGCCCTGATGGATTGCGAAGGTGCGGCCGGCAAAGTCTTCAATATCGGGTCTACGGAAGAGATCACGATGGAAGCCCTGGCGGACAGGATCATCGCGATCACGGGCAGCAGCAGCCGCAAGGAGTTCGTGCCCTACGATATCGCCTATGGCCGGCCCATCGAGGACCTGATGCGGCGCGTACCGAACACGGAGCGAATTCACAACGCGGTCGGCTGGCGACCTCAAACGACCCTCGACCAGACACTGCGGATCATCGTGGACCACTACCGGAGGTCTGATTCTTGACGGTGGATTGTTGATCTGAGGGAGCTTCCTCCGCACCGTCCAAATCAAGCATCGACCATCAAGAACCAGAAATCAGCAGAGGTGCGACAGAGGTGAAAACCAGTTCCTGGGATATCCTGATTGTCACGGCTTCGAACGAGCGGCAGGCACAGGCCTATGAGGCGCAGTTGAGCCTGCGCCGCGAGCTGGGCCTGCTCAGCGACATTCGCGAAGTCATCGTGGTCGCCGATCCGGGCGGCAAACGAATCGGCAGCGGCGGCAGCACGCTCTGCTGCCTGATGGAAGTCCTGCAGCGCCGGCTGGGACCCCGGCCCGCAAAGGCGGACCCTCGCGTGTGGGAGCGCGTGCTGGGCGAGCTGCGCATTTTGATCATCCACGCGGGCGGCGATTCGCGAAGGCTGCTGGCGTACGGGCCGTGCGGGAAGATCTTCATCCCAGTACCGGGCGAGAACGACAGCGCCGTCTGCCTGAGCCTGTTCGACCGCCAGTTGACGACATATCTGGCGCTGCCGGAACCCGCGACGGGGCACGGGCAGATCGTGATCGCCTCGGGCGACGTGCTGCTGCGATTCGACCCAAGTCGCGTGCGATTCACCAGGGAGGGCATCACCGGCCTGGCGTGCTATGCTCAGCCGGAACAGGCGAGCCGTCACGGGGTCTTCTGCTGCGGCCCGGCAGACGATGTGAGATTGTATCTCCAGAAACCCTCCATTGCCGAACAGAGAAACAGGGGCGCAATCGACGCCTACGGGCAATCCTGCCTCGACATCGGGGTGATGCACTTCGACGCCGGCACTGCGGTCCGGCTCCTGCGATTGTTCGGGGCCCAGGCCGACGCGAAGGGAAGACTCGTTCTGGCAGGCAGACGCGGCCGGGCTGTCATGGAACGAGGATTGGATTTCTACCGTGAGATCTGCTGCGCGATGGGCAGCCAGGCAACGGCCGATCACCACGCCCGGTCGGCCCAAGACAGCGGGTCACGGTGGACAACCGCCATGTTGGGCGGTCTGTTCAGGACCCTATCGGATATCCCGTTCAACGTGCAACTGCTGACGCACTGCGACTTCCTCGATTTCGGCACGAGCCGAGGAATTCTCAGCAGCGGGACGCGTCTGCTCCAGGAGGATCGCGGGGTCTCGCAGTTGCGGGCCTTTCTGGATATCAACAACGAGATTGCCGCCGGCGGCGCCGTGCAGGGTTCCGCAAGCTGGGTAGAAGGCTGCCGGATTCGATCCTCACTGACCCTGGGCGGCAACAATGTCGTAGTCGGCGTCGATCTGGATGAGCCGGTCTCGCTGCCCGCCGGCGCCTGCCTGGACACGATCGCGGGACACGACGCGACAGGTCGTGACGTGTGGTTCGTCCGTTGCTACAGCGTGGACGATACCTTCAAAGAGCCGGTCAATGACGGGGCCGTCTTCTGCGGCATACCGTTGCCCGTATGGCTCGCGGACGTGGGAGCAGGACAGGAGGAGGTCTGGGATAGCAGGGTCACGCCGAGGGACCGGACCCTCTGGAATGCGAGACTGTTCCCGGCCGTGCCGGAACGCGGCCAGTATCGCCGGTGGCTGTGGATGCTCGACCCCGGCAACGCCTCCGAAGAGCAGCGTCAGGCATGGCGATCCGCCCGGCGCTACAGCCTCGAACAGATCCTGGCCCTGGCCGACCACAAGGGGTTCTACGAGCGGCGCAGGCAGATTCGTGCGGAACTGATCCGCAATTCGCTGCAGCGGGCTTTCCGGCCGGAGAGCAGCCTGTCCGCGCCCGAGCTGGCGTGGCTGATAAGAATGGACGAGCAGCCCGCGGCCTGGGTCGCCGAAATCTTGAAACAGGCATGCCGATGCTCCGCCGAGGAGCAGGGGCAGGGGACTGCCGCTCTGGTTCTTCCCCGCATGATACACACGTTGGGCTCAGCCCTGGCCGAGGTACACGCGAGTGACGACAGACCGCCGGCCCGTGCGTTGCCCGGTCTTGCGGAGATGCTCGACTCGACGACCCGGCGACGGCTTCAATCCCTGGGCCTGGGCCCGGACGATGGGACCACCCTGTTCCAGTGGTGCCGCCGGATGCAGGAGATCGCGTTCGAGAACCTGGAGCGAGCGATTGTCGCCAGTGGGTTCGAGAGCGAGACCCTGCCGCACAGCGTGCTGCGAAGCGATGAGATTGTCTGGGCGCGAGCCCCTGCCCGGCTGGACATGGGCGGTGGCTGGACGGACACCCCGCCGTATTCGCTCGAATGGGGCGGGTGCGTGACGAACGCCGCCATCGATCTGAACGGCCAGCCTCCGATCCAGGCCTACGTGCGAGTGATCGACGAGCCGGTCATCCGGATCGGCTCGATCGACCTGGGCGTGCGAATCGAGGTGCGCAAATTCGACGATCTGATGGACTACCGTCGCGCGACCGGCAGCTTCGCGCTGGCGAAAGCCGCCCTGGTCCTTTCCGGCCTGGCGCCCGCCGGCCGCCGAACACGGAACAGGAGTCTCACAAAGACCCTCGAAGCCTTCGGGGGCGGTATCGAGCTGACGACGCTGGCGGCGATCCCCAAGGGCAGCGGACTTGGAACATCCAGTATCATGGGCGCCGTGATCGTCGCGGCGCTGAGTCGGGCGATGGGCAAACGGCTCTCCCAGCGGGAGCTGTTCCACAGCGTGCTGCGGCTGGAGCAGGCCCTCACCACGGGCGGCGGCTGGCAGGACCAGATCGGCGGCGTCGTGGACGGCGTCAAGATGATCGTCACCGAGCCCGGCATGGTCCCGGACGCCCACATCCACTACGTGCCCGCGGACATCCTGGACCCGAAAACCAACGGCGGCCAGACGCTGCTGTACTACACCGGGATCACCCGCCTGGCCAAGAACATCCTCCACCAAGTCGTCGGACGGTACTTGAACCGGGATCGCGACGCCGTGGCAACGCTTCGGCACATTGGGTCGGTAGCGCGGGACGTCATGGACGCGTTCATCCGCAAGGACATCGAGCAGTTCGGCCGGCTCATGGACGTGGCCTGGCAGCTCAACAAGCGACTGGACCCCAACAGCACCAACGACGAGATCGAGGCCCTGTTCGCGCGGGTCGCCCCCCACATCCACGGGGGCAAACTCCTCGGCGCCGGCGGCGGCGGCTTCATGCTCATGATTTGCAGAGCGCCCGAAGACGCGGCAGCCGTGAGACGCGTGCTCGTGAGCCAGCCGCCGAATGACCGTGCGAGGTTCTTTGACTTCGCGATCAGCAACGATGGATTGGTCGTAACCGTCTGTTAAGTGGAGGGGTCTATGCCGAAAGCACTGATCACCGGAATCACGGGGCAGGACGGATCATACCTGGCCGAGTTTCTGCTGAAGAAAGGGTACGAGGTGTGGGGAATCATCCGGCGAAGTTCGTCCTTCAATACGGACCGGATCGACCACCTGTATCGGGACCCGCACGAGCAGCCCAAGCTGCGGCTCGTCTACGGCGACCTGACCGACGGCAGCAATCTCTCCGCGATTCTCAACGACGTCAAGCCCGATGAGGTCTACAACCTGGGGGCCCAGAGCCACGTGCGGGTCAGCTTCGACATGCCCATCTACACCGTGAATGCGGACGGGCTGGGCACGCTCCGAATGCTCGAGGCGGTGCGCTGCTGCCACACACCCATACGCTACTACCAGGCCTCCAGCAGTGAAATGTTCGGGAAGGTCGTTCAGACGCCGCAGACGGAAACCACGCCCTTCTACCCGCGAAGTCCATACGCATGTGCGAAAGTGTACGGGTACTGGCAGACCGTCAACTACCGCGAAGCCTACAAGCTCTTCGCCTGCAACGGCATCCTGTTCAACCATGAATCGCCGAGGCGGGGAGAGACGTTCGTCACGCGGAAGATCACCCGGGCCGCCACGCGAATCAAGTGCGGATTGCAGGACGCGGTCTACTTGGGCAACCTGGATGCGAAGCGCGACTGGGGATTCGCGGGCGATTACGTCGAGGCCATGTGGCTCATGCTCCAACAGGATCAGCCGGGGGACTATGTCATCGCGACCGGCGAATGCCATTCCGTGCGGGAGTTCTTGACCGAGGTTTTCGGATACCTCGACCTGGACTGGACCCAGTACGTCCGCACGGACCCGCGATACTTCCGACCCAGCGAGGTGGATCTGCTCCAGGGCGATTCGAGCAAGGCCAGACGCATGCTCCGGTGGGAGCCGAGAGTGACGTTTCGGGAGCTGGCTCGAATGATGGTAGACGCCGATATGAAGATGGCCGAACGCGAAAAGTTGCTTGGCGACCACGGTATGAACGCCGACGGCAACAGGGGGAGATCGGGATGAGCGAGTTCTTCGCCGACAGGCGAGTCGTGGTGACGGGCGGAGATGGATTCCTCGGTCGATACGTCGTCCGGCGATTGCGCGACGCGGGCGCCCGGCACATCGAGGTCCCGACGGTGGAGCAGTATGACCTCGTGAAGAAGGGCGACATCGTTCGGATGTATGACGACATGAAGCCCGATGTCGTGATCCACTTGGCCGCGGTGGTCGGCGGGATCGGGGCCAATCGCATGCACCCGGGGCGGTTCTTCTACGAGAACCTGATGATGGGCGTGCAGCTCATCGAGCACGGTCGGCTCCGAGGGATCGAGAAATTCGTGGCGATCGGCACCGTCTGCGCCTACCCCAAGTTCGCCCCCGTTCCGTTCAAGGAACAGGACCTGTGGACCGGTTACCCCGAGGAGACCAACGCGCCCTACGGCCTGGCGAAGAAAATGCTGCTGGTCCAGTCGCAGGCGTACCGCCAGGAATACGGGTTCAACTCGATCTTCCTGCTGCCCGTCAATCTGTATGGACCGGGCGACAACTTCGACCCGGCCAGCAGCCACGTCATCCCGGCCCTGATCAAGAAGTGCATAGACGCAATCGAAGCCGGCGCCGACTCCATCGAGTGCTGGGGCACGGGGCAGGCCTCCCGCGAGTTTCTCTACGCCGCCGACGCAGCCGAGGGGATCGTGCTTGCGACGCAGCACTACAACGGCCCCGACCCGGTCAACATCGGCACCGGCTCGGAGATCACGATCCGCGAACTGACAGAGACCATCGTCCGGCTGACGGGCTTTGAGGGCCGGATTCGCTGGGACCCCTCCAAGCCCGACGGCCAGCCGAGGCGACGGTTGGACACCTCGCGAGCCCGAGAGTGCTTCGGCTTCGAGGCCAGAACCCGACTCGAAGACGGCCTGAAGGCCACGATCGACTGGTATCGGGCCAATCGCAAGTGATGCGTATTGTCGAAGGGCCAATCGACTGGCAAGATCCTATTTCTGTGTACTGATCCTGGCCGGAGCATTGTATGGGATCAGTTGTGCGCCGGGCGCAGTCTGGCAGGACAGCGGACTGATCCAGTATCGCACCTGGCACGGCGACATCGAAGGCCGTCTCGGGCTGGCTCTTGCGCATCCGCTATACTACCTCGTCGCCATCGGAGCCAGATGCATCCCGCTCGGCGAGTTCGGGCACCGGGTGAACCTGCTATCGTCGCTGTTCGGGGCGGTGGCCGTGGCAAATCTCTTTCTGCTGATGCGACTGTGGCTCGGCCGAACCTTCCCGGCGGTGATTGCGGCAGTCACGCTCGGTGTGTCTCATGCGTTCTGGTGGCACGCGAGCATCGCGGAGACGTACACCCTCTGGGCGGCGTTGTTTCTCGGCGAGTTGATCTGCCTGCTGCAATACGCGACAAGCCGCAGGGCGGGGTTCCTCTATCTGCTCGGGCTCCTGAACGGCATGGCGGTGGCGGTCCACATGTTCGGCTCGATTCCACTGGCCTGTTACATCGTCCTCATCGTAATTCTGCTCGTGCGCCGGGACATCCGTCTGAAGGACGCAGCGATCGTCGCAGGGCTGTGGATCGTCGGTGCACTGCCCTATGAGTACCTGATCGCAAGGAGCATCCTCCACAGTGGGGACTTGTTCGGCACACTGTCCTCTGCCGCGTTCGGCAACCGCTGGCGGGCTGACGTGCTGAACACGACTGTCTCCTGGCAGATGGCCGGGGAGAATCTCCTTTTGATCGGGTCGAACTTCCCGACGCCGAACGTTCTCCTTTTCTTCGCAGGCTGCTTCGGCCTGTCCAGAAGCAGGCCGAGGGCCTTTCGCAATGTGGTTCTGGCCTGCGGCGCGCTGTTCCTGCTGTTCGCATTTCGCTACACCGTGCCGGATCGCTTCGCTTTCTTCATCCCATTCTACTGCCTGGCCGCGATACTGATCGGCCTGGGGGCACAAGAGATTGCGTCGCAAATCCATCATGGCGCCGTGCAATGGGTGATTGTGGCGCTGTCTCTCCTGCCTCCCGGTGTTTACGCGATCGCGCCGCAACTGGCTCAACGAATGAACGTGCGGATGGGGACCCGCCAGGACATTCCCTATCGCAACGACTACGAGTATTTCCTCCGTCCGTGGAAGACGAGGTACGTTGGGGCGGAGCGATTCGCTACGGAAGCGCTGGAGGGCGTCGAGGATTCTGCTATCATCTGGGCGGACGCCACAACCGCTCCCCCGCTCCTGTGTGTTCAGGAGGTCAAAGGCATTCGGCCGGATGTCCGAATCGTCTCCGGAACGGCTTCCGACGAGAAGAACCCGCCGCTGACCGAACAGACAATCGACGCACTCCTTGCTGAGCACCCGATCTACGTGGTCTCGCGGACGCCGGGTTACTGTCCCGCATTCGTCCTCGCGAGATACTCGCTCGTGCCGGCAGGCGTCTTGTGGCGCATAGCCGAACGGACGTAGCATGGCCAAGACCGTCACCACGCCGCGGGCGCTGGTTCGCAACACGTTCTTCAATATCCTGATGCTGATGAGTAACGCCGTGGTCGCGTTCCTGCTGGTCCCGTTCTTCGTGGGCCGGCTGGGCAAGCCGAGCTACGGCGTGTGGGTGCTGATCGGCTCGGTCTTCCGCTATCGTATCCTGCTGGGCATGGGGCTCAACAGCGCGATCAATCGCCGGATTCCCATGTACGTGGCCAAGGACGATGAAGATGGGATCCGCAGGACGGTCAGCACAGCCCTGTTCTTCTTCACGATCATCGCGCTGGTGCTGGCAGCCCTGACGCTGGTGCTGGCCGTGAAGGTAGGCGACTGGTTCGCGATCCCGGCGGAACTGGTCCGTGTGGCGAGTGGCCTGGTTCTCGTCGTCGGACTGGGGTTCGCGGCCTCGACCCCGCTGCAATTGACGACCGCCGTGCTCAGCGGATTGCAGCGCTATGACATGGTGAGCATCGTCACGCTCATCATCCTCGTGATCCGGACGACGCTCACGGTCGTCCTGCTGCTCCGCGGTTACGGCCTGCTGACGTTGGGACTCATCTACAGCATCAGCGAGATCGTCGCGAGGGGAACGCAACACGTCCTCGCCCGGCGATTGCTGCCCGCCGGGTATGCTTCGTGGCGGAACGTGGATCGCGGGCTTCTCAAGGAGATGCTCTTCTACGGCATGAACACGTTCCTCTACGCGATGGGCGCGCTGATCATCTACCGCGCGAGCGAGACGATCATCGGGATCTTCTTCGACCCCACCCAGCTCACGATCTTCTCGACGGCCGCGGCAGGCGTCCTGCTGCTCTCGGAATTCCTCCAGGCCTTCACGGCGGCGATCAAGCCGGCCGTCAGCGATCTCGACGCCCGCGACGACCACACGCGGGTCAAGCTGATCGCCTTCCTGACCCAGAAGTACAGCCTGCTGGTGCTCATCCCGGCGGCCGCCTTTCTGATCGTGATGGGGCGGGAGTTCCTGACGATCTGGGTGGGCGCGAGATTCAAGGAGCCCGGCGTGATCGGCGCCATGAGCAACATCCTGGCCATTCTGACCGTGGGCTACTGCATGATCTTGAGCCAGCACAGCAATTTCCTGGTCCTGGCCGGCCGGGGCGAACACCGCGTCTTCGGGATCTTGACGGCAGTCGAAGCGGTCCTGTGCGTCTCGACGGCGGTCTTCACGGTCTCGGTCCTGCACTGGGGTCTGGCGGGCATCGCGTGGAGCAACCTCATCCCGATGGCCCTGGTCGCGGGCGTCGTCCTCCCGGCCTACTTCAACCACAAGATGAACATACGGACGACGGAGAATCTCTCGCACGTCTGGCGACCGGCGCTGCTGAGCACGATCCCGAGCATCGTTCTCATCCTCGCGTGGAAGCGCGTGGCCCCACCGGATTCATGGCTCGGCTTGTTCGCCGTCGTCGGCGCCGCGGCTGGCGTGACAGTCCTCTCCGCTTGGCTGTTCGGCATGGAGAGCGTCGAGCGCCGGCGCCTGCGCGGCGTCCTGAAACGCGTTCACTGAGCTTGGACAACACGCTGCACATCCTGATCGCGGACTATGTGCCGCTCGCGAACAAGGGCGAAGAGGCCATCGTGCGCGGGATCGAGGACATGCTCTCCGAGGGTCGGCCCGTCGCGCTCGGCCTGTTCGACAATGTGCCGCAGGTGACGCAACGAGGGAACGTCACGATCTTCCCGAGGCAGTGGCTCTTTCGATTCGAAGGAAACGCCGCTCTCTCCGGGCGGGGCCGGATTCTCATGCAGATGTGGATCTCGACGCAGCTTCGAATGGGAAGCTACGGCCCGCTGAACAACCTGACGAACGGTAACAAAGATCACTGCCGGCCGCTGCGGGATTTCTTCGAACGGGCGCAGTACGTGCTCGTGGGCCACGATGGAGTCTTCTGCGTGGAATCGTGCGGGATCATCCACCTGGCAAAGAAGCACGGCAAGCGGGCGGGCATTCTCGGCGCCAGCACGGGAATCGCAGGCGGCCGATTCTACAAGGCATGGCTCTACCGCAGGACCATCGAGGAATCCGATTTCTGCATCTTTCGGGAACAGCACTCCTGCGAGAGCATCAAGCAGATCTGCCACGATCCGGACAAGCTGCAAGTTGCTCCGGACCCGGCGTTCGCGATGCGGCCCGAGCCCCCGGAAGCGGCCCGCAACATCCTCGAACAAGACGAACGCTACCGAGCCGCGAGACGGGCGGGCAGATCCATCGTTGCGGTGACGGCCCTTGAGAAAGGCCGCGTGTACGCAGCGTTTCGACCCGACCTGCACGGTGTTGCCAAACAGCGGGCCCATGCCGCGTACTTGGCTGCAATCCTCGACACCCTCATCGCGAAGCATCATGCCTTTCTACTCTTTCTGCCGCATTCGGTGGAGCAGACCGGCAGTGACATTGTCGCTGCCCGACATGTCGCCGAGCAGATGAAAGCTGCGCCCGAGGACTACACCATCCTGGAGCACGATTGCCAAGCCAGACTCCTCAAGAGCATCGTGCGAGAATGTGATTTCCTGGTCGGCGAGCGGACGCATTCGTTGATCGGCGCGGTTTCCGTGGGAACACCCTTCGCGGCGCTGACGAATCGCCAGGACACCCGTACGCACGGGATCATCGGGCGAATGTGCCGGTGCGAACCCCAGATCATCGACATGGACACCGTCGGCGAGAACGATGCCGCACAGAAGGTTTGCGAATTGTTCGGGAGACGGGGCCCGATCGCGAAGTCCCTGGAACGAACCCGAGAAGAGCTTTCCTCGCAGATCGACGCGGTCGTGCGCACCATCAAGGAAATCCCTGACCGGTGAAAGACGCTTTGACAATCGAATCGGTGGTCAAACCCAAGCTCTGCACGGGCTGCGGCACGTGTGCGGGAGTCTGTCCGCACGACGCCATCGAAATGGTGGTGGACCCCAAGAAGGGTTGCTACGTTCCGCGCCTGGAGGAGAGCCTGTGCAGGCAATGTGGCCTGTGCTACGAGGTCTGTCCGGGGCACGGCGTCGACTTCGAGTCGTTCAATAGCACGCTGTTCGGAGAGGAGGTTCCGGAAGACATCGCGCTGGGCCGGTACCTGGGCTGCTACATCGGCCACGCGAGCGACAGAAACGTGCGCTATGCCTGCTCCTCCGGCGGGCTGGTCAGCGCGCTGCTGATCTTCGCGGTCGAAGAGGGTCTGATCGACGGCGCGCTGGTCACGCGGATGCGAGGGGGCGATCCGCTCCGGCCGGAGTCGTTCATCGCGACCACAAGGGAGGAAATCCTCTCGGCCGCGGGCTCGAAGTACTGTCCGGTCGCGGCCGGCGCGGCACTCCGCGAAGTCCTCCAGACGCGCGGACGATTCGCGGTCGTCGGGTTGCCGTGCCACATCCAGGGGATTCGCAAGGCCGAGCAGCGTATACCCGGGCTCAAGGAGCGAGTCCGATACCGGATCTCCATTCCGTGCAGCCTGGACTACAGCTTCCGCGGCACCGAGCACATTCTCAAGAGCCTCCGCATCCAGCCCAGCGAGGTCGCAGTCCTCCAGTACCGCGGTCGAGGCTGGCCGGGCAGCATGTCCATCCGGCTCAAGGACGGCACCGAGCGAACTGTCGCACTCGCCGAGTTCTATCGCGAGCTGGGCCCGTACTCGCTCCGGCGGTGCACGCTGTGCAGCGACATGCTGGGCGAATTGAGCGATCTGACCTGCGGCGATGCCTGGATTCCCGAGGTGATGCGGACCGACAGATTGGGCACGTCCTTCGTCGTCTCGCGGACGCCCGCGGCGGAAGAGCTCCTGGAAGCTGCCGCAGCGAGCGAGGCCATTGAGTTATCGGAGCTTGGCCTGCGCGAACTGCTGGCCTCTCAGGGAAACGCCTTGTTCAAGAAGAGGAAACTCCAGGCCAGGATGCGAATGTTCCGGTGGATGGGTCGGAGCGTGCCGGCGTACCGACAGAAGCTGCTGGGACCCACACGAGAAGACTACATCAACGCGTTGAAGTTCTACGCGGCCCGATACGCCCTGTCCGGCAACCACGCGATTGTCGCCAGGCTCTTTCGCACGGCGCAGTCCGTGAAGCACCACAAATCGGACGGGTCGTCCACACGGGCCGAAGCGATGGTCTGACCGTGATAACGGCCGGGCCGTGACCGGTCGATATTCTCTACAATGTACACTGCTTACGCCAACGCGCTCATCGACGACGACCTGCTGTACGAGCTGCGGGAACGCACGTCCGATATCCAGTTCTCGCCGGCGATGAACACCATGCTCCTCGCGGCGTGGCTGGTGATTTGCGCCATCGGATTTGGCGTTATCTTCCTGGCCAAGAACACCGTCGCCGGCGTGGCCGTGATCGCCGTCCCCACTCTCGTGGGGATGGTCATCAAGCCGACGTTCGCTCTGTGCGTCCTGATGCTGGTTCTCCCGACGGGGGCGGGCGTGGGTTTCCGAGAGACGTTCAGTCTCGACCGCGCAGTCGGCGTGGCGCTGGCGGCCAGCTTCTTCCTGAACGTGCTCCTGACCCGCCCGGGCCTGCGAGTCCGGCACAGGGCCTTGTGGGTCGCGGCGGGACTGAGCGTGTGGATCGGCATATCCTCCCTGACGCAGCCCAACCTCACCTGGGAGATCATCCGAGCGTTCACGCAATTCCAGCTCGTCGTGCTGGTCCTGATCGTGTACTGGATCCTCGAGACGAACCATGAGAGCACCTTCTGCTGGGCGCTGCGGTCCTACGTGATCGGCATGGTGGGCTCCATCGTGCTGGCAATCAAATCGGGCCAGGCAATTCGTGCAGTCCAGGAGACACGCGACGCTCGATACGCCGCGACGCTGGGACAAGCCATCGACGCGAACATGCTCTCGTCGCTCATCGCGATCGCCGTGCTCTCGGCAATCTACCTGCTCGCCCGGGATCGGAGCCTCTTCTGGCGGGCGGTCTACTTCGTCGCCCTGTTGTTTCTGCCCCTTATGATGATCCGGACGGGCTCGCGCGGCGGCCTCGTGGCGCTGGCCTTCACGATGCTCTCGCCGTTGTTGTTCGTTCGACAGGTGCTCCGCCGGCCCGGCCTGGCGGCCCTGCTGCTGGTCGCGATTGTGCTTGCCTCTGCCTCGGCGGGCGTCCTGATCGAACGCCAGGGGATCGAAACATCCGTCTTGACGCGTCTGACTGACGTCGGACGAGCCAGGCAGGCACTGGAATTCCGAATGGTTCCCGTTCGAAACGCCCTCGACGCCGTGCTCGTCTGGCCGATGGGGACAGGTTACTGGAGCTGGTTCGAGCGGACGGGGAGCCAGATCTGGCCGCACAACGATTTGATCTTCTGTCTCGGCGTCTACGGCGTGCCCGGAGCGATTCTCTTCGCTGTTCTCGTGGTCCTGGTGATGTGCACGGTCAAACGGATGCCCTTGACCGTGGAGAAGCTCTACGCGCGGGCCGTGCTGACATTCCTGCTCGTGATGGGACTCAATATCAAGCAGGTCTCGGCGAAGTATTACTGGATCTTCATGGGCGTCGTCCTGGCGGCCGAGCGAATCGGCCGGTGGCATGCCGAGCCGGAACAGGAGCCGGGCGAAGAGAGCGAGGGGAATGAAATCACTGCGGATACTGGCGATTAGCCACATGTTTCCCTCCGCCCTCTTCCGGCGGCACGGGATTTTCGTCTGCCGTGAGGCGCAGGCTCTCCGCAAGCATGGAATCGAGACCTCGTTCCTGGCCGGCCGACCGTGGGCGCCGTGGCCGCTTCACTGCGTTCCGCGCTGGCGTAAGTATGGGCCGGCGAATCCGCTGGTCGTTCCCGACGGCATTCAGGCGAAACCAATCGCCTATCTGCGGCCGCCCGGATTCGGCTTTCGCCGATTTGAGGGCGCGTCGATGGCCCCCAGCGTGTTGCCCGCGGCGCGAGACTGGCACCGTCGCGAGCCGTTCGATCTGGTCATGGGCGTTTCGATGCTCCCGGACGCCGAGGCGGCGGTCGTTGTGGGCGAGAGGCTCGGGCTGCCTGTCGTGAGCCTGGCGGTGGGCAGCGACGTAATGGTGTACCCGGACCGGATGCCGGTCCTGTGGCGGCGGCTCTGCGACACGCTTCGACGCGTCGATTTGCCTGTCGGCGTCAGTCAGTCGATCTGCGCGAGACTGACCGAGACGGGCCAGTGCAGACGAGAGCCGCTGTGCATCTACTTGAGTCGCGATACAACTCAATTGACACCGGTCGTTGACAAAAGCCAGGTCCGCAGGCGGCTCGGCTGGCCTGCCACGAGCATCGTCGCGATCTATGTCGGCGGGTTGGTCGAAATCAAGGGCATCCGCGAACTGGTCGTCGCCGTCGAAGCTCTCTTGAAGAGGTATCGAAACCTGCAACTCGTCTGTGTTGGAGATGGGCCCCAACGCGGTCTATTGGCCGACCTCGCAGGTCGCGTCGGCCGGGAGGATGCCGTCGTTCCGACCGGCAATGTCCCGCCGGAGGAAGTACCGAAGTTCCTGCAGGCGTCCGATTTCCTCGTGCTGCCGTCGTACAGCGAAGGGTTGCCCCAGGCGGTGCTGGAGGCGATGGAGTGCGGGTTGGCCGTCGTGGCGACGCGCGTCGGCGGGGTCCCGGAGGCGGTGATCGACGGGCGGACGGGCCTGCTGGTTGAAGCGAAGAACCCCGAGCAACTCCGCGATGCGATGGAGCGGATAATCGTCGATGAAGCATTCCGACTCCGCGCCGGACGCGAGGGCTTGGCCCGAGCCCGCGATGTCTTCGACTCGCAGCGCAACGCCGAAAGGTTCGCCGAGGCCCTGAAGTCACTGGCCAAAGGCAAGCGCGATCCCCATGACTGACACACCGAGACAACGCCGGGCCAAGGTCTGCGTGCTGACCTCGGTCCACATTCCATTCGACGGTCGGGTCTTTCACAAAGAGGCTCGCAGCTTGGCGAAGGCCGGCTACGACGTGGTGCTCATCGCTCGGCACGACAAGGACGAGGTCGTTGACGGTGTTCGCGTCGTGCCGCTCCCGGAGCCGAGGGGCCGGCTCCAGCGAATGACAAAGGTCCTCTGGCGGCTCTATCGCCTGGCGATCCGGGAGAACGCCGACGTCTACCACTTCCACGATCCCGAGCTGATGGTCGTCGGCCTGCTGCTGAAGCTGCGAGGCAGGAGAGTGATCTGGGACGTGCACGAGCACTATCCCAACGCCATCCTCGACAAGTACTACATCGCCAGGCCGTTGCGACGTGCGATCAGCAAGTCCTTCGACCTGTTCGAGCGCGTCACGGTAAGATTCTTCGACTATGTGATCTACACGACGCCGTTTGTCGGGGCCCGCTATCAGAAGATGAAGGTCCGCTCGGGCCGGGTCGAGAATTACCCGATCGTCGAGTTGTCGCGCGCATTCAAGCCAGACCCGCAGGAGAAGATCATCTACTTGGGTGGCATGTCGCCGATTCGCGGACTCGTCGAGGTGGTCGAGGCCTTCAGTATCGTGGCGAAGAAGCACCCGAGCTGGGAGCTCTACCTCGTCGGACTGTATCAGCCGCCGTCGTTCGAGCACCAGTTGAAAGATCTGGTGGCCCGTCGCGGCATCGAGGCGAATGTGAAGTTCATCGCCTGGGTGCCCTATGAAGA
>ENA-UPTA01001601-UPTA01001601.1-activated-sludge-metagenome-genome-assembly--contig:-NODE-1601-length-24968-cov-5.415245_pt1 | contig 24968 bp, 23 predicted proteins | sample MGYA00238184_ERZ773361 | MGnify/ENA primary metagenome ERZ773361 (study PRJEB29100, sample SAMN05720205) | activated sludge metagenome | isolation source: anaerobic digester from wastewater... | reverse complement strand
AGCGATGTATTGTTCCCGCCGAAGGCGAAGGCGTTGGCCAGCACCACATTCAGCGCAGCCCATCGTGCGCCGGTCGATACGAAATCAAGATCACACCCCGGGTCGGGTGCTTCATGGTGGATGGTCGGTGGGATAAAACCATCCCGGATCGCGATCAGCGACGCCACCGCCGCCAGAGCGCCGGAGGCCCCCAGGGTGTGTCCCGTCATGGACTTGATCGAACTGACCGGTATCCGTGTGGAATCTTTTTCGAACACCTCCCGGATGGCCTTTGCTTCCATGGCGTCGTTGGCCGGGGTCGCCGTGCCGTGGGCGCAGATGTAATCAACGGTGGCGGGAGACAGATCCGCGTCCTGCAGGGCCGCCCTGATGGAACGTACGGCGCCCGAGCCTTCCGGATCCGGGGCCGTCATGTGGTGGGCGTCGCAGGTAACGCCATAGCCCAGCACTTCACCATAGATATGGGCATTACGCTTCAGGGCGTGCGCAAGGGATTCCAGGATCAGAAAAGCCGCCGCCTCACCCAGGGAGAGTCCCTGCCGTTTGCGGTCGAATGGTTTGCAGTATTCGGGGTCAACGGCCTGGAGGGCGTTGAAGGTGGCATAGGTGGTCCGGCTGAGCGGCTCCACCCCTCCGGCGATCATAATGGAGGCGTCGCCCTGCACGATCAAATCCCGGGCAAAACCGACAGCGGTCGCTCCGGAGGAGCAGGCCGTCATGAAGGTTGTCTTCGGACCCATGATTTTGAGGGCGGTGGTGATTTGGTCAGCCGAAGTCGCCGGACAAAGGTTGGCTAATCGGTAAAAACGGGCACGCCGACTGCCGCTTTCCAGATAATCGCGGTAAACGGATTCCGCCTCCAGTTTGCCCCCGGATCCGACGCCAAGGATAATCCCCGTGTCTTCGGTCAGGGATTCCGGAAAGGGAAACAGGCCGGCATCCTGGAGGGCCTCGACGGCCGCCGCGATGGCCATGACATCCGCCCGCGACAGGCGCTTCCGGGAAAAAGGCGGGGGGACAATCCGGCGAGGATCAAGACCTTTGATTTCGGCCCCGGTGTGGGTTCGGTATAGAGAGGTGTCAAACAGGGTCAGGGGCCCGATGCCGCAGATGCCGTCTCGCAGACCACGGGCAAAATCGCCGGTGTTTTTTCCCAGCGCATTAACCGTTCCCAGCCCGGTTATGACGACCCTCTCCCGCTGCATGACTTGCCTCGATTATCGCTTCCATTGAGGATTGATGCTCAGCGCAGCCTTAACTTCACTGACACCGGGACTATAAGTAAGACGACCGGGTGTGTCAATTATAAAGATTGTCTTATAATCATTGACATCTGATCCATGAAGCTTTACTTATCTGTATAAAAACAGGTTAAAATCCATGGCATGGGTCAATTTGACATGAATAAGTGCATCCAGCACATCCTCCTTCCCGCCATCGCTCCCATCTTGATTGTGGCGCTCTGCTTTACGCCGGTTTCGCTGTTTGGCTGTGTGAACCGGGGGCTTATGGCGGTAGCCGTGGGGCTTGTTTCTGTCGGCGCCGCGTTTGTTGCCGTCGGCATGGCCATTCGCCTCCGGCTGAAAAAGGACCCGTCCTCGATCTGGTGGATCATCTCCGGATTGATCCTCACGCTTCCTTTGGTCTTGATTCTGGGCCCGCTGGGATAGTCTTGAAGGCATTTCCAGTCGGCACACACGGGGGGAAGATAGATGAATACCGAAGAGAAACGTACCCTGATTAAACGGTATCTGCACGCCTATAACACCTTCGATATCGACGGCATGCTGTCGCTTCTGCATCCAAACATTCAATTCAGAAACATTGCCGGGGGCGAAGTAACAGCCGAAACATCCGGAATCACCGCCTTGCGTCATCTGGCGGAGCGTTCCCGGGATTTGTTTTCTTTTCGGAAACAGACCTTAACACGCATTGCGCTCCATGATAACCGGGCGTTGATCGAAGTGGCTTTCGAAGGCTTCCTGGCGGCCGACTTGCCGAACGGTATGAAAAAAGGGGAAACGCTCCGGCTGACGGGACGTTCGGAATTTACCTTTCATGACGGAAAGATCAACCGCATTACCGACATCAGTTGATATTGATTCCGGCTGTGCGGCAACTGATCATGATTACGTTACTTTCATGCATGCGTGAAAGCCATTAAGCATGGAGGGAAGGATGAAAAAGATAGTCGCGATTTTCCTGACGGTGACGTTGCTGATGTCGATCTGTGGATCGGCGGCATTTGCCTCGACCAGGGAAGAAGCGGTCGCGGCGAGGCAAAACCAGGCAGAGGATATTCCCGTCATTATTGATGTTCTTGTCTTACGCCCCGCCGGTCTTGTGGCCTGTGCCCTGGGTTTGGTTTCCGCCCTGATTGCCTTACCCTTTGCGATACCGAGCGACAGTATGGATACGGTTTCCAGGGTTTTGATCCAGGAACCCTTCTATTACACTTTCAAAAGGCCCCTGGGAAAAAACCTGCCGCAGGATCCGTTATAAAATTTCTGTGTGGTTGACCTCGACGGTTTACACGAAAAGCGAGACTCAAAAAATGGAACCGGACGGGTGCCGACCGGTGAGTGGGAAACGATGTAGAACCGTACAGGGGACATCAATGTTCCATGTAAGGTTAGGAAAAGGTGTCTTGCAGTTGTTTTTCCTATATAGCATGCACCATATGGTGCATCGTGAAGCCATTTTGATTATTTTGTGATACGGATAACCAAAGTCATCTTGCCGCAGAACGGCCCTGACCTTTTGTCACCAGAAGCTCCCTTGAGAAACTGAAGAACTTACCTATAGTGAAGCTCCCCGCGGAAAGCTTCGGGGAGCTTCACTTAATGAGACCATTTCCATGTCTTCTTCTGAGTGCTGAATCGTAGAATTATCGGGTTTTTTGAGTACAGAGCACAAGCCAACGATCCGTTTTCAAAAGAAACAGCATCGATTTCTTGTCTGAGAAACTTCAGTTCTTGTTCGTCATTACTTCCACATCCTTGACTCGCCGGATCGATTTGCAGCCTGAACATGCTGTATATTTTTGATCCATATGATGCAGCTAAAGTGGGAACTTAGTAGCCATGCATCCGTCACGGCCATGCTGTCCTTTTAAGAGATTATGAATATAACATCTTGTATTATAAGGATAATATTGGCAATGATTCATGGTGGCACGGGATTTGATGATACAGGGACGAAAGGAAGCAGAGAAAAAAATCAACCATGAAAGAAAAGGAGGAACAGATATCATGAAAACTTACAAGGCAATGTTTGTGGCGGCTATGCTGGGGGCGATGGTCATGCTTCCGAAGGTAACCTGGGCGGGGGACATATCGGTCGGGTTCTTTATGGGTTTACCTGTCCCGGTGGTGACATTTGATGCACCGCGTGTACATCATGCGCCTCCTCCGGTCTTCGTGAAACCGGTACCGGTTTATAACCGATGGCATGCCTATGGTCCGAATTATCACTTCAATAAGTATGACCGTCATAATAAAAACGGTCGATTTACTCATCGGAATTACGGGCAATGGGACCATAAGCGAGATGGACGGTGGGACAGGAGATAAACTGAAGTTATGGTGTAAAGGATCAAAAAGCTGTTTCACTTGAATTGGAAAGCGGCTGGTTATACCAGCCGCTTTTTTCGTCTTGCAGGAAGATTTTCAAAGTGCTACTGCACATAATTAATGAATATGCAGAGAGGTTCATTGAGAGGTGAAAGCAGCCTTCCCCCCGGCGATGATCAAACGTTATTATCAGGTGAATCGAAAGGATATCGCCGTCATACAGTTTATCATCGAAGGTTACGAAGGTATGGCGACGGTTACCACCATTGATCCGAAAACGGCCTGTTTGCGCATTACAATCATTGAAGATCAACTGGGTGATTTTGAGCTTCTGGTGGAGGATTTAAAAAAGACCTTCCTCATCTCAGAAGTCGCTCATCCAAGAGTATAAAATTTCACCCGGATTTGCATTATCGATACCTGGTTCGATTTTACTGGAACAAAGTTTATCGGGGGATGAAGACATATGTTAATGCTAACGCATACCTGGATATTAAAGGAGCTTCTTGCCCGTTCAGGGAGGGACGCCCCGACACAGGACATTTTTGCCTACAACGTCTGTCCCGACCTGCTGCCGATCCATCGCAGTGTCCACGCATCGATGACCCACAGGATTTCCCGTTTCAAACAGGTGCCCCGGGAATACCGAAAAGCTCACTACGTTCAAATCCATCTGCTGGCCGATGATATTGCTCATCACGGGCAGATCTGCGAGGAAGTGGTCACGGAATTCAATCCCGATGCCGCCGGTTACACCTATGTCCAGGGACAGCCCCTGGTCAGGCAAATCATGGATTATTGCGCGAAGCTTGGCCGTCCCATTGATCGTGCCGAGGCCGCATACCGGTCGCACATGATTATTGAACTCAGTATGGACATCTATCTGCGGAAGGCAGGAGAGGGAACTGCTCTGATAGAACTCTTTCAGGATTCCCTGGAAAAGACCGACAGACTTTATATGCCGGAATTTATGAGAACCTTATCCTGGCTTTTTGGAATCGAAGGCACTGTGATTCAAGAAGCCCTGAGCCAGGCTATGGATTTTTATACAGCCGAAAGAATGATACGTTTCGTGGAAGGGGGCGAACGGGTGGGGCGCTACGTCAGGATATTCGGCTTCAACGATGCAAATGAAGCAGCTTGCGCGGGGATGTGGGATTTAATGGATCAGGGCATGTTGTTGATCGGCGACCCCGTGGATTATCTCCATGGGGTCGTCCAAAGGATACGGGAATCCCCTTACTGCGGGATTTTATAGGGCCTTGGTGACGAAACCGGAGCGGAGGCAGCGGGTACAAACCTTGATTTTTGCGACGGAACCGGTTTTCTTATCGATGCAGCGCAGCTTCTGCAGATTGGGATACCAGATCTTCTTTGTTTTATTGTTCGCGTGGCTGACGTTGTTGCCCACGGTCGGTTTCTTACCGCAAATTTCGCATACTCTTGACATGTCGTAACTCCTGTTTAATTCGGTGTGCCGCTTTCTAAAGCATCGCGCGGGAAATTGCAAGCATTTTATTCGTCATTTTTCATATTTGGCTGTCCCGTCGATTCCAGAACGCGCAGCCAGATGTTGCCGTCCGGATCAACCTTCTTCCCGAAGGTGACCATCCGGATGGGAATATGCACATATTCATCCCGCGTCAATCCGACGAGCATCCCCGTTTTTCCGGCCATGCCCGCATGAACCGCGTACAGTCCAAGGGCCCCGCAGTAAATGCTGTCCCCGGCGTTAGCCCGGACGCTACGGATCATATAGCTTGGATCGATGTATTTCAAATTGATTTCCATGCCGATTTTTTTGAAGTGTTCTTCAATTTTGGATCTGAGAAACGTGCCGATATCCAGGAGGCGCAGATTCCCCGATGCATCCGTTTCCACGGGGGTGTCGGACTTCCGCATCAGCTCCTGTCCCGCCCCTTCTGCGACCAGGATGACGCAGTGTTTTCTCCTGCGGAGACGATCTTCCAATACTTTAAGAAAGCCCTTTTCGCCATCAAGATCGAAGTTAACTTCCGGAATCAGAACGAAATTCACATCATTCTGGGCTAAAGCGGCGCCGACAGCGATATGGCCGGACTGCCGACCCATGAGTTTGACCAGTCCAATGCCCATGGGAGCGCCCTTGGCCTCGACATGAGCCGATTGAATCGCCTTGACAGCCTCCGAGATGGCCGTATCGAAGCCAAAAGTTTTTTCTATGAGATTCAAATCGTTGTCGATGGTTTTGGGAATGCCGATCACGCTGATATTCCACTTTCTCCGCAGGATCTCCTCGGCGATCAGGCCGGCCGCCCGCATGGTTCCGTCACCGCCGATGCAGAAAAAAATATCGACGTTCATCCGTTTCAAGGCCGTCACCATTTCGCCGATATCCTGCTTACCCCGGGATGAGGCTAAAATACTTCCTCCGCCGGTGTGAATATCCTGAACCGTTTCCGGGGTTAGGGTGCGGATTTCATGGCCGTATTTGGGGATCAGGCCCTGGAATCCGTAGCGGATACCGATGATATTCGTCACGCCGTAGCGGTGATGCAGTCCCATGACGATGGCCCGGATGACGTCGTTGATTCCGGGGCAGAGACCGCCGCAAGTCGCGATGGCGGCTTTCGCGGTTGCGGGATCGAAAAAGATCTTCTCCCGCGGGCCGGCCACCTCCAGAGAGAGGGGATGGCCATCGGCGGTGGTGAAGGCATTATAGCTCTCCAAACCAATATTAAAAAGTACCCGTTTGTTATCGGGTGTGAATTTATTGGTAACAACCGGCGAGGGAATCGTATTTTCTCCCAGGCTTTCGATGTTGAAATTTAAAATATCTTCGACCATCCTGTATCCTCCTGTAAAAGATGCTGAATTGCTCTGGCGGGCACCCCCGTAAATCCGGGAAAATCTTGTCACCGATATATCTCACATATGGTTCGGTGCTGTCAAATATTTAAATAAATTGGTTTGTTACGTATTTTAAAAGCCCTCAAGGGGAGGGTTGTGAATCGCAGGGACGTCAAATTCTTGTAAATCTTTAATTTTCACCTGCCGGTTCCGAATGGCGATGCGACCCTCGGCATAGAATTGGATGGCTTGGGGGTAGATACGGTGCTCTTCCCGGAGGATTCTTGCTGCCAGGCTGTCTTCCGTATCTGTTTCCAGGACGGGGACAACGGCCTGGATGATGATCGGCCCCGAATCGACGCCGTCGTCGGCGAAATGGACCGTGCAGCCGGAGAATTTGACACCGTAATTGAAGGCCTGCTGCTGGCCGTGGAGGCCCGGAAAGGAAGGTAGAAGCGCCGGGTGGATATTAATGACCCGCTGCGGAAAAGCTTTCAAGAATTGGGGTGAAAGGACCCGCATGAAGCCGGCCATAACGACCAATTCAATACCGTAGGACAAGAGTATCTCCGCCATTTGACCGTCGAAGGCCTCTCGATCTGGATATTCCTGGTGGCGGATGACGACAAAGGGAATGCCGTGTTTTTTTGCCCGGGTTAAGGCGTAGGCGTCGGGATTATTGGAAATGACCACACGAATCACAGCGTCCAAACGCCCCTGTTCGATGTGATCGATGATCGACTGCAGGTTGGACCCACTGCCGGATGCCAGGACACCGATGGGGAGCTTCTTTGACATAAGGGAAGTCCTTATTCAATTCCACAGAAAGCGCGCGTGAGCGACGCGAGTTACGCAAAAGGAAAGGCCGTGTTGGCGTTGATCCAAAAAATTACGGCGTATCGCTGAAGACGACCATGGGACCGTCGTTTTCCCGTTTGTCAACGTAGCCGATGACAAAGGCCTTTTCACCCAGGTGGACCAGCCGCTCCAGGATTTCTTCGGTTTCCTTTTCCGGCACAACAAGGGTCATACCGATCCCCATGTTGAAAACCCGAAACATTTCAGCCTCATCAATATTACCTAAACGTTGTAACACGGAGAAGATGGGGGGAATGTCCCAGGAGCCGCGATGAATGACGGCCATACATGCTTTGGGAATCACCCGCGGAATATTGTCGAAGAACCCGCCGCCGGTAATATGTACGATCCCCCGGATGGTGAAACTCTTCAAAAGGTTCAAAACGGATTTCACGTAGATGCGGGTGGGTTTGAGCAGCTCTTCACCGACGGTTCCTTCGAGGCCTTCGACACGCGAGTTCACCGTAAGCTCTGCCCGTTCAAAAAAGACCTTGCGGGCAAGGGAATAGCCGTTGCTGTGCAGACCGCTGGACGCGATGCCGATGATCTGATCTCCCACGCGGATTTCCGAACCGTCGATCATCCGGTCCGCCTCGACCACGCCGACACAGAAACCGGCCAGATCGTATTCGTCGTCTTTGTAGAAGCCGGGCATTTCCGCCGTTTCACCGCCGATGAGGGCACATCCGGCATCGTTGCAGCCTTTGACGACGCCTTCTACAATTTGGACGCTCTTATCGACGCTGATTTTACCTGTGGCAATGTAGTCCAGAAAGAACAGAGGTTCGGCGCCGTTGACAACGACGTCGTTCACGGACATGGCGACCAGATCGATGCCGACAGTATCATGCTTGTCCATCATCTGAGCGATTTTTAACTTCGTCCCGACGCCGTCGGTGGAGGAGACCAGGATCGGGTCTTTGATTTTTTGCGTATCCAGATGGAAAAATCCGCCGAAGCCGCCGATATTGCCCATCACCTCCTTGCGGGACGTGGATTTGACCATCTGTCTGATTCGATCGACAAACATGTTGCCGCGATCAATATCCACACCGGCACTGCTGTAGGTGGTTTTTTCTTCCATAAATGCTCCCGACTGTAGTCTGATGGCTTTTTTCTTAGAGGGCAGGATACCATCTCCCAAGATAGGTGAACCAACGGAGCTGCTTTTTAGCTTAAATCCCCTGAATTGTCAAATCATTCCTTGCAGCGTCAGGCGGATTCTGTTAACTACAAGAACCTTTGTATCTGTAATCATTATATTCCCCGGAAGTTAAACCAAAGAAAATGGAAACCATCAGAGCAATCCTGGAGAAAATGGAGAGCCCCCTGCGCTTTGCCTGTCGGGATGGATTTCGGCATCTTTCCCTGCTGCGGGATCTCGAAATACTTATGGAAAAATTACTAACGCAACTCAGTCATGCTCTGAAGCTCAGGGGCCACTCTCCCAACGACCGCGAAATCGGCGGCTTGTTCATGAAATGGAAAAGCGTTTTTCAGGATTTCGACCAGGCTCCCCTCGAGGAAAAAAAAGTGCGGGTTGAGCAGGCGCTGAATGTCCACCAGGAAATGATGGCGCACCTGACAAGCCGTTTCCAGGAACAAGCGGAGGTGTCGGCGCTGAAACAAAGCCTAAAACGACAGGATATGGAACATAATCTGAAACGGCTGGCCCTGCCGGTCCAGTACATAAAAGGGGTCGGCCCCCGCATAGCTCAGTTGCTGGAAAGGAAAAACCTGTTCAATGTTGAAGACTTGCTCTACTTTCTGCCTTATCGTTATGAGGACCGGCGGTTTATCAAACCGATTGTCGATGCCGAAGTAGGGCGCCGGGAAACCGTTATCGGGGAAGCTGTCCATGTGGAAATGAAAATGTACGGTCGGAGGCGGACTTTCGAGGTGACATTTCAGGACGGTACGGGGACGCTTACGGCCAAGTGGTTCCACGGCCAGAAGGCGTATCTGAAAAGTACATTTAAGACCGGCCGGCGATACATCCTGACCGGTGAAGTGAGCCGGTTTTCTGTTGAAAAAAACATGATCCATCCTGATTTCGAGCTTTTGGGGGAAATGGAGGAAGACCTCCTGCATTTCAAGCGGATCGTTCCTGTCTATTCAGAGACCGAAGGCCTCCACCAGAAAACCCTTCGCCGGATCATGATGGAAGTCGTGGAAAATTATGCATCGAACTTGATGAGTCCCATCCCGGAAAACATCTGCCGGCGGCGTCACCTCATGGATATTCACCGGGCGATCCGGGATGTTCATTTTCCCACTCAGGACGAGGATATCCGCCTGCTCAACGATATGCATTCCGAAGTGCACAGACGGCTGATTTATGATGAATTCTTTTTTTTCCAGCTGGGCATGGCCGTAAAGAAAAAAGGGACCATTCTTCATCCCGGGATATCCTTCAAAGCAGGAGGCCCCCTTTGCCGACGTTTTCTGGGTTTGCTTCCCTATCATCTGACGGGCGCCCAGAAGCGGGTGATTGCCGAAATCGAGGCGGATATGTCCCGAGGCTATCCCATGAACCGGCTTCTTCAGGGAGATGTCGGATCCGGAAAAACCGTGGTCTCCATGGCGGCCATGGTGAACGCCTGCGACAACGGCTATCAGTCGGCCATCATGGTCCCCACGGAAATCCTTGCAGAACAGCATTATCGGAGTATCCGTGCTTGGGCGGAAGCCTTGGGGTTGAAGGTGGTCCTCCTGACAGGAAGCCTAGGCGCAGCGGAGAAAAGGGCTCTTTTAGAAGACGTACGGAGCGGCGTTGCCCGAATCGTAATCGGCACCCATGCTCTGATTTCACAGGACACGGAGTTTGCCGGCCTGGGATTGGTGGTCATCGATGAGCAGCATCGTTTCGGTGTCGTGCAGCGGGCATCCATTCGGGAAAAAGGGCTTAATCCGGATGTCCTGGTCATGACGGCGACTCCGATCCCCCGGACCCTGGCCATGACCGTCTATGGCGATCTTGACGTGTCCGTTATCGATGAACTGCCGCCTGGGAAGAAACCGATTCAGACAAAAATCGTGTACGAACAGCAGCGCGACCGGGTATATGATACCGTTCGGAAAGAACTGTCCCGGGGTAACCAGGTGTTTGTCGTCTATCCCCTCGTGGAGGAGTCGGAAACGCTGGATTTGAAGGACGCGACCCGCATGGCGGAACATCTGCAGCAGGACATCTTTCCGGATGAAACGATCGGTCTCATTCATGGTAAATTGAAGACCGCTCAGCGGGAAGAGATCATGGCGGCATTTCTGTCAGGGCTGATCCGTATTCTGGTGGCGACGACGGTTATCGAGGTCGGCATCGATGTGCCCCAGGCGTCGCTGATGATTATCGAACACGCGGAACGATTCGGCCTATCTCAATTGCATCAGTTGCGGGGCAGGGTGGGGCGGAGCGATATCCCATCGACGTGTATCCTCCTGGTCCAGAAAACGGGATCTGAAGACGCCAGACGACGCCTCAAGGCCATGGTCGACTCCCAGGACGGGTTTAAAATAGCCGAAGAAGATCTGGCGATTCGTGGTCCCGGCGAGTTCATGGGAACCCGCCAGTCGGGTTTACCCGATTTTCGGGTGGCCAGTATTGTCCGGGACGCAAAAATCCTGGGCGAAGCCAAACGAGATGCCTTTGAGCTGATCGAAGAAGACCCTGCCCTGGAAAGGGAAGAACATCTTCACCTGCGGGATGTGCTGAAAAGACGATGGCAGGAGCGGCTGGAGATCGCCAAAACCGCCTGATAATCAAGGAAAGCGCTTTTATCAAAGCACCTGTCGGGGTGAATTTGTTTTGACAAAAACGGTTAGCTGTTATAGAAACCGACCGTGTTTGCCGTGATCCGGAAAGGGAAGCGGACACGTGTAAAACAAGGCACAATCAGCTGTGGCAGCAAGGCACATCAGGTGGTGGTTGAGGAACATGACCATTGGACTCTAAGCGAGAAGATAAGAGTGAACCCATGAAGGATGACATATCGATCGGCTTGATTGGTTTCGGCACCGTTGGTTGCGGTGTGTTAAAGCTGCTCCAGGAAAAAAAGGACCTGCTTGAAAAACGGGTCGGGTCCCGACTCGTCCTGAGAAAAGTTGCCGATCTGAATATTACAACTCCCAGGATTGTTACCCCTGATCCGCAATGCCTGACAACGGATGCCTTGGCCGTGATTGCCGATCCGAATATTGATATCGTTGTCGAATTAATGGGCGGCTACGAGCCGGCTCATTCATTTCTGCTTAAGGCCATCGCTGCAAAAAAGCACGTCGTGACCGCCAACAAGGCACTGATTGCGACGCATGGGAATGATCTGTTCCGGGCGGCGGAAGAAAACGGCGTGGATATCGGTTTCGAAGCCAGCGTGGGCGGAACGATTCCGATCATCAAGACCCTCAAGGAGAGTCTTGTTGCCAATCATATTGAATCAATCTTCGGCATTATGAACGGCACGTCCAATTTCATCCTGACGAAGATGACCGATGACGGTGAAAGTTTTGATGTGGTTTTAAAAGAGGCCCAGCGCCTCGGATTTGCCGAAGCAGATCCGACTTTTGACGTCGAGGGAATTGATGCATCCCATAAATTGGCGATCCTGGTGTCCCTGGCGTACGGAAAGAACGTGAAACTGGAAGATATTTATGTCGAGGGCATTACGGGGATTACCGAGCAGGACATCGCGTTTGCAAAAGATCTGGGATACCGGATCAAGCTGCTGGGTATTGCCGTTGACCGGGGCGATGCTGTCGAAGCCCGGGTGCATCCGACGATGATTCCCTTTCGCCATCTTTTGGCAAATGTCAATGCGAATTTCAACGCTTTCCATGTGGTGGGCAGCGCTTCCGGATCGATCTTTCTCTACGGTCAGGGGGCCGGAATGATGCCCACAGCGTCGGCGGTCATGAGCGATATTGTTGATATTGCACGTAATATCCGAAAAGGTATCAGCAGCCGTGTCCCGGCCCGATCAATTCATGAAGCCGACATGACGGACATCAAGCTGCGGCCTTTCGATGAGGTCCGGTCCAATTATTATTTCCGCTTCTCCGCTGTGGACCGGCCGGGTGTGCTGTCCAAGATTTCCGGCATCCTCGGTGAGCGAAACATCAGTATTTCCACGGTGATCCAGAAGGGCAGAACGAAAGAAGGCGCCGTCCCCGTCGTCATGACAACCTACAAGGCGCGGGAACGGGATGTGCGAGAGGCCCTGCAGGCCATCGACCAGTTGGACGTCGTTCTGGGCAAAACCGTTTTGATCCGCGTGGAGGACGACCAACTCTAATTTGTAATAAAAGGCATGTAAACCATGAAATATATTGTATTATTGGGAGACGGGATGGGGGATTATCCCCTGGCCGAACTGGGTGAAAAAACCCCTCTGCAGGTTGCCCGGACACCCCACATGGACCGTCTGGCCCAGGAGGGAACCATCGGCCTGGTCGATACCATTCCGGAGGGGTTCACCCCCGGAAGCGATGTCGCCAATCTGAGTGTTCTGGGATATAACCCCCATGAATTCTATTCCGGACGGGGTCCCCTGGAAGCGGCCAACATGGGGATTCATCTTGGTCCTGATGATGTCGCCTTCCGGTGCAATCTGGTGACGCTTTCCGAAGACACGGACGGGCGCATGGATGATTTTACGGCGGGCCATATCTCTTCCGCCGAGGCAAAGGAGATTATCCTGACACTCCAGGCGGAAATGGGTGACGAGTCTTTTCAGTTCTATTCCGGTGTAGGATACCGTCATTTGCTGGTCTGGCGCGGTGGAGATGCTTCTCCAAAGACCACGCCGCCCCATGACATTACCGGCCGGGTAACAGCACCTTATCTGCCGACCGGGGGGAAAAGCGGGGTCCTGCTCGACCTTATGGACCGGGCAAAAGCCATTTTGCAGAATCATCCGGTGAATCGGGAACGTCTTGCCAAGGGCAAAAAAGCCGCCAATGCCATCTGGCTCTGGGGGCAGGGTAAGGCCCCGGCTATGGTTCCCCTGACGGAGAAATATGAACTCCGCGGCGGCGTCATATCAGCGGTAGACCTGCTCAATGGTATCGGCGTTTATGCCGGACTGGAGGTGCTGCGCGTCGAAGGCGCCACAGGTTACATCGATACGAACTATCGGGGCAAGGGCGAGAAAGCCCTGGAATGCCTTCGGGACCGTGATTTCGTGTTTGTCCACGTTGAGGCGCCCGACGAGATGGGGCACGAAGGCAATGTCCAGGGCAAGATCAAAGCCATTGAAGACTTTGATGAAAAGGTGGTCGGGACGGTTCTCAAGGGGTTGACCGCGTTTGATGCCTGGCGGATTCTGGTCCTCTGCGATCACCCGACGCCGATTGTCTGCCGGACCCACGTCGCCGACCCGAGCCCGTTTGTCGTCCTTTCCTCTGAGACAGGGGAAAACCGGAAAAACGGTGCGGCTTATTCGGAGAGCGAAGCGACAAAATCGGGTATTCTCGTGTCGCCCGGTTATCGGTTGATGGAACTTTTTATCAGGGACTGGAGACGGTTTGTTGAAGCCTAACCAGACAAAAATCCGGGTAATCTATGCCGATACCGACGCCATGGGCATCGTCTACCATACGAACTATATCAAATGGTTTGAAATCGGACGGGGGGAACTCTTCCGGCAGATCGAAATGCCTTACGCCTGGATTGAAGAACAGGGCTACGGCATGCCGCTGACCGAGGTTTTTGCCCATTATTTATACCCGGCTCAATACGACCAGGTGCTCCTGGTGGAAACGGAAATCGGCTATGTGAAACGAGCGAGTATTCGGTTCAATTATGCCATCTGGGATGAGAACCGGGAAAAGGTGCTGGTGGAAGGGCACTCCGTTCATGCTTTTGTGGACAAGGGGCGAAAAATCGTCAGAATACCCCCTTTTGTTTTGGATCGGATCAAAAAAATGGAGGAAGCAGGAGATACCTATGGCGGATAAAATGACGAAGATGGAGCTGGAAGAGCCCGATAAACTGCAAATCTTCTTCGAAGAATTCATGGAGTATGTCAAGCATAACCGGACGAAAATCATGATCATCGCTGCGGCCTTTATCGTGCTGCTTCTGATGATTGCAGGATGGATCATCTATGACAGATCCTACGAGAACAAGGCCGCTGAGCTCTATGAGGCCGCCTTCCTCGTGGAAAAGTCGGGGGAAGCCCAGGGGGCGGCGATGGCGGTTAAACAGTACAAGGATCTGCTGACTGCATATCCCCGGAGCAATGCCGCGGTATTTGCCTCTTACCGGCTTGGCAACCTTTATTTTAAGGTGAACCGTTACGATGAAGCTATTGGTTTTTATAACCAATATCTGGAGAAAGCTTCCCGCAGCAATGACTTGACCACTCTGGTGCTGAGTGCCTTGGGAGCCTCTTATGAAAGCAAGAAAGACCTGAAAAAAGCCCTGGAGCACTACGAAAAGGCCATCATCACGCCCGCTGATAACGGTTTTGTTGCCGTGAATTATCAAAATGCCGCCCGTATCTATGAGGAAATGAACAACACGGCCAAGGCCCTGGAGTATTATAAGAAGGCACTGGCAATTACGGTTGATCCGTCCGCCGAACTTCTCATCAAAAGGAAAATTGCCCTGAACAGTTAGACACGCAGCAGCGTTAACATAGAGAGGAAAATTGATATATGAAAGTTCTCATGTCAGGAAATGAAGCGATTGCCCGCGGCGCCTACGAGCACGGCGTGCGCTTTGCCGCCGGTTATCCCGGGACGCCCAGTACGGAGATCATGGAAGCGTATGCACAGTATGAGGGGGTGTACGCCGAATGGTCTCCCAATGAGAAAGTCGCCCTGGAAGCCGCCATCGGAGCGGCTGTGGCCGGCGAGAAGGCCATGGCGGTCATGAAGCACGTCGGCGTCAATGTGGCGGCAGACCCCCTGTTTACAGCGAGCTACACCGGAACCAATCGGGCTCTCGTCCTGATCTCCGCCGATGATCCGTCCATGCACAGCTCGCAGAACGAGCAGGACAACCGCAATTATGCGAAGTTTGCCAAAGTGCCCATGCTGGAGCCCAGCGACAGTCAGGAAGCGAAAGCGTTCATCAAGATCGCCTTCGACCTGAGTGAACAGTTCGATACCCCCGTCATGCTCCGCACGACGACCCGGGTGGCGCATTCCAAATCGATTGTCACCCTTGAAGAACCGGGTGTCTTTGAAGATAAGACAGCGGTTCAGACCAATGCATCGAAATATGTCATGGTTCCGGGAAATTCCCGTGTCCGTCGTCAACTGGTGGAAAAAAGGACAGCAGCGCTAAAAGAATTTGCCGAAAAGTTCGAAGAAAACCGTATTGAGATGAAGAGCAAAGAGGTCGGCATTATTACCTCAGGGATGCCATACAATTATGCCAAAGACGCTTTCCCGGAATATTCATTTCTAAAGCTCGGGATGGTGTACCCTCTGCCGGAAAAACTCATCCGTAAATTCGCCGGGAAGGTTAAAAAACTCTATGTGGTCGAAGAACTCGATCCGTTCCTGGAAGAACAGATCAAGGCTATGGGCATTGAAGTAACGGGAAAGGCAATTCTGCCCTTTTCCAACGAACTGGACCCCGGTATTGTGAAAAACGCCATCTCTGGCTGCAGCTCGAACGACATTCCTGCCGCACCGGAAGTTCCACCGCGGCCGCCGAATCTCTGCCCCGGTTGCCCGCACCGGGGTGTGTTTTACGTCCTGGGGAAACTGGGGGCCTTCCTCTCCGGCGACATCGGCTGTTACACCCTGGCCTATATGAAACCCCTGGAAGGACTGCACTCGACGGTCTGTATGGGGGCGAGCGTCAGCATGGCCCACGGCATGAGCAAGGCCCTGAAGGACAAGGGAAAGGGGAAAGTCGTGGCGGTCATCGGTGATTCCACCTTTGTCCATTCCGGCATGACGCCGCTTTTGAATATGGCCTATAACGGCAGCGACGCCGTGGTGGTTATCTGTGACAACTCCACGACGGCCATGACAGGTATGCAGGAGCACCCGGCGACGGGCTACACGCTGCAGGGGCAGCCGGCAAAGAAGCTTGATTTTGTTGCCCTGTCCAAGGTCTTCGGCATAGAAAACGTCCAGGTGGTCGATCCCTATGATCTTAAACAGATCCGCAAGGTTATGAAGGAGGAGCTGGCCAATGCCGGACCTTCCGTCGTTATCGCCGAAAGTCCCTGTGTCCTGTTCCGACGGGCCAACCCGGTGATCGGAAAACCCTTCCGGGTCGATCCGGACAAGTGCAACGGCTGCAAACTCTGTTTAGGGCTTAACTGTTCACCCATCTCCTGGCGCCCCTTCGCAAAAATGGCGGAAGGGACTTACCGGAAGAAAACAAAAAACCAGGAAGGCATCGCCGTGATCGACAGTCTCTACTGTACAGGCTGTACCCTCTGCCAGCAGCTCTGCAAGGCCGGGGCAATCGTGGAGGAGGAATAAGCGATGAAAAACAAAGTAACCAGTGTGTATATGGTCGGTGTCGGCGGTCAGGGGATCATCCGCGCCAGCGATATTCTCTGTGAAGTCATCATGCGATCGGGTCTCGACGTCAAAAAAAGTGAAGTCCACGGCATGGCCCAGCGCGGCGGTAGCGTCACAAGCCACGTCCGTTTCGGAAAAAAAGTTTATTCGCCTCTGGCTCCGAAAGGCGGTGTAGATATCCTTGTGGCGTTTGAAAGGCTCGAGGTGTTGCGTTACCTGGTCTATGTAAAGCCGGACGGGCGGGTCATCCTGAGTGAACTGGAGCTGTATCCCCCGGCTGTCAACCTTGGTGCGGCGGCCTATCCGGAAAGGGTGGCGGAAACGGTCCGGAAGCGGGTATCCGATGTAAAGGAAGTGAATGCCACCCGGATAGCGGTCGACGCCGGTAACATCAAGGCGGAGAACACGGCCCTGCTGGGTGTGCTTTCCACGTATCTGGACATCGACGAGAAAATCTGGAATGAAGTGCTCCAGGAGGCTTTCCCGCCCAAGGTGCTTGAGGCGAATCTGAAGGCCTTTGCAGCGGGCCGGGCGGCCTGAGGCCGGATCAGCGAAGGGGGAAGCCTCATAAAGGGCGGATAGGCGGATGCGAAAGAGAAAAGCAACCAGGACCGTCCATGTGGGAGATGTTCAAGTGGGCGGTGACAACCCGGTGGTTGTCCAGTCCATGACCTCGACCGACACCCGTGATGTGTCGGCGACATGCGAACAGATCCGGAGGCTGGCCGAGGCGGGCTGTGAAATTGCCCGAGTCGCCGTGCCCGATCGGAAGGCCGCATCTGTTTTATCGGAAATCCGCAGGCAATCGCCCCTTCCGGTGATTGCCGATATCCATTTCGACGACCGTCTGGCCCTGCTTGCTATCGAGCAGGGGATGGACGGCATCCGCATCAACCCTGGCAACATTCCGAGAGAAAAATTCAAAGACATCGTTTGGGCGGCGAAGGAACAAGATGTCTGCATCCGTCTGGGCATCAACGGCGGTTCTCTGGAAAAAGATCTCCTAGCAAAATACGATGGACCGACAGCGTCGGCGCTGGTGGAGAGCGCCCTGCGGAGCGTCGATTATCTGGAGGATCAGGGTTTTATCAACATGAAGGTGTCCCTGAAGTCTTCGGATGTTCCCACCATGATCGACGCCTGCCGGGAATTTTCTAAAAAGAGCGACTATCCATTGCATTTAGGCGTGACCGAGGCCGGAACGCTACTTCAATCTGCCATCAAGTCATCCCTTGGAATCGGGATGCTTCTTGCCGAGGGTATCGGCGACACCATCCGTGTATCCGTCACAGGCGATCCGGTTCAGGAAATGACCGTGGTCTGGGGGATTCTCCGGGCATTGAAGCTCCGGGAACGGGGTCCGGAGATCATTTCCTGTCCCACCTGCGGGCGCTGCGAGATCGACCTCCTGGCCCTGGTGGAAGAAGCGGAGCGGAAGCTGGCGCACCTGAAAACGCCCCTGAAGGTTGCCCTCATGGGCTGCGTCGTAAACGGCCCCGGTGAGGCTGCGGAAGCCGATATCGGCATTGCCGGCGGCAAGGGAACAGGAATGCTTTTTATGAAAGGAAAGATGGTGCGTAAAATTCAGGAAACGGAATTCATCCCCGTCCTGCTTGCCGAAATAGAAAAGCTGAAGAAGGACACTGTAGATTAGCGAAAGCCGGCATATAACCGGCTTTCTTTACTTATTTCTGAATTAATTTAGCGTTGTTTACATTTTTAGCATTTCCGTGCAAAGGGATGATTACTTTTTACTGTCATAGACGTACCTCTTGATGCTGCATATATCGGAAATAAGATATTGATGCTGTAAAAATTTGCAATCCGCTTATACTAAGAATCTGAGTCACTTGTTTTTGCCTTTGCTTTTATCACCCTTAAATATCTTGTCATCCTTGTTTCCCTTATCGCCTTTGTCGTCTTTATTGTCTTTGTTGTTTTTATCTCCGTTGTCGTCCTTGCCATCATTATCGTCGTTGGTTTCCCCTTCGCCGTTGTCTTCATTGTTTTTACTTTCATCATTGGTTTTCAGGTTGCTGCCGCCGCTCTTGGCTCTTTTCTTCCCCTTCTTACTTTTCTTACTCTTTACATCTTTATTCTTCTCCTTCTCTTGTCCTGGAATTAACCCCTCGTCTTTGACATCCGGATCAGCTGCATGGTTAACTTTATCCTTTTCCAATCCGGGGATGAGCCCCTCTTTTTTAACACTGGGATCCGCAGCATTGTTAGACTTATCCTGTTTTGCATAACAAATACCGGTGAATGAAAATATAAAAATAATAGAAACGACGATTGATAAAAACTTTTTCATGGTGAACCTCCTTTATTTTATCTTGCAGACCGGCCATCCTGATAAGGTACAAAACCAATTCATCTTAAGACGGAATTAAACCTTTTCATACTTATTTATAAACACCAGGTTAAAATTGGTGTCGCTTTACCGTTCATCAACAATAAGAAAGCCGTGCCGTTGTTTTTGATGTTAGCACTTTAACGCCTTAGATTCTAGAATTTACCTCATACGAGAAAAGATTACCCAAATCTGAAGCCAAAGATTCAACTCTTGACCACGTGCTGGGTAAAGGCGATATGGCGCTTGACCAGTATAATCTTATTTCATTTCAATGGGGCTTCTTTCATGCACAACAAGGAATCCGGGAATTAATACATTGACACAGCCTGGCACTTCCTCTATATCCTTAATCCTAAAAAGAAATTCTTATTTATGATGGATTTTTTATATTTTCTGAGCAATACATGTCCCTCCCATGGCAAATAAACTGAAATCCAACGTCGATATCCGGCTTAACAGTGAATATCCGCGCGAAGACCAGCCTATCGAATGGTGGTTTGTGCAGGGATTTTATGAGGGATGTCAATCCGGGCGGCGCCATTTCCTGGCTTGCCTTTTTCGGCACAACGTTGAACCGGGTTCTGGAAGGCACGACAACGGTTTTTCCCTGATCATTTCGGTTTTAGACCCGCAAACACAGCGAAATGAGGTCTTGAGCCAGATCGATCCGTATTTAATCGACAATCTTCAAAGCTTTAATCGACAGGCCTGGAGCGGCAATCTGGATCCCTTGCTTTTCGATACCTACATTCAGGAGGTCACGGCCTATGGACCGCCGCATCCCATCCGCCTGGAAAAAGCGCCGGTGCGCCTTCAGGCGGCGCCGTTCAGCGTTTCCTGGAAGAAATATACCTTAAAACAAACTGCTGCCGGTTTCAGGTTGTGTTTTCAGGAGCCCGAAAGCAAAAGAATGTGCCGATTAAACCTGCAACCGGTGTCCTCCCGCATGGTTGTCGAAGACAAAAAATTCGGACAAGGTGAGGGGATGGCTTATGCGACCTATCCGACGCTTCGCCTCAACGGCCTCGCCGCCGGGGAAACCGTCAACGGTGAGGCGTGGCTTGACCATCAATGGGGGCGCTATGGCGGCTGGTTTGTAAACCGTTCCAGGCAGGGGAAGTTGATGGGTTGGGACTGGTTCGGCATCAACCTGGACGACGGCACGGAACTCCTAACCTTGATCCACCGGGATATGGAAACGAATAAATCAGCTGGTGCTTTTGGTGCTGTGCATTTTCAGGGGCAAGAGCCGCTGCAATTGGAGAAAATCGATGCAAAACCCACGCGGCACTGGAAGAGTCCCCGGACCCATATCGATTATCCCGTGCAGTGGCGTCTGAAAATACGGGAAATCGACGCAGAATTCATCGTCGAGCCTCTGGCGGATGATCAGGAGATCGTGATGTTCGGCCTGTTGCGGGCAATTTGGGAAGGGGCGGGCCGGATCCGGGGTACAATCCGAGGGCGGCCGGTAACGGGGCGGGTTCGCATCGAACTTTACGGATACGGATTCATATTTGATTTTCAGAAGTACACGGGAGAATACATCAGCGAATTGGATGAGGATCTGAAAAGATTTTTCCCCAAGGAGATCAAAGCCGCCAAGCTGCAGAAATTTATCGGGAAGCCGGTTTGGAAGCATGACCCTTTGGCCCATACGGAAACGCTGGCGACGCCGGTGTGGGATCTCATCGTGCGTAAAGGGAAGCGCTGGCGTTCCTTGTTTGCCCTGCTTCTTCTGGAAGCGTTCGGTTTTTCCTCTCAGCCTTACCGCTCCCTATTCTCGACGATACCGGAGCTTACCCACAGCGGCGCTCTGATTATCGACGACATTGAGGACAATTCACGGAAGCGGCGCGGCGAGGATTGCATCCATCTGCGTTACGGGTTGGACGTCTCCCTCAACGCGGCCAATACCTTGTATTATCTACCGTATTTGCTTTTTGCCGATCATCCGCATCTGTCCGACCCGCAGCGCTTGGCACTTTACAAGATCATGGTCAAACATGCGGTAAGGGCGCATTTCGGACAGGGGTTGGATATTTACTGGTCCCGCAACATGCACGTCGCACAGTGGGAGAAATGGCTTGATGAGGCCATGCCGGAGAAAATTTTACAGATGTACGCCTACAAGACATCGGCGGTAATCGAGGGGCAGGCGGAAACCGTGGGAGTTATCACCGGCGTTGCTCCGCGGCTTATAAAGGCCGGTGTGGATTTCAGCCGCGAATTTGGTGTCGCGTTCCAGATTATGGATGACCTCCACAACCTCAGTCGGTCGAAGAAATGGACGAAGATCTGCGGTGAAGACATCATGGAGGGAAAAATGACCCTGGTCCTCTTTCAGGCCGTCAAGAAACTGGAGGGTGAGCCAAGGAAGCGGTTGATTGCCACGATCTGTTCCAGCGAGCGACGCAAAAATGCGGTGGTGCGTGAAGCGATCCGCTTGATACGTGCATCCGGGGCGGTGGAGGCATGCCGTCAACAGGCCAGGGACATGTTCGAGGACGCATGGCGACGATTTTCCCGCCGGCTCCCGAATACCGAGGCCAAAATCATGCTGCGCATGCTTTGCCGGAACTTGCTGAATCTCAATTTCGACCTGTAGTGCCGGATAGTTAAGAACGATGACCTTTTTAACATTTATTGTAAAAGATATCGCCCGGCGGAAGATCAGGTTTGCTCTGACTTTTTTGGGAATTGCCATCGGCGTTGCCACGTGCGTGGTCATGCTGGGCTTGAGCGAGACCATCCGTGACGCTTTCAAAAACGCCTATCTGAAGCGCGATATTGATATCGTGGCTTTCCAGAAAGACCAGATCTACATCTTTTCCAGCAAGGTCGATGCTTCCGTATCGGTGCAATTGCAGGCCTTTCCCGAAGTCCGGGACGCCACGGGCGTGCTGGTAGATTTCGTCGGCTATCAGGACCATTATCTGCCGGTTTATGGTTGGGAATTCGACAGTCCGTTATTCAAAAAAATCCTCATCACTCAGGGACGCATTCCAGAGGCCGGAAAGAACGAGGTCATCCTGGGTGATGTTTTTGCCGCAAATGCCAGGGAAAAGGTCGGTGATAAGCTAAATATAAAAGGCATCGATTTTGATATCGTCGGTGTTTACAACAGCGAAAGCACCTTCGAGAAGTCCGCCCTGATCGTGCCGCTTGAGGCGTTGCAGGCTCTGGATGAAAAGAACAAAAACGCGGTGATGGGCATCAACATCACCCTAAAGGATGCCTATCGGAACAAAGGGGTCATCGACAACTTGGTCCAAAAGATGACACGGCGTTTTCCTGAACTGACCATTCAGCCGACCGACCTTTTTATCGCCGACCGCGCAAAACAGAGCCTGCTGGGGGACAAGCTGGCCAATCTGGTGGCCCTCATCACCCTGATCGCCGTGATTCTGGGACTGGCGAATACCATGCTCACATCGATCTTCGAGAAGAAGAAGCTGATCGGACTGCTGTTGGTGATCGGATGGCAAACGGGCGATCTCCTCAAGGTGCTCCTGGCGGAGTCCCTCTTCATGATTATTTCGGCCGGACTGGCGGGAACTGCTCTGGGCATCTATGCTACGGACCTGGTGTTTAAAACGATGGATGTGACCATCCTGATACCGAGCCTGGGGAGTGGATTTCTGATCAAGATTTTTCTTGCCGTATTCCTGGCCGGTATCATTTCCGCGATCATCCCGTTATGGGTGATCAGTAAACTGAACCCAATCGAGACGGTGAAAAATGGGTAATGAAAATTCATCACCTGTCGTCCGTACCGTCAATCTGACCAAGGTCTTTCCGCAATCCAGCGTCAGAGCTCTGGACGACATCAACCTGGCGGTGACCGGCGGCGATTTTGTCTGCATCAAGGGACCCAGCGGCAGCGGTAAAAGCACCCTGCTGAATACGTTGGCCGGTTTGATCGATCCTACGGACGGGGAGGTCTGGATTCAGGGCCGGCGTCTTCAGGATATTCGGAACAAAGCGCTGTTCCGGAGGCAAAGCATCGGTTTTATCTTCCAGGATTTCTATCTGTATCCGGACTTCACCGTTCTGGAAAATGTTCTGTTGCCCTTTATCCGCTCGTTTGCTTTTGACGGGAAACTCTCGGATAAGGCCAGGCGAATCCTGACCGATATCGGCATGGGCGGCAAACTGCGGCAAAACGTCAACACCCTTTCCACAGGCGAGCGGCAGCGGACCTGCATTGCCCGGGCAATCCTCCACGACCCCGCCTTGATCCTTGCCGATGAGCCGACGGGTAATCTGGACAGCAAAAATGCGGTGCTGACCTTGGAAATCCTTAAAAAAATCAACACGGACCATCAGGCCACGATCCTGATGGTCACGCATGATGAACAGGTCATGCATTATGCCGGGAGGGTGATCGCAATCGTGGACGGGAAAACGACGGCAGACAGTGTATGACTATCGGCGCGCTATTCCAAGCCTACCCTTATCTGTTTACGAATATCGTGAGTTTCCTGATTTTTGTAGTCGGCGGAAGATGGATTCTCCAAAAGCGCCACTGGCGACTCATGATAATTTGCGGGGCACTGAATGCTCCGTGTTTTCCGTTTTTGATTTTCCTGGAAAATGAATACTGGAACCCCATGCGCGCGGGCGGCTGGATACTGGGCGTGGAAGATATCCTCTGTTCGTTCATGGTGGCCGCCATGTCCTGGTTTGTGATCGCCGTATCATTTGGCCGCCGCATTAAACTACCGGAAAAAATGAAGATATCGTGGTCCCGTTACCGAATCATTGCCGGCATCTCGGTAATTCTTTTTCTCCTCGGTTACTTGGCCGGGCTCAAGGGCATGACATCTTTGCTGACGGCCTGCGGGAGCGTGGCTGCCCTGCTTCTCCTGTGGAAGAAGGAACGATGGCCTCTTGCCCTCGCTGGGATCATCGGCTTTACCCTAATTTATCTGGCTCTTGTCAGAAGCTATTTCTTTATCTGGCCCGAATTCGTGTTGCAGTGGAATATGCAGACTTTCTGGGGCGGGTTGGTCCTGGGCATTCCGTTGGGCGAGATCGCCTGGGCTTCCATCTTTGGCGCGTACTGGCCGCTTTTCATGATGCACATTCTGGATCTTCAGAATGAACCTTTCCCTTCACGGACGGGTTCATGATTGAATCTTGCTTAATGGTGGGCGCACAAGACGATTTCGACACAGCATGGTCGGTCGGTCCCGTTATCCGACAATTGCCTGACGCTGTGAGCGACAGGTTGATTGCGCGCCGGTTACAGGGTTTTTGGTGCATTCTGCCGCCAGTTATGGTAGCTTGAAAGCGCATACTGTTTTCCTGCATTAAAAGCAACGGGAGCGCAGAGCAATCATTCATCCAGGAGGCGTCATGCGCTATTCAAATCTCTTTTTACCCACCGTCAAGGAAGTTCCCTCCGACGCGGAAATAGCCAGCCATCAATTGATGATCCGGGCGGGCATGATCAGGAAATTAACCAGCGGCATTTATTCATATTTACCCCTCGGCCTCAAAACCGTGCGCAAGGTGGAGCAGATTATCCGGGAGGAAATGAACCGTGCGGGAGCCCAGGAAGTTTTTCTGCCCATGGTCCAACCGGCCGAACTCTGGCAGGAATCGGGCCGTTGGGTGTTCTATGGCAAGGAACTGCTCCGTTTCCGGGACCGTCACGACCGGGAGTACTGCCTGGGGCCCACTCACGAAGAAGTGATCACCGATTTGGTACGCAACGAGATTAAAACATATCGCCAGCTGCCCCGCAATCTGTACCAGATTCAAACCAAATTCCGCGATGAAATCCGGCCCCGTTTTGGTGTGATGCGCTGCCGTGAATTCAGCATGAAGGACGCGTACAGCTTTGACGCAGACCATGAAGGCGC
>ENA-UPTA01001597-UPTA01001597.1-activated-sludge-metagenome-genome-assembly--contig:-NODE-1597-length-24995-cov-5.504491_pt1 | contig 24995 bp, 14 predicted proteins | sample MGYA00238184_ERZ773361 | MGnify/ENA primary metagenome ERZ773361 (study PRJEB29100, sample SAMN05720205) | activated sludge metagenome | isolation source: anaerobic digester from wastewater... | reverse complement strand
TGCGCGGAGTGTGTAGGCCGCGAGCATCTTATCGGCGGAAGGGAACTCTCGGGACATATCGAACGTGTGGTGACCATGATATCGGGCTCCGCGTTGATTGTTGCGTCGTACCATCCCGCCCGCTCGGTATCCGGCGCGGGCAGCCGCTAATCGGGGCGATAGTCGTGCCACCCGGCCGGCGCGGGCACGTATTTGCCCCGCAACCAGATGTCGCCCGGGACGATGCCGGCCAGGAGTCGGCGGTCCATGTGATAGGATTTCAGGTAGCCGTCCGAGCTGAAGGTGCCGCTGACGCCGACCACCCCTCGGATCGATTCGGAGATGGTGCCGTTCACTCGAAGGTAGTCCTGATTCCCCGTGGCCTCCTTACGGCCGCCGTAGGGTTCTCGCCGCACGTTCTCGGCGCCCCAGCCGCCGCCGCCGACGGTAATCGCCGCCTCCGCGACGGTCGGGTCGGGCAGGTATCTCTGGAAGTAATCTGTTGTGCCGGGAGTCGCGGCGGGATTATCCGGACGCCCGACAGGCACATAGGTGAATCCGCTGAGGCTGACCGCGCCGTCGATATCGCTCATGCCCGGATCCACAACCTTGATCACGCCCTGGGCAAGCAGCCCCAGGACGCTGGGATTGTCCTCGGCGGGCTTGCCGTCAGCGTCGTGATTGCCGTCGACGTAGATCGAGTCGGCAACCCAGATGTTGCCGGTGGCGACCACGGTGACAGTTCCCTTGACGACCTGATCGTTGTTGTGGAGACCGGAGTTGCCCCCGATCACGACGTTGCCGTTGACAAAGATCTGGCCGCCGGGGGCGGAGGTGGTCCCGCCGAAGGACTGGGTCACATACGTGTTCGCCAGCGGGATCGTGAACCGTTGCCCCGTGGCGTCGGCATCGTCCGGGGCGACGTGATACGCGTAGATATCGTACCGCTCGTAGCGGGTGCCCCCGGTGCCCGGCTTGACCTTGAAATCGTAGGTCATGGAGTCGGAGGGCTGATGGAACCCTCGCACGGTGCAGTTGTTCGTGATCCGGACCTTGCCGACACCGCCGTCGACGAAGAACTCAAGTTGAACGGCAGGGTGGTTGTTGGTCACACTCGCAGTGGCTGTGGGCGCGAACTGATACTGCGTCAGCGTGCTGTCGCGGAAGCGGTCCATCTTGCTCTGCACGGACTCCTCATCGCTCACCCGGCTCGCGGGCTGATCGAAGTAGATGCCGCCGTCGAAGAGCGACATGACGCTGGCGTACTTGTCGGCGCCGCCGACGGTGTATCGATTCTCGCCCATGGCCACAGGCTGGAGGAAAGCAGGGCTGCCGATGATGAAGATGTCCTTGACATCCGGACTGTCGCTGGCCTTGTTGATGTGAATGGGCAGATCAATGGTCTCGCCCGCCATGAAATTGACCTCGGCGGTGCTCGTGGGGCCGGTCGGGATACGGCAGGCGCCCATGTCCCAACCGCTGATCATCTGGAGCGTGAGCACGTCTACGCGCCGCTTAAAGGCGCCGCTGCGACCCTCCGATAGGACGCGGAACACCGGCCGCGACCCGGCGAAGCTGTACAGGCCGATCGCGTAGGTACAGGAACTGTCGGGGAAGGAGATCGCTCCGGATGTGCCGGGTGTGCCCAGTTGCAGGGCACTGAGCATATCCTTCTGCTGGCCCATCCAGAAGACGGCCTTCTCATAGCCGGCCTCTGCCGCCAGCATGGCGGCGGCATTGGCTTTGACGGAGATCGCATGATGTCGCACACCGTAGCCGACTGCGAGCAGGCCGACGCCGAGCACGGTGAGAATCACCACGGCCATGATGGCCAGTGCGAGACTCAGGCCGCGACGGCGGACCGATGATTTTTGATTTTTGATTTTTGATTTTTGATTCTTCATCGGGGCCAGATGTTACGCATCAACGTGGAGGCCATGACCTGGGTGGTCCGATTGTCGTTCGGGTCTGTCAGGATCACCTTCATTCGGATCGAGCCCTGGCCCGTGCCTCCCACTGCAGTGTGGCTGAACGGGGCGCCGCCGGACTCGACGCTGGCGTTCTCGGCGAGCACGGTCGTGGAGACCCCCGTTGTGTTTCTGGGCCCTCCGCCCGTTGGGGCTGCGCCGGGTGGGTACGGCCCATAATCGACCTTCAGGCGGCCGCCATCCAGATAGAACAGGGCATAGGCGGTGGCTGTCGTGTCGGCGTTCACGAGATTGTGACTATCCGTCTGGTCCAGTGGGACATCCCAGTATCGAAATTCGATGGCGTCGCCGAAGACGACGGAATCGGGCTGGTCGGCGGGGGGCAGTGCCGGCATGAGTGTTGCGCCGCTGATCCGATAGAGGACATAGCTGGCACGGTTGGACTTGCGGCCTACTGCGCCGAACGCCGCCACGAGCCCCTGCGCGTCCTGATTGGTTCGGCTGTTCGCGGATGCGTAGGTGCGCTGCCATGCGAGGTTGCCACCGTGGAGCAGCATTCCCACGGCGGCGATCAGGATCAAGGCCGCCGTCATGGCGGTGACCAGCTCGACCAGGGTCATGCCCATGTTGTGGTGGGAAGCACGAAACACGAAATCCGAAATCCGAAACAAGCGCGAATGACCACAATCCAAATGACCGAAATGCCGATGCTCATCGCCCGCAGCGCCGCTGCGCGTCGGGGGATGGCTGTTCCGGATTTTCTTCTGTTCGGTCATTTGGATTTGTTTCGGATTCACGTTCCCGCCTTGGCGGGGTCGCTATTCGAGTTTCGATCATCAACCATCGGTGGCGTCCAGTCGCACATAGGTCACCAGAATGATGGGCGGCAAGTCGGCGAAGCGCGATTCGGGAACGGTGACGCCCCCGGCCTCGCTTTGCCCATAACGAACGACCACGGCGAGTTGCCGCAAGGTCGTCCTCGCCACCGTGTCGTGTGCCACGTCCAGGTACTTCAGCATCGCCAGCACGGGCATGTCGCAGAGGGTGATCCCGTAGACGGCATCGTTCAACGTGGCGCCCAGGCCGGCGGCCGTCGTAAAACCCGAGGGCGCCGCCCCGGCGTGTGAGAAACCCAGTCCCAGCGCGGAGGGATCGTACTCGTCCGAGCCGGCGGTGCTCTTCCAGTCCTCGATGAGCAGTTGCGCGGCCCGGGCGGCTGCCATCTGCACGCGTGCGATTCGGGCGTGTGCGGCCGCGAAGTACTCGTACTGGAGAGCGCCCAAGGCGGCAATCGCCAGGATGACTGCGGTTACGATCTGTTCGACGAGGCTGAACCCTCGGGCGAACCGGATGATTCGCATTTGTGTCTGTCCGTCAGTGGATGACTCGAGCCTCTTCATGCCCCCGCCTGTCGCACGATGGTCTGGAAATGCATCAGGACCCGCAGGGGACTGCGGGTCCTGATACACAAGGAATCCCGATTAGCCTTCGGTGAACACTTGGCCGGTGCCGCTGCCGGTAAGCGTCATCTTGGTGGGCTTCTTGGGGGCGGTGCTTCGCCCTTTGGTTGCATCACAGACGACGGTGAAGCTCACGACGCCGGCATCAGAGACGGCAACGCCTGAGATCGTATAGCAGACGGTGAGGAAATAAGTCCCATCCAGTTCATTGGTCCCGATGCCCAGATCACTGAGCGACGGGGTCGCGCTGACGCCGTCCTTGCCCTTTTCGGCCGCATAGGCGCGGATGGCGGTGGCGATGGTGCCCATGGACGCCTTGGCCTCGGACCACTTGGACGCATCGACCCGACCACTCATGAGGGGGATCGCGACGGCCGCCAGGATGGCGACAATCAGCACGACGACCATGAGCTCGACCATTGTGAAACCTTTGTTGCTCTTCATACGGACCTCCTGAGAACGAAACCATGTTTGCTTTTCGATTCGTGATTTTTGATTTTAGGAGCGCCGGGAACCCGCCTCTTCAAATCAACAATCAAACATCAACAATTCCACGTCCTTATCGTCTGTGCAGGCCGTTGACTTTACGATTTCGAGCTTGTCTCGACACGGCCGTCTCATACGGACTATGGCCCATTCCTGTGCGGATGATGTCATCCTGAACGGAGCGCAGCGCAGTGAAGGATCTGGCCTGCGACCGAGAGAAACCTCTCGTCCGATGGCCAGACGGTTCGCTTCGCTCACCATGACAGACGCTCCGTTGCCGTCTCAGGACGGTGTTTCAATGCGCTACGTCCGAAATTGTGAAGATCGGCAGGTACAGTGCAATGACGACGACCAGGACGATCACGCCGACCGTAGTGATCATAACGGGCTCGAGCAGCCGGGTTAGCGTCTCGATCGTCGCCGTGATCTTTCGCTCGTAGTGGTCGCTGGTCTTCCGCAGGATCGCAGGCAGCGAGCCGCTTTCCTCACCGACCTGCGCCATTTTGATCACCATATTGGGGAAGAAACCCGCCGCCGTCATGCCCAGTGCCACGTTCGATCCGCCCATCACGTGCTGCCGGACTCTGCCGATGGCGGAGACGATGACGTCGTTGGTGCTCATGCCCCGCAGGATATCGAACGTTTCGAGCACGGGCACGCCCGCCTCCAGCAACGTGGCGATGGTCCGGCAGAACATGGCGACAAAGGCCTCGGAAAACAGCTTGCCGAACAGCGGTACGCGCAGAACGGCCTGGCTCAGCACTCGATGGCCGCCCTTGGTCTTCGCTATCGCCGCAACTCCCAAGACCACCAGAGCAATGCCCGCGACGACATACAGCACGTTGTGGCACAGGAGGTTATAGAACCCCATGAATACCCGGGTGAACGCCGGCAGCTTCCCGCCGATCTGTGCGAAAATCACCTGAAATCTCGGCACGATCAGCGTCATGATACCGATAACGATTGCCGTGATCAGCGTCAGGACGAAGATGGGGTAGGAGAGGGCGGTGCGGACTTTCTTGGCGATTCGATCCCGGCCGTCGAAGTATTCGGCCAGAGTGCGCAGCGCCTGGCCCAGGTCGCCGCTCGTCTCGCCTGCAATTACGATGGCCAGGGCGAGCCGGTTGAACACGTGCGGAAACTCGCTCAAGCCGTCGGAGAGCAGTTTGCCTTCACCGACCTTCGTGAGGGCCTGTTGCAGGACGTGGCGAAGCTGCGGGTTGTCGGTGTCCTCGGCGAGAATCTCCAGCGCCGCCGTGATGGTCAGACCACCCTCGAGCATGGTGCTCAACTGCCAGGACATGGCTCCCAAGTCGGCGGATCGAATCCGGCTGCGGTGCACGGTCTTTTGCTTCTTGACGCCTCGCGCCACCGTTTCGCGGACGTCGATCGGCGTGAGATGTCTCTGACGCAGGGTCTCCAGGGCCTCGTGAGCGGAGTTGGCCGCCAACAGTCCCTCGCGTCGCGAGCCGGTACGATCCCGGGCAGTATACGTGTAGCTCTTCATCGTTCTCAGGTCTCACCCATAGATGCCACTCTGATGACCTCGTCGGCGGTCGTCAGGCCGTGCAAAACGGCCTGCGTTCCGCTGTCGAGGAGGTCCCCATACCCTTTCTCTCGCACGGCGTTCTTGATCTGCGCCTCGCTCTGGCCGGTGATGATTCGCTCGCCGATGTCCTCATCGATCACGACAAACTCGAAGATCGGGAGTCTTCCATGATAGCCCGTGTTGCCGCAGATGGGGCAGCCTTTGCCTCGAAGGAACGTCGCTCCGGCGATGCGCTCGGGGTCGATTCGCAGGCGTTTGAGAATGTCCGGGGTCGGCTCCACGCGCTCCTTGCAGTTTTCGCAGATCTTCCGCACGAGTCGCTGGGCCACGATCATGTTCAGTGTGGACGCCAACAGGTATCGCTCGATTCCCATGTAGGCGAGCCGGCTGATCGCGCTCGGGGCGTCATTCGTGTGGAACGTGCTGAGGACCAGGTGTCCCGTGAGGGAGGCCTTGATGGCGATCTCCACGGTTTCCCGGTCTCGAATTTCCCCGATCAGAATGATGTCCGGGTCCTGCCTGAGGATGGCGCGGAGGCTCAGGGCGAAATCCAGCCCGATCTCCGGTTTCACTTGGATCTGGTTGATGCCCCCCAGGCGATACTCCACGGGGTCTTCCACCGTGGTGATGTTGACCCCGGGATTCTTGAGGTGATTCAACGCCGCATAGAGGGTTGTGCTCTTGCCGCTGCCGGTCGGACCCGTGACGATGACGATGCCATGAGGCCGTGACAGCATGGATTTCAGTTCGATCAATGCCGCGGGCTCGATCCCGAGCCGATTCAGGTCGTGGCTGACTGCTGCCGTATCGAGGATTCGCATGACCACCTTTTCCCCGTAGATGGTGGGGATGGTCGAGACGCGCACGTCGATCTCGCGGCCGGCGGTTCGGATTCGCAGGCGACCATCCTGCGGGAGCCGGCGCTCCGCGATGTTCATTTGGGCCAGAATCTTGACGCGGGCGACGACCGCGGCGTGCATTCTCTTGGGGGGAGGTACAACCTCACGCAGCAGGCCGTCCACGCGGATGCGCACCTCGGTCGATTCGGCCTGCGGCTCGATGTGCACGTCGCTGGCCCGGTTCTTGACCGCCTGCCGAAGCAGTAAATCGACGAAGCGAATGACCGGCGCCTGGTTCGCCGCCTCTTCACCGCCGGTCTCCGTATCGAGTTGATCCTCCGCAGGGAGATTTGCAGCGATCTCCTCTTCCGCGTCGTTCTCCGTTGCGATGAGATCCCGCAACTGGCGTTCCTCGATATCCGAGCCGTGATAGATCGTCTCGATTGCCCGGCGGATTTCTCCGGGCGCGCTGATGACGGGTTTGATCGGGCGCTGCATCTTCAGCATCACGGTGTCGATGGCGACCACGTCGAGGGGATCGGCCATTGCCGTGACCAGTTTGCCGTCCTCCTCGCGCAAGGCCAGCAAGCAGAACCGCTTGGCGATGCTCTCGGGCAGCGCTCGGGCCACTTTCAGATCGATCTTCGAGTGGTCGTCGAGGCCGATGTACTCCATGCGCAGATGCTCGGCCAAAACCGTACTGAGGGTCAGATCGTCGAGGATGCGGCGTCGGATGAGCACCTCGCCGATGCGCCCGCCTCTTTCACGCTGCTCGCTGAGCGCCTGCAGCAGCTCATCCTGCGTAATCATGCCCTTGTTCACGAGCAGTTCGCCGAACTGGTGGCGACCGTTCGTCTCTAACGCCGATGGACTCTGGGATTTCGTCTTCATGGCATGACCGGAATCACTCACTTTCGATAAGACATTCGGATCGAACCTGCCCCATCAGAACGGAGACCCTGGATGCAATCACTACAACCATTCCGGTTGAACACCCGGGACCGTTCTCATGGTTCGGAGATCACCTGTTTGGCGTCCATATCGGTCGTATTGAGGACCGTCTTTAGCCGATGCTGGCGATGTGTGGATGGCGTGGTGGGGCAACTCCACCTGCTGGGCGCAAAAAAAAAGGGCCGCGACGATCGTCGCAGCCCTTTGAAAAGCACCCTTTGGAAAAGGGGTGTTACAGCATATGGCGCCGTCGCAGGAAGCCGACGACAAAACTGCCCAGGGCACCGAGCACGATGGCGCCGGGAGCCGGAACAGTCGACATGACGAGCATATCCTGGTGACGGTACTGCGCCTCTCCGGCATGATCCAGGGCGTACACATTCAGAACCCGGACATCGCCCAGATCGGTCCATTCCCCCGAGTCGACCGCGGCCTGCGCGGCGGTGAGGAACTGGTCCTGGAGCGAGCCGGCGCCCCATGTCATAGCGATCTCGTCCTCCAGGTACCAGATCACGTCCTGAAGGGCCTTTGCCGATGCAGCCCGGTTCGGACCGACCGTGTAGTTGTATCCGGCCAGCGTCCCGGCCCGGAACTCCGAGTACAGGTAGGCCGTCCGTTTATCCAGCGGATCGCCGCCCTCTGAGCCGGGCGCTCCCAGATTGACGCCCCCCCCAACGGCTTCGTCATTGACGATGACGCTGTAGGTGCCGGGGATGATCTGCTCGGTTATCTCCAGGCAGAAACTCTCGAACGTCGTCAATTCACCTGTGAGCTCGGAGAGATCCTGGTTGGGCGTGAGGGTGAACTCGCCGCCGTCTCCCACATAGTAGCCATAGATCCGCGTAACGCTGATCGTAGGACCTGCCATTGCCGAACCCGCCGTCAGCAGACAAGCCAACAGCACACTCATGCCAATCTTTGTCATTTCATCACCTCCAACACAGAATCTTGAATGTTTGAAGTCGAGTGACTTCGACGATTTCTCCGGCCTACTCAGCCTCTACACGTTGCTTGATGCACCCCCTTGAAGAACACCCCACTCATCCTGAATCGACTTCGTGAAATCGCTTCCCGTGTCGCGCGTCCACCGCCATCCTGTAGCCATACTACAAGCGTGAGTATACCCGATTGAGAAGCGGATGTCAAGGCCGGATGAACAAAACTCGCTCTTTGGGTCGATTATATTCAGTTATGCCGATTGCACGATTCCATCGCCGGCTTTTATCGGAAGCGCACGGTGCGTCCAGAAGAAAGAAATCGGTTGTCTCCCGGTTCTTTCCCGGCAGGTGCAGGAATTTGGAGTGGTGTGGAGATACAGGCGAGCGGATTTGTGCGTTGTTTCGCGGGCTCTGCCCAACGCCGAGTGATCAGAGGGCGCCGGTCAACATGCACGCCCCAACGACGGCTGCCGACAGCAGCAACAGAACCACGGCGCAGAGCAGGGCGATCGTTATGGGACGGTCCTGGGTCAGACCAGCCCACAACCACTGGCGGATCGAGAGCGCTTGCCGTTCGGGTGGAACCTCCGGCTTCGCACGGCGTCGTGTCCTTCGGCGATCTTCGGGCAAAGGCGGCCGTTGCACCGAGCGGCGTGATATCGGTTGCTGCGCGAGGCCCATAGCTGTTGGGTCCCAGTTCCTGCGGCCGGCGGACATGGCTGTCGGATGGCCGGTGTCATGGTCGGGACTCTCCGAGATGCCTGTGGTAGGCTGTGGACGCCGAAGCGATTCGGGCGGGGCGGGCGTGGCTCGGTTGTCGCATTCCGAGGAGCGGCGAAGTGGGGCACTTCCTATCGGTGATCGTCCCTGGCGTTCGGCCCGCCGTTCCCTCGCTGCGACGATCGCGGCTACGTCGGCTGTTCTCAACAGCCTGCGCGACCCATCTCGAAACTCACGGAGGATGCCTGTTCTCAGCAGGTTCTCGACCTGCTCTTGGCTTGCGTCAAGTTGCTCGGCCGCCTCCCTGAGCGTGCAGAACCTGCGAATTACCGTGTTGTTCATACCTGTGTCCATCTGTCCGGACCGTTGTCACTTGGTTCCCATCCATTCCGGGATCGCGGATGAACCGCCCACCATCTCTTCGGTGGTTTGTGGGTCGGACTGTACAGAAAGCCGCCGGACACCGTGGCATCACTTCCCTGAGGCGGGGGCAGCGCCGTTCGAACCGACCGGGTCTTCAGGTCTTATCGGACTACCTGTCGGCGTCTTGCGAAGTCCTGTAAGGGTTCACGATAGTCTGTGCCGTGCGCATATCGGTCTATCGGAAACCGGCTTCAATCCGCGTGCTCTGCAGTCGATAACTCTCGGGATAGATTTGGACGAGCTGCGCGCGATCGTGTCTGTGCGGCGTCTCGGCGGTGAAGTTGACAGGCGGTCAGACCGGTGATAAAATACCGTGTTCAATCTGGTTTGCGGCTGGCCTTCGGGCGGGCTGCTCCACGCAGGGAGGCACGTCGGAGAACTCGGCCCCTATCGGGCACGGCGGCCTTGGCCGGTACGGCCGGTAATATGGGGGCGGGTGAGACAGCGGCACAGACGCCGACGACATCAGGCGGACATCGCGCATGGCATGGGGTCAGGGTATCCATGCAGTCCTCGGACGGGGGCTGTGAGCACTGGTGGGCCGAGGTTTTATGTTGAGCGTTCGTATAGATGGTCGCGAGGTGGAGTTGACGCCGGTCTCTCTGGCGAGACTGGTGTTCGACGGCAGAGTGGATCGCCACAGTCCGTCGAAGACCCCGGGGACCACCGCCGAGAGAATGCTGGAGCAGTCCCTCGAACCTACGTACTGCGAGGCGTTGAGCGATGAGTTGCTCTGCCGGCTGCGATCGATGTACGCCTCGGAATCGCCCACCATTGACATCCACCTCCTCTGCGAGCAGGTGGAGCGTCTGTGTCAGTGGCGCTGGGCCAGCCCACATGTTGCCGCCCGGTTCCTGTGGGCCGCCGCATGGCTCAACGACGTGATGGATCGCCTCGAAACGGCGGCGGAGTTCTACGACGCGTTCCTGCAGACGTCGTGCCGGGAAGGTCACTTGCGGCTGCTCGCGTACAACAATCGTGGCGTGCTGCGGATTCGGCTCGGTCGGCTTGAGGGAGTCCTGGATCTGTTGCGGGCGGCGATTCCGGAGCCCGCAGCGCAAACCCAGGAGGTTCAATCGGAAGCGACCCGGCCGGCAACGGACGCGCCGTTCGAAGGTGTACCGGCTGCATGTTTCAACCTTTTGAATCTGATCAACGTCTCGCTCGATTCCGCGCACCTGACGCAGGTTGTGGACGAGGAATTGGCGGATTTCTTCTCACAGCGTTCCGAGGATCGGACGACCTGGTGGCTTGGGCAGGAGATCCCCGCACCGGGTGATGGGCAGCAGGACGGACCCGACATCAAGATACTTCGAGATCTTACCTACAGACGCCTCAACACGCTGACGACGCGTCTGGCCGTGTGTGCAGGCAACCTCGTCGGTGACGAATCGGCTTCGGCGACGAACCGGCTGTCTGTCACGGCGTCCCAGTTGGTTCTGTGGGAGTCTCGCTCCAACGGCGATACCCTCGCCGGTGACACGAGCCATTCCACGCAGACGGCCTCCGGCTGCTGCGCCGAAGCGGCGAGCCTGCTTCTGAGTGGGGATATTCCCTCCTCCCTGACGAGACTCGAAAGCCCGCTGGCCCGGGCCGAGCAGTCGGCGCGTGAAGAGCTGGCGGATATCGAAGGCCGTCTGGTGCTGGGCCAGTATGAGCTTGTGCGGTCACGGTTGCAGGTGCAGCGGAGAATCCTGTCGGCGCTGAACCGGCGGGGACGGCTGGCCGGCCTCATCGCTCGCATCGACACCCAGCTCGACCGAGTCGATTACCGCCAGTCTCAGAGCGAGCAGCTCGATCTCCAGAGGACGTGCGCGAGGTTGATCTCGGCGGTGGAACAGTTCGGGAGGCTCACCAACCGATGCCAGGCCGAGCGCAGGTATGACGACCTGATCCACAAGCTCCGCAGCGTCAGGTCCGGCCTGGAGCCGCCGACCGGCCATGAAGTGGCTCTTCTGCTCGACGAACTGACGGCTCGTCTGGATCGTCACCTCGGCAGGTTGAAGCGGCTGGAGATCCGCCGGGCGATTCGCGGCTCCTGGCGATTCCTTCGCCAGAACTGGCCCACCGACTGGGCGAGCCCGGTCCCGGAGGCGGTCTACCAGGCCCTGGCGCAGTGTCGAGTGAGCGATCCCCAGTGTTGTGTTGAGGATTGGTCCGCTCTCAAGGATCGGCTCGACAGTCACCAGGGACAGTATCACCTGCACAGGGCGTTCGCCGTCCTCCAGGCGGGGCAGGTCTCCTGGGACTCGGTGGAGGGAGATCTGACGAAGGCATTGGCTTTCAAGCCGGACTTGTGGCTGGCCGTGGCCCCGCTGTTCGGATTGTTCGACCCATCGGACGACCACGGTCTGCACGGGACGGCCGCAGGCGCCCAGGCGGCTTTGTATACCTCCGCGAGTCTTCTATTCGATGGGAATTCGCCGGGCGAGGACAACCTGCAGGATGGTGGATGCGATGGGCCGATGCGTCGAGCCGGCGGACTGCTCGAACGCGTCCTCGGGCGGATGGAGGATCCGGCGAACCGCTGCACGGAACTGTGGCGGTGTGTGGCGGCGACGTTGTCGCCTGTCCTGGAACGGGAGAATCTCGATGCCATCGCGCAGGTCAGGAACCTGGCCGAGCGATGTCTCGATTGTTGGCCGGTTGCGACGGCGGGGCTCGCAGGACGCGCGGACCCGCGCAACCCGGTGCGTGTGTTTCTCGAATCCTGCGAAAAAGCCCGGCGCCTGGTTGAGGCCCGGCAGGCACTTGATGCCAATCCCCCGCTGTGGCAGGAGGCGAAAGCGTGCTACAGCGATCTTCTGCGTCTCGGGTTGGACACGCGAGGTCAGCTCCGGCGAGCCGCGACGGGATTCTACCTTGCCGCTCACCACGAAGAGGATGCCCCGCAGACGCAAAGGCATGTGCTGACCGGCCTGGAGGCTTGGGTGGACGCCGCGCCACAAGAGCGACTGTGCCAGGTACGAGAACGTGATGTCGTTCAGGAGATTATGCGATTGAGGGCGGAGGTTTCCGCAGGATGATATGAGCGCGTTGCTATTGAAAACGATGTTGATCGGAGCGTTGCTCTCGGCCCAGAGCGCCGATGGCGCAGTCTCCGGAACGATTCCCGACCGGCCCGAGCCCTGTTATGTGGTCATCGCCATCGATGTCTCCGGGAACATGGAGAGCGGCGATGCAGCAGTATCGGATGCGGCGGGGAGACGCCAGACACTACGGGACGATGGGCAGTTGGTCTTCCTGCAACTGCTGCCCTTCCTGCGTTCCGATCTCTACGTCGGCGTCGCCCACTTCTCCGACAAGGTGCGCTATGGGCTGCCCAGTGCGGAGACCGGTCCATTGTTGCCCTGGGGGCAGACGTTCCTGACGGAATCGGCCTGCCGCAACATGGTGCGGTCTGTGGCGTTTCAGGGGTCCTTCCGCGCGGATATCGCCGAGAGCATGAGCTGGGCCGCGGATCGCATTGGAGCCGCGCGCAGGCAATATGGCTCGGGCCCCGGAAAGTTGATCGTGCTGACGAACGGCGCCCCGCGGGAGAGCGCCCGGGAATTGGATCGCGGTCGGGGGCCACTGCTCGACATGGCCAAACGCATTGCCGGGCAGGGGATTGCGGTGTATCCCGTCTTGATCAACGCGGCGGCGTTCCGATCTACGGACAAGCAGTCGCGGCTCTCCGCCGACGAGATCGCCGCGGAGGACCTGATGCACTCCGTCGCCTCGATGACGGGAGGCAAGGCGTATCGGCTCGTTTCGGACTTCAACTTCGCGGACATCCTCATGGATGTCTTCGGCCTCGGGATGCAGGTCCGCAACGACGTGTTCGTGGGCCGGTATGACTGGGCCATCGTCGCGGTGGGGGAACCGGTGAAATCGGCGACCATGGAGCCGGCAGGTGGGCCCGACAGGGGACCGCGCGTGCTGACGATGGACAGCAGTATGGAAGCCGCCTCGGGGATTCGGGCCAGCGTGATTGCATCTCCAGGCTATCAGACGACCGTCGTGCGTCGCCCTGACGCCGGTGACCTGGTCAATCGTTTCTGGCAAGGCAGGTGGACGTTGGGCTCGGCGGACACGAAGTCGCAGCCCGCGGTTCGCGTGTATCGGATTCCCGATTTCCTGATGCAGTTGGAGCTCCAGCCCGAGCTGCCCTGGTGGCTGCACGAGCAGGTGCAGGTCAAGGCGCGTTTGCTGGAACGACATAAGAAAGGACCGGATTCCCGAGCGGCAGCCTCGACTGCAAACCCGGCGGAACTGTCGGTGCGTGTTCAGGCGGATGCCTCGGATGAAATGAATTCCGTCGTGGTGAGCCGGGGACGCTGGGCCGAGCCCGCGCGACTGTACGAAACGGAGCCGTTCACAATAGGCAAGGCCGGGTTGTACAAGCTCGGCGGCGAACTGCGACATGCGATCGGCGACGTGAACGTGCCGATCCTTCGGGTGACGAGCGACATATATGTGCATTCGGAATGTGTGGGCATCAGCATTATAGACGCTGCCACCGACAAGGTGTTGCAGGAAGTGCCGCCGGCGGCAGGGGCGACCGTCAATATCAACCTCCAGGGTGGTCATGAGGTCTCCTTCCGGATCTCGGGCAAAGGGGAGTTCAAGGTCGAGCCGCTCTCGGGTGTGCTGCACCTGGAACCGCTGCCACAGAGCGACTGGCCGCTGCGCAAGGACGACCAAGGTAGCCTGGTGACCGGCCCCGTTCAGCTCATCGAGCGCGAAGAGCAGCTCATCGGACGGGCCGAGTTGGAGGTCCGGACGCACGTCGGAATCCGCCGCATTCTCCTCCCACGATTCGATCTGGTCTACCTGCCGGCCGCGATGCGGATCGAGTGCCGGTTCACCGATCCCCGCGAGGCCCTGTGGGTGGGCGAGCTGCACAAGCAGCCGCTTGTGGTCTCGGCTTTCCCGGTCTTTCGGCGGTTCCGCGATGCGACGATGCGTGCGTTCCCGAGTGTGCTGCCGCAGACGCGAATTCGGACGGTGGATATGCGGTCCGGCATGACGCAGGTGACGGAGCCGGAGACCCGCGTGCTCGAACCGCCGCAGGCGGGCGGATACGAAGGAAGGACCGTGACCACGACGTACTTCGTGGAGTCGGCGATTCCGATCCCCTCGGCGGACAGATGCGAGATCGACGTCGGTCCGGCCATGGCGAATCTCCAGGGAACGGCCAAGACCTATGCCATCGTCGATCCGGTGGCGCAGGGGCTGTTCAAGTGGACGGTGACACAGCCCGGGCAGCCCGAGCCGCGGCAGGGGCAGATCTCCGAGATCCTGTTCTGCGGCGAGCCGATTCAGTTCCATGCCGAGTGGCGTGCGGATCAGAATGTATTCGCGGTCCGCTTCGAGATCCCGCAGACGGATTCGAATGAGCCGGTGCTCGTGGACCTGCCCGTGACCGCCGGGACGAATAAAACGGATCTCGAACAGGTGCTGACCGACTTGAGCCGGGGACAGACTGTTCCGGTATACGTCCATGTGACGATGCAGCCTGCCGGTGCGGATCACGCTTTGGAGATTAAACTCAGAGGCGGGCAGTTCCGTGCGGAGGATCGCCGGGTAACGCTCGAGGACTTGAAGGTGGGCGAGGGCGCCCTGACGGATATGATGGCCTACACGTGGGAGCCGGCGGAAATCCCGCTGCGGGCGGTCTTCTCCGGCTACACTGCGACGGACCCACGGCACAACGCCGCCGTCGATCAGTTCAAGAAATCCTGCGTTGTGACGGTTGCCGCCAAGACGGGCGACGTGAGGAACGTGTCGGAGACGATCGAGTGGACCTCGGTGACGCCGGCCGAAGGGCCGAATCGCAGATGCGAGCTGATCGGACACGCCACCTATACGCCCGACGCCCCCGGCCGGGCCACGGTCGAACTGACCGCGGAGACTCCGGCTGTGCAGGGTGCGAGCAAATCATCGCCTCGGCGCGTCTACGCACACATGCTGGTGAAGTCGCCCCGATTGGCCGTCACCATTCGCAAGCTCACTGCCACGGGCGAGGAACCCGTCTTCGATTCTCGCCGCTGGAGCGCCGGCGAAGGCGGCGTCTCCGCCCTACTGACGCGGTTCTCGGCCCGGCTGCGCGTGGAGGTTCGCAGCAGCGACTGGCCGGCCACGGGGCAGTCGCGGCCGTGGCGAACTACGGTGCGCCTGCTGCGGCGTCCGAGCGCGAACGCCGAGTGGATCGCCGAGTTCTCCGACACAGGCGAGGTGACGGCCGAGAATTCGTTCCTGCGCGAGGTGCAGATCGCCGCCAACGGCGAGTACACCCTGGACGTGGCCGGATACGATTCGCAATCCGGACGCCGGACGGCGTTTTTCCAGACGCCGGTCATCGCCTTGATCCAGCCACACGAGATCGCGGCGACCGCGGCCCCGCCCGCATGGCTGACTTCACGGGTTCGCCAATGGCCCTTCGAATACCAGGTGACGTTCCACCAGGAATCCGGCGACGGCAGTCAGGCGCAGGCTTTGGCGTTCCAGCTTCAACTGCCCGGACAGGTGGCGACATGGCTGGAAGGGATCTCCACGATTCTGTCGCAGACCGCGGAGGCACGGCAGCTTGTCGTCAAGGGCCCGAGATTCCTGCCCGTCGCGCCGGGATTGCGCGACGGCATGGTGCAATTCAAGCTCTCCTCGCAGGGACTCGATCTGCTGCGGTGGGACTGTCCGGACATTCGCGTGATTCCTCCGGTTCTCGAACGGCTCGCGCTCAGCCATCAGAGCAATGCCAGTCCGATTGTCCTGGAGAGTGCGGAGACGGCTTTCGATGGATCGGCTGAGCTTTGGGTCCGGCCCCAGTTCCGGGCGGCGCCCGAGCTGGAGGGCCGTTGGATCCCGTCGGAATCGACCATCTTCCTCTGGCGTCATCGGCCCGGCGAAACGGCCGGCAGCCAGGTGGATGTCGGTATGCTGGAGAGCCTGCAGGATCAGGCCGTGTCCGGGGCGACCGGAGCGAGCGTTCGGGTGTTCAAGATCGACAACGCCGGCGCGAACCATCCGGTCAGGGTGATGCCGCGACGTGTCGGCCTGCGACTCATCGGCTGGCCGAGGCGTCCTGCGAGTGAGCAGTATTCCATGGTGGCATCGGTCGTCTATCGGCCTGTAGAAACTCCCGCTGCCGCAGGGGGTCCGCCGGCCGAACGCGTGGTCGCCGAGTGGAGCGATCTGTATACGGTGCAACTGGACATGCCGTGGGTGGTCCCGCTGTGCTGGTGGCCGGTCGCTGCGTTTCTTGTCATTGCCGTCTTCGCGGCGGTCCTCAAGCTGTTTGTCCCCAGTCCGGCCCGGCTGGCCCTGGACATGAGACTGGAGGAGAACATCGCGGTTGTGGAACCGACGCGACTCGACAACCCTGTGCTGGTCGATCTGCAGGAGACCTCCATGGCCAGGGACATGCGGATGTACGCGCGGTACCTGCGGAGCCGTTGGAACGGCAGCGTCGTCGCACTGATCGCGGGTCCGATCTGGGTCTTCCTGCGGCGTGCCCTGTGCCCGCGCCGGTGGGCCTGGACGGCGGTGATCCCAAGAATCCGGGGCGATGTGCGATCCGTTCGCACGGGTCTGATGTGCGTATGGACCGGCCTGGGCTCGCGGGGTGGGCGAGTGTGGTCCTGCCAGGATGGCTCGATCCCGCTGCCGCCCGAGGGACAGGTCAAGACCTTGCACCTTGATCTGCCGTATAGTGTGGACAACGTCAACCGAACGATGCGCGTGGCCATTCGGATCGGGAGGATGAGCCGCAGGGAAACGTAGGATGTGAGCACACGGGGCGGGCTCCGCCCGCCGCTTCCGGACGGGATGGTCACAGGTCCGGAGGGTCAGTCTGTACAGACAGTAGAGGAACAAGAGAATGCGACTGAGCAATAGTCCAATCGTCGTGCGGCCCACGTTGATCGTCGGGCTGGGCGGCACGGGAGGCCTGGTCTGCCAGTGGGCGGAGCACTACATCCGCGAGCTGTTCGGGCACGTCCCGTCCTTCATCCGCTTTCTGAAACTGGATACGGATGCCTCGGATGACGGAGGGCCGCCGGAGGGGATTCTCTCCGACTTCATCAACCTGTTTCACTACGTCGACGTGGGCGAGGTGGTCCGCGACAACGCCAGCTTCCCGGAGTTTCACCCTCATCTGGACTGGATGCGCGGGTTCCGCGAGGACGCGACATTCGCCGACTACGGGTGCCAGGGCATCCCGCGACTCGGCCGGCTGGTCTTTTTCGAGCTGCGGGAGACGGTGATCCACGAGGCGGTCGCGACGCGATTCAGCAGCCTTCGAACGAGCACACAGCAGCTCGTGGAGGAGCAGCCGGACCAGTTCGTCCTGGCCGCCGACGGCGCTCCGGCCGTGCACATTGCCAGCAGTGTCTGCGGCGGGACGGGCGCGGGCATGCTCATCGATATGGCCTACAATCTCCGGTGGTGGTCGCGTGAGTCGTTCCCGAAGCCGGCCGAGGTCATCGGACATCTGCTGCTGCCCGACGCATTCCGGGTCGATCCGATGCTCCGACCGAAACTGGAGGCCACGGCCAGCGCCACACTGGACCAGATCGAATTCCTCAGCGACGAGCGCAGGCCGGACATCCGCGTCCGATACCGCAGCGATCGTGCGGGCGAGGACTGTTTCCGGCGGGACACGGCGCCCTTCAACTTCCTGTATCTGCTCAACGGCCAGGTCGATATGGGCAGCGGCGACCGCAAGCACCTGGTCCGGCTCATCGCTCGCGTGATCCGCGCGATGGCGTTCGAGCCCCTCGGGCAACAGGTCCGATCCGATGCGAACAACAAGCTCGCGGAGATTCTGCCGCAGAGGGACCCGGTGAACAACCATCGCCAGTGCTTCTCGAGCTACGGCCTGTGGTGCGGAACGCCCGGACACAGGCGTGCGAACATCGAATCGCGAATCCTCACTGAACTGGAGACACTCGGGGACGACCGGCAGCAGGCCCGTGCGGATTACCGCCAGGAGGTGCAGCAGCGGATCGCGACAGCCCTTGGCGCCTCTCCGGGGATCAACGAATTCATCCGGCCGGCAGCGCCCTTCGCGTGGGATCCGCCCGGCAGGGGGACCTCGCAGGAGGTCGTGTCGAACGTTTTGCAGAGTGTCCGCCGATACATCGAGAGTTCCGTTCTACCCGCGGCCCGCAAGGAAGGCGAGAGAATCCAGGACCCGAACAAGCCCCTTGCCGGCCTGTTGGAGGCGGCCGATGAAATGCTCGGTCGGGACTTCTTCAACGCCGACCGGCTCAAGCCCACCAGTGAGATCGGAGCCTGCCTGGATGCTTGGGTCGAGGGCATCGAGACCCTGCTGGGTCACAGGCAGACCACGGCGGCGCCCAAGGTCAACGCAGTCGTCACGGAGATGCTCTCGGGCATTCGACAGGGATTGGAGAGCCTGGAACAGAGGATTCCCCCGCTGTCGTGGACGAGTTCCGATATCGCACCGCTCGTGGGCGAAGCGATGGACGCGCGCTGGGCGACCTGTGCCGAGGCATTGCTCCATGAGAATACGGTCGGGGCGATCAAGACGACCCTGCGGGTGTTCTCGCTTCGAAAACAGGCGATGGAGGCCCTGATCGAGCTGGCCTGGCAGCGGCGAACCAGTGGCGAGCGCGGGGTGAACGTGGGGGGACGCTCGAATGGCACTCCTCGCCTGGCGGACTTCTTCACGACGCCCCTGTGTGCGTCCCTGGAATCCACGAACGCGTTGGACACCGTCTCGGCGCGAGATCTGCGCCAGAGCCTGATCAAACCCGTGCTGTCCGGTACGGTCCTGTCCATTCGGGAGGTCAAGCCCGAGTTGGCGGATGTTCGTGCGGTGGAGGAGCGGCTCGTGCAGAACCTGGGCCAGTTGTCGGCCGAAATGAAACGCTTCCTGCGGGACATCGAGAACCATGGGTGGGAGGTGTTCCGCAACGGCTTGGCGGAGCATCAGGCGACGAACGAACATCCTTACTACCGGAGCATCTGTGAAATCTGGCGACTGGCCGAACCGAAGATCGATCTCTCCAAATCCCGCAAGTACGCGGCGCCGCTCGATGTCACCGTCGCCCAGCAGGTGCCCAGCTCCTGCGTGCCGCAACTGCTGACGCACAACTGCGAGATGAGTCTGCGCGAGGCGGCCGTGGATGAGAACTTCCGGCATATCACAGGAGAGTGGCTCCAGATTCTGCGTCTTCGGTATGGTTTCTGCCTCGAAGCGATCAGCCGATACGGCAAGTACGCGGCGGCCACCGACGAATACGTCCGGCGGATGGGATTCGAGTTCTCGGACCTGTGGCTGGACAAGAGTTGGTACGTCTCCTATCAGCACTCGCTGGCGGAATGGCGGACGCAGGCCGGCCCGCAGAAGGACACGATGGAACGGCGAACGTACGAAGCCAACGCCGCCAAGGCGGGTTCGCTGCGAAAGCTGCTCGAATCCGTGAGCGAACGGCTGCGCCAGCGGATGCGCTCGGTGACGGACGCCGAGGTGGGCATCCGGATGGCCGAGTTGCACGGAGGGACCACCTCGCGCATCGACCTGATCCTGCACGGCCTGCCGCTCGTGGATTCCGATGCGGTCCGGCAGGGGCTGGGCCGCTGTCTGACGCTCATGGACACGCTGATCGAGAACGTGAACCAGTGCCGTGCCGGGTTGTCCGAGAAGGATCAGCACGCCATTGCCGAGACGCTTGAAGGATGCCGCAGCGACATCCAGGCGTTCCGAGAAGGGCTTTCGAATTGACGATTTGCGATTTGTTGTTTGTGCTTTGTGGTATGCCGGAGCTGGCATGCTTCGCGAGTGGCGCAAATCGTCAATTGAGAATAGTGAATAGATAATGACAGGGGGTTTCGTGGGCGCGAAGGACGCTCGAAAGAGAATGATGGGGCCGTGGCCGACCTTGTTCGTCGGGGTCGGGCCTTGTGCCGAGAGGACGTTGGCGGAGTTCTCTCGTCTGGCTCGGCGTCTGACCGTGCGCGTCCAGGGGCCGTTCGGCCTCGTGCTCGTGGATTCCTACTGCGAGGACCTGTTTCAATGTGACTGGCCCTGGGTCCACGATTTCAAGATTCCCGAGCCTTCGGTATTTCGCGAGCGATCCGAGTTTGTCGGTCGTGACGATGCCAAGCTGCTGACCGTGTTGTCGTCCCTGGTGCGTCGCATGCGATCTGTCGGGCCGACCGCCGACCCGGCGGGGCCGGGGCGCCTGCGGATGAGTTGTACTGTGCTGCTGGATCTGTCCGATGCCGGAGTCGTCCCTTCGGCGGTCCGGCTGATGCGGACGCTTCGCGACGCGGACCCGTCCCTCGATGTGACAATCCTGGCGTTGACCGCCAGAACGGCCGCTACCGACTCTTCGCGAGACAGCCAGTGGTTCGAGGTCTGGACTCTGTTGTTGGCCGAGCTGCAGAACGAGCCGCTCGCGCACCGCATCTACGTCCTCGACGGCAGCGACGCCGACAAGACCTGGTTCGAGCGGCCCGAGCAGTTGCACCACCTCGGCGCGGCGTTTCTGCTGTACCACGGACTGACCTGCCGCGGCTCGCTCAAGCAGGGAGAACGAGCGAGGACCTCGCTGGGTGAGAACCTGCTGAACGTGTGTGGCTCGTTCGGCTGTCGCACGATTCATGCGGACCTGTCCATCGTGGCCGAGCGGCTCGCCGAGCGGGTCGCAAGTGAAGAGCTTTCGGAGTTGTACAGGCGGCCGTTGCCCGGGGGCTGGCCCGAGAGCATCGAAGAGCAGGCACAGTCACTCGTCGACAGGATCGCCGGCATCTGCGAGAAAACCCATCAGACCAGGCCATCCGTCGCAGGCGAGCAGCGAGACCGCGCCGGCGCCTTTTTGCCGGGCAACACGGACGTGGACGAAGCGGTCGGCAGGGCCGTCAAACACGTGTGCTCTCGAGAGCCGCTGGCGAGTCTATGCTACCTCTTCCGGTGTCTTGGGCCGAAGCTGGGCAAGCTCCTGACCCGGCAGCGGCTGTGGGAACGGGCCCGGGTCCGCCAGTTCGTCGCCGAGGCCTTTCGCAGGCAGGACAGCACGACCTACGAACCGATGAGGACTTGGCTGGCGCAGCCCGAGACCCGATGGACCGACCGTTTCACGCCCGGGCAGGAAGAGGTTTCCTACGTCGCGGCGGGTCGGCCCGCCTCCAGGGGCGCTTACTACGCGGGACTGGCCTTTCTCGTGGTTGGTCTGGCCTGTATCCTGGCGGGATCGCTCATGCGCGAACGACTGTTTGTATTCGGCGGCGGTTTACTGTCGCTGGCGGCGTCCGTCCTCGCGACGCTGCCGACAGCGTGGGTTCGGCACTCCCGCAATCGCATCCGGGAAGGGCAGGAGGTCTCCGCTTCGATCCGGCCGGCATTGTATCGAAAGCGCCCGAGCGGGCGGGTGTTCGGCGTCACGACGTTCTTCATTGTTGTAGGTCTGGCATCTCTGGCGTGGTCGCTACGGCCTGCGACATGGACCTCATTGACCACAGTCTGGGCGATTGTGTTGGCTGTGATCGCCGGGGTCGGTGCGGCCGCCGTGATCAGGTGTCCCTCGCGGACACACCCCGAATGCGTGAGCCCTGAGGATGCACCAGGCCATGTGAGTCCTCCGGCGTGGCGGTGCCGCGCCGCGGGGGTGCTCTGCCTGGGCCTGGCTTGGGCCGTCTTCTGCCTGGGGATTCCGTCGCCGACGCCTCCACAGACGGCCTTTCAGTGGTTTGCCTGTCTCGCCGGGCTTGTCATGGTGGGTGCGGGCGTCGGCTGGGCCCTGCTGCCGCGGACGGGACGTGCGTATCTCATCGAGCGGGTCCCGAAGATGCCCCTGCCCCTGACCGGCGGGATCGGCCGTCCGGCTCGCAACTCCGGGCTCGGGCAGCAGATCGCTGCCATGACCGACTGGATCGATCGCCTGTCGCTGGAGCCCGGCCCGGAGATGGACCGATCGCGCGCGACGGCTGTGCCGCGAGATCGAGAGACCCTATTCGACTTCCTGGCGGCGGATTGGGAGGAGCAGTTGGCCAAGACTTTCCGGCTCGCCCTGCAGGCGCGGTCCGGCAAGTCCTTGATTGCTCTGGCCCTCCAGCCGGTGCTGTGGGCGGAGTGTATCACGAAGGAGCTTCAAAACCCCCGCGCGAGGTGTCACGACCTGACCTCCCTGTTCGCGCTGGAGGCGGTCAACGCCTGGATCGAGTCGCACACGTTGGCCGAGTTGCTGGGTTTCCTACAGGTGGATATCGAAAGGTTCGGGCGTCTCACTGCCCGGCTCGCCTCGCCACATTGGCCCACGGCGCGTGCCGAGCCGGACACGAGCGTGAGCGTTGTCGCCGTCGCCGGCCCGCTATGGGACGTCTTGGAGCCGCTGGCGCAGGGAGCCGATACGATTCCGATCGTGCCGCTCGACTGGGATGCCCGTAGCGATGCGATTGTCGTTATGCGACTTGTGCAGGGCCTGGCCGAAGGATGGCGGGGCTTCCCGGGTATGCCGGGACAACCGCAGGCCGACGTCGCACGCGGCGACGAGGTGGACGGTTCCCAGACACGCCAGTGATCGGAAGTGACGCCACTTCCCGCATTTCCCCCGGAACGATCTCGATTTGCTGAGAGCTGTTCCGTCCCCATCAAATGCAGGATATCCGCATTTCCAGCAGCGCTGCCGGTTGAAGACTGTCGCCGGCGGCGGTAGACTCTCTGCAACATGTGGCGGCCGTGTGCGACTACCCTGCCGGGGCCGTTTGGTGCGAAGGCATGGATGGATATGGCGTCTGTTGAGATCAGGTCATTGACTAAATGGTATGGCAGGTCGCGAGGGATCGAGGAGATCAGCTTCTCGATCGAGCCGGGCGAGATCTTCGGGTACCTCGGGCCGAACGGTGCGGGCAAGACCACGACGATCCGCTGTCTCATGGGCCTGCTGCGGCCGAGCAGCGGCGAGGTCCGCGTTCTGGGACAGCGCGTGGCGCCCGGCCAGGGCACGCAGCACGAGAGAATCGGGTATCTGCCCGGCGAGTTTCGTATTTGGGGCCGGCCCAAGGCGAGAAGTTCGCTGGGCATGCTGGCTGCTCTCGGCGGGGATCGCGGCACGGCGGCGCGACGCAAGGCGCTGGCGGAACGCCTGGAACTGAACCTGCATCGACCGGTCGGCGATCTGTCCAAGGGCAATCGGCAGAAGGTGGCGGTGGTCCTCGCGTTTCAGCACCAGCCGGACGTCCTGGTCCTGGATGAGCCCACGGCCGGGCTGGACCCCCTCATGCGGCAGATCGTACTCGACCTGATTTGCGAAGCAGCCCACGCCGGCGCGGCGGTCCTGCTGTCGTCGCACGATCTGAGCGAGGTCTCGGCCATCTGCGGACGCGCGGCGATCCTCCGCGAGGGGCGCCTCGTGGAGATGGCGCCGATCTCCGAGATCCTGCAGCAGGGCGAGCACCGCCTGAAGGTGTGGTTCACCGACGGCGCGCTGCTTCCCGAGATGCCTTCGGCGGACCTGCCGGGTGTGCGGATCGTCGAACGCGAGCCCGGCATTCTGCACATCGCATATCAGGGCACGGCCGATCCGATCCTCAAGTGGGTCGGCCAGTTTCCGGTGGATCGCATCACTACGCCGCAGACCTCTTTGCAGGAGGCGTTCATTCAGTACTACCAGCAGCAGCCGGGCTCCATCAACCGGGCCGGCGACGATTTGAGAGGACAGCGTTCATGACCGGATCGTCGCGCCCGCCGTTTCCGTTGAGGTTGCTGTGGTTCTGGTTCCTGCGACTGCTGCCCGCATGGCTTGGCATCGCAGCGGTCATCTTCCTCATGCAGATTGCGATTGCCGCCATCGTGCACGACAATGCGAACGTCAGGACCTTCTTGGGGTTCCTCAGACTGCTTCCCTCGATCGTCCGGACTGCTCTCGGGGGCGATATGCTGGAATCCGGGAGCATGACGGCCCTGCTGACGGTCGGGTACCAGCACCCATTCGTCATGTTCCTGTACATGGTCTTCGCCGTGGGGACACCGACCGGGCTACTTGCCGGCGAGGTCCAGCGGGGGACGATGGAACTGATCCTCAGCCGTCCGATAACGAGGGTGCAGGTATATGTCTGCGCAGCGATCCTCACGCTCGTGGGGATGTTCTGTCTTGTGATGGTCATGTTCCTCGGCACCGTTTCCGCCGTACACATCTATACGTTCAGCGAGCCGATCGACCTGAACCTGTTCTTCCGCCTCGCGATGAACGGTGGGCTCCTGGCCAGCACATTCGGTGCGTTTGCCCTGCTCAGCGCCGCGTCGCTGGGCCGGCTATACTCGGCCATCGGGGTGGCCGTCGGGTTCCTGACGCTCAACTACTTCATCGCCATCGTAGCCGCGTGGTGGCCTCGCTTGGAGTTCATGCGCAAGGCCACGCTCTTCTATCTCATGTATTACTCGGACCTCTGGCAGCAGTGGCCCCTTGGAAACATGGCCAAGCTGGCGGCCATTCTTATCGGCACGGTGATCGTCGGCGGGATCATCTGGCGCCGTCGCGATCTTCCCCTGTGAATCCGCGCAAAGCCCCATGGTTGGCGGGGATATTCCAGTATTGCCGAAATTGGCCTTGATTCCTATGGGGATTGTGGATATAGTGTTCCCCCGGTGAGCGGGGGTCAGGCATGTCGCGTGTGCCTGAGAGTCAATATGCGTGACGGAGGAAATGATGGCTTGGAGTATTGAGACGGAGGTACAGCCCGACTACGTGACGATCCGCATTCTGGGTCAGGCG
>ENA-UPTA01001594-UPTA01001594.1-activated-sludge-metagenome-genome-assembly--contig:-NODE-1594-length-25010-cov-11.544540_pt1 | contig 25010 bp, 25 predicted proteins | sample MGYA00238184_ERZ773361 | MGnify/ENA primary metagenome ERZ773361 (study PRJEB29100, sample SAMN05720205) | activated sludge metagenome | isolation source: anaerobic digester from wastewater... | reverse complement strand
GTACTTACAGCATTACCGACGACTGTGGTAACAGCATTACCGTCACTCAGACGATCAGTGTCGGAGACATAACCCCGCCTACGGCTAGTGTGCCGGCTCCTGTTACCGTGGAATGCAGTGCCGACGTGCCTGCTCCAGATATAAGCGTCGTGACGGACGAAGCCGACAACTGTACCGCAAACCCTGTCGTCGCTTTTGTCGGGGATGTATCTGACGGACTCTCTTGCCCTGAAACTATCACTCGTACCTATAGCGTGACCGACGATTGCAACAACAGCATTACTCTCGATCAGATTATTACCATAAACGATATAACCAATCCTACAGCTACCAATCCGGCTCCAATAAACGTGTTCTGTATGACCGACGTACCCGCTCCCGATATCAGCGTCGTGACAGATGAAGCCGATAACTGCACTGCTAATCCTCTCGTGGCATGGGTCGGCGATACCGACAACGGTGGCACTTGCCCCCTGATTATATCGCGTACTTACAGCATCACCGATGACTGCGGTAACAGCATTACCGTCACTCAGACTATTACCGCCAACGATGATGTACTGCCTACGGCTACGGCTCCTGCTCCTGTCAGCGTACAGTGTCTGGCTGATGTGCCCGCTCCTGATACCGATATTATATCCGATGAAGCCGATAACTGCGATATCCCCGTGGTGGCTTTTGTCAGCGATGTATCTGACGGCCTTTCTTGCCCTGAGACTATCACACGTACTTACAGCGTTACCGATGCTTGCAATAACCAGATCCTGCTTACACAAAGCATTACCGTCAACGACGATACGCCCCCAACTGCAGGTAACCCTGCTCCGGTAACCGTGGAGTGTTTTGTCGATATACCCGCTGCTGATATTACTGTTGTTCCCGGTGTGAGCGACAACTGTACCGCTAATCCTCTCGTAGCTTTTGTCAGTGATGCATCCGACGGGCTCTCTTGTCCTGAAACCATCACTCGTACTTACAGCGTTACTGACGATTGCGCTAACAGCATTACCGTGACCCAGACTATTGTTGTGAACGATATTACCCCGCCTACAGCCAGCAACCCTGCACCTGTTAACGTGGAATGTAATGCCGATGTGCCACTGCCTGATATCAGCGTCGTTACCGACGAAGCAGACAACTGCACCGCTAATCCTCTCGTGGCTTTTGTTAGTGATGCATCCGACGGCCTCTCTTGTCCTGAGACCATCACCCGTACTTACAGCATTACCGACGACTGTGGTAACAGCATTACCGTCACTCAGACGATTACAGTTGTTCCAACAACAAACCCCGTTTTACCTGCTAATGGAGCAACTACAGTTACTTGTATCACAGAAACAACTCCTCCTGTAACACCTGTGGTTTACGATGCATGCGGGAATCTGTTACTCCCTGTTATGGTAAATATCGTGGATAATCCTGATCCGATGATTTGTTCAGGAACACGCACATACAACTATTCCTACACCGATTGTGCAGGCAATGTTGCTATCTGGTCATATGTGTACACTATTGATGATCCGATAATAACCGTAACTTGCCCACCAACGCAAGTTTTCGATGCCATTCCGGGTGATAATTATACTATTCCTCAATTGGTTGCAACAAGCAATTGTGGTAGCGGGTTTACTATAACCTGGTCAATTGACGGAGCAACAATAAGGACTGGAATCGGACCTGATGCAAGTGGTTTGTTTAATGTTGGCATTTCATATATTAACTGGACCATCACAGATTTTTGCGGCACTGTTCACAATTGTATTACAGAGGTAGAAATAGTTTTCCCGGCAATAACCTGCCCACTAAACTTTGAGGTATGTCTTGATGATGATCTTCAATTATTGTCTAATACTGGTGAAAATCCTGCCGGTGGTTCGTTCAGTGGTAACGGAGTAATTTTGTCAGGGGGATTATATTATTTTGACCCAAGTGTTGGAGTCGGTAATCATTTAATAACCTATACCTGGGTTAACGAATACAATTATTCCGGTAATTGCACATATGAAGCAACTGTTAATGCTTTGCCTGTATTTACAGTTACGTCGACACAAAATCCATTATGCGATGGCAACTCAAATGGAAGTATATCTATTTTAATGTCCGCCGGATTACCAGACTTTAATATTAACTGGGGAAGTGGAAGTGCCACAAGTTCAATGACAAATTATACCATTAATAATCTACCTGCAGGCACCTACAACATTACTGTGTCAGATGGTAATGGTTGTTCCTATACTACATCTGCAACCCTAATTAACCCACCTTCGGTTACAGCAACAATTTCCGTTACTTCCGACTATTTTGGTCAGGATATAAGTTGTTATTCTAATTCAGACGGGTCCGCAATTGTTAACCCGACAGGAGGAACTATTCCATACACTTACCAGTGGAGTATTTCTGCAGGGTCACAAACTACTCAGGAGGCATATAATCTTCCTGCAGGCATACATTATGTAACAATATTCGATGCAAACAATTGCCAATATGTAGCAAGTATAACTCTTAACGAGCCAGATGCTATCGACATCAACATTACAATCAACAATCACGTAAGGTGCTATGGAGAATCGAACGGAAGTGTGGTTGCAGCAGTGAGCGGGGGAACGGGTCCTTATATATATACCTGGAACGACCCCGGGATCACTCACATGCCATACAACAATAACCTTCCTGCAGGGACCTGGACTCTCACTGTGGAAGATGCAAACGGTTGCTCTGCCACCGAGCAGGTAACTATTACACAACCCAATTTGCTTGATGTTCAGTTTGTAAATGTTGATGACGTGAGTTGTTTTGGGTTATCCGATGGTAGTGCAACTGCTCTTGTAACCGGAGGTACAGCACCGTATTTTTATGAATGGGACGATCCGGGGCATTCAACCTCCGCCGGAATCAGTGGGCTACCCATGGGGACTTATAATGTTACCATTACCGATGCCAACGGATGTACCCTTACCGATTTCATCTACATTGCTCAACCCGATCCTCTGGAAGTTACAACATCGTCGCAACCCGTTCAATGCGGAGTTAGTCTGGGGAGCGTTTCTGCTCAGGTTTCGGGCGGAACCCTGCCTTATGAATACCTCTGGACAGGCGGATACAACAGCCAGCAGGTTCCCGGACTTATTTCAGGTACCTACAGGCTCACCGTTACCGATGCCCACGGTTGTTCTGCAGAGTCGGTTGTTTATGTCGGAATGCAGGGCAACGGAGTGGTTACTATCACTGAAGATCAGTCAATCACTTGCTTCGGGGAGACGAATGCTATACTCACTGCCAACATGATTAACGGCGTATCTCCTATGGCTTACATCTGGTCTAACTCAGGGAATACTGCTACCATTCAGAATCTTGCTGCCGGTATTTACAGTGTTACCGTCACCGACTCTTGGGGATGCAGTGGCACCCAGTCGCACATGGTAACCGAACCTACTGAAATTCACCTCGCTTTTGCAACTACACCGGTTACCTGCTTTGGCGGCAGCGACGGTACTGCTGCCGTGTCGGTTACAGGAGGTATTGCCCCTTACACCTATTCATGGTCGAACGGCAGTTCTCAGAATACGGCTTCAGGACTTAGTGCCGGAAATTATGTCGTTACAATTCACGATGCTCACTATTGCGAAATTATTGGTAATGTTATTGTAACACAGCCCGAAAACCCCGTTACTCTGAATATGGTGGTCGGGAATATCAGTTGCTTTGGAATGCACGACGGATATGTTAACCTGTTTGTTACAGGAGGAGTACCTCCATACACATACCTCTGGCAAATCGGGGAAAACACCACAAATGTTCCTAACATTGATAACCTGTACGAAGGTATTTACAATCTCCATGTTGAAGATGCAAACCATTGTGTAAACGACACGTCTGTTGCTGTTTCGCAACCAGCTCCCCTTTCTGCTACATGGATCAGCCAGGGTCCCAGCTGTATTGGTAACAACGACGGATATATTGAACTGACGGTTACCGGGGGAACCGCTCCATACTCCTTTACTTGGGGAACCGGCACTTCTCCCGTTGAATATATCAGCGGTCTGGTTGAAGGCCAATATCTGATAACAATACTCGACTCTATGGCTTGCGAAGCCGAAGTTGGCCCAATTACAATAATCGATGTGCAGGAAGATTGCATCAGAATACCCAATGCCTTCACACCAAATGCCGATGGAGTGAACGACACCTGGATTATCGACAACATCGATATGTATCCCAGAGCATACATCGAGGTTTTCAACCGCTGGGGACAGTGCATCTTCGAAGCTAAGGGAAGCGAAGACCCCTGGGATGGTACTTACAATGGAAAAATTGTTCCCACGGGACCTTATATCTACGTCGTTAATCTTTTCAACGGCGATGAAGCTTATACAGGTACAGTAACAATTGTAAGATAAGGGCTACTAAATAAAAAGGGCTGCCCGATTTTCTCCGGGCAGCCCTTTTATTAATAGCGAAGTAATTAGATTGTTATTCCATCATAAGCCCACTTCAGATAGCAAGCTCCCCACGTAAAGCCGGCACCAAAAGTCGAAATTACTACACTGTCACCCTTTTTCATTTGTTTTTCATAATCCCACAATAATAATGGTATAGTTGCAGAAGTAGTGTTTCCATACTTTTCGATATTCACCATTATTTTGTTTTTATCCTCAATCCCCATTCTTCGGGCAGTGGCATCAATGATGCGCATGTTTGCCTGATGCGGAACAAACCAGTTAAGAGTTTCACCATTGAGGTTATTTCGTTGCATAATTTCGAGGGAAATATCAGCCATATTTGAAACCGCAGCTTTAAACACGGGTTGACCTTCCTGATAAATAAAATGTTGTCTGCGCATTATTGTCTCAAAGCTGGGTGGGTTCAAGGAGCCTCCAGCAAGCTGGTATAAATGGTGCCTACCCGAACCATCAACATGCATCAGGGAATCATAAATTCCACTTTCATCATCAGATGGTTCAAGAAGAACAGCTCCGGCTCCATCTCCAAAGATGGGACTTGTTTTGCGATCGGAGTAATCGGTAATTGACGACATTTTGTCAGCACCCACAACGATTACTTTTTTATGTGTACCGCTTTCAATGAACTTTGTTGCAGTAACAAGAGAAAATAAAAAGCTGGAGCAACCCGCATTTACATCGTAGCCAAAAGCATTAAGAATTCCTGTTTTATCGCATATAATATTGGCTGTAGCAGGGAATTGCATATCAGGTGTTACCACTCCGCAAATGAGCATATCTATCTCTTCGGGACGTGTATTGGTTTTCATCAACAGTTCATTAACAGCAAGCATTGCCATATCGCTGGTAGCTTTCCCTTCTTCTTTTAAAATGCGCCTTTCCTTAATACCAATTCTGGTCATTATCCATTCGTCAGAAGTATCTACCATTTGCGATATTTCTTCATTTGTAAGCACATACTCAGGTACATATCCCCCGACGCCTTTAATGGTTGCTCTGATTTTTTTCATAGTTCATGAATTCGTTTATTTTCTTACTTAAATTCACTTTTGCAATTTTGGCTGTAAGAAGAATCATGTTTTTAACAGCAAATGCACTGCTTCTTCCATGCCCGATTACAACATTTTTATTAATACCCAGCACTGGAGTTCCACCGTAAAATTCAAAATTATATTTTTTAAAGTATTCATTCATAAGGTTTTGCTTCATCAGTAAAGAATAAAAACCCTCGGCCTGCTTAAGAACAATATTGCCAGTAAATCCATCGGTAACAATAACATCGACAACATTGGAATCAAATAATTGATTCCCTTCTACATTTCCGATAAAATTGATTTTGTCGTTTGCTGATAGTAAATTAAAGGCTGATTTCGAAAGAAGGTTTCCCTTTCCGGATTCAGACCCAATATTTAAAAGACCAACTTTAGGCTTTGTGCATGAATATACATTACGGGCAAAAACAGAACCAATTTGTCCAAATTGAAAGAGCATTTCGGGTTTGGCATCCGGATTAAATCCAACATCCAGTAAAAGGTTAAAGCCTCCCTGTATATTGGGATATACTGAGGCAATGCAAGGACGTATTATTCCGTTGACGGGTTTTACCATTTGCATGGCACCGACCAGCATGGCACCTGTGTTTCCTGCACTTGCAAATCCATCAAGAGATGACTCTACAAGCATTCTGAATCCCATAACAATGCTGCTTTGGGGTTTCGATTCAAAAGCTTTCGTAGGATGCTCATGCATTTCGATGGATTGCGAAGCATCGATTATTTCAAAATTCTCCGCGTCCACACCGCGTTTATGCAATTCAGCAATAATGGACTTTCTGTTGCCTAATAATACGATAATATCATCAGGTACAAGATCCTCCAAACACATAATTGCTCCATCTATTGTTGTTTGAGGAGCAAAATCACCGCCTGAAACATCAAGGCCAATTCTCATAATGTAGTTTATGAGAAAACTAAACCTTAACCTCTTTTTCGATTACCAGTTTACCTCTGTAAAAACCACACTCAGGGCAAACGTGATGATATGGAACGCTTGCATTGCAATTCGAACATGTTGACAATTGCGGAGCAACTGCTTTGTAATGAGTACGACGACTTCTGCTTCTTGTTTTTGAATGTCTTCGTTTAGGATGTGCCATTTTATTGTTTTTTAAGGTTTATTTCTTGTAATTTTTCCCAGCGGGGATCAATATGCTTCTCTTCTTCAATAATATATCTGTTTAAAATTTCAATCATATCAGGCCTACAAACCTGATTCTCGCCGTATTCAGAATTATGAATCCGTTGATAAGGAAGCGATAATATAATTAATTCATACAAAAGACCCGATACATCAAGTTCACTATCGGTAGAGGCTATACTGATATTGTCGGTGTTTGTATCAAAAACCGTTTCCTGACCAATATTTGCAATTATCTCAGTGTCAACTTGCACAGGTTGCTTGCATAATTCAAGACAGCGATCGCACTCCACCTGAACGAATCCTTCAATAAAAAATTGCATCAGATACGATGTAGCCTCCTGTGTAAGGATAAGCCGGGCTTGCAACTCCCCTGCTTTAATAACCGGCTCCTCAAAAAGAGAGAAAAAACGCTCATTAATATCAAAGCAGTAAGTCTGTGAATTTTCAACTCCCAGCCTTATAGAAACAATATATGATGAGCATTTATGCACAGTAAAAAATTTCGGCAAAATTAATAAAACAATTTCTATTCTGCCAATTATTTTTTATTTGACCTTACTTCAATGCCGACACCTTTACTGAGAATTATTCTAAAGGTGGAGCCCTGGTTTATTTCGGAGCTTTTCAGGAATATTTTGCCTTTATGGTATTGAACTATTATTCTTTTCGATAATGAAAGGCCCAACCCCCAACCCCTTGTTTTTGTGGAATAACCCGGTTGAAAAATTGTTTTATATTTCGACTTCGGTATGCCTTTGCCATTGTCTTTTACATCGATTGTTACCAATTTTGCAGTATCTGAAATTAATATTTGTATTTCACCTTTGCCATCCATGGCGTCGATTGCATTTTTACACAAATTTTCAATAACCCATTCAAACAATTCCTGGTTCAGGGGAACAATGATAGGTTCATCATTGCTGTGAACAACCGAAATTCGGATTTTTTCCGAAGCTCTTGTTTTAATATAGGTTACAGCGCTGTGTATTACGTCATTCAGATTCATTAACTTCAATACCGGGTCAGACCCTATTTTAGAAAATCGGGCAGTAATCTTTTCAAGTCTTTCGATATCCTTACTCATCTCCGATATCATTTCTCTATCCTGTTCCTGCTCCTTCATAATTTCGACCCAACCCATCAACGACGAAATGGGCGTACCTAACTGATGTGCAGTTTCTTTCGACATGCCAAGCCACACATGATTCTGTTCTGCTTTTCTTGATGCGCTGAATGCAAGATACGACACGATGATAAACAGAAATATTATTCCCAGTTGCACAAACGGGTAATATTGTAATTGAGTCAGTAATGTAGAATCTTTATAATAGATTTTATTAAAGTGGCCTTCAAACAATTCAATTACGATAGGCTCATGGTGGTTTTTCATAGAAATAAGAACCCGTTTGGCATATACTGTATCTGCCATTTTCAATGAATCGATATTTCGGAAAGCTATTATGGCATCGTTTTCATCGGTTAGAATCACCGGGATTGTGTTATTATTCTTTAAAACCTCAAATAAAAAGCTGACATCCTGATCCGGGTCGCCGTTTGCCAGGTTTTTAGTTGCTTCTGCCCATAATTCAACCTTCTTTCGTTCCTCAACCGAAAGTTTTTCCATTAAAAGATTTGTATACAACAACGACACCCCCCCTATTGCCACAGCAGCAACGAAAAGTATAAGTTTCCAGGTCTTTTTTTTCTTGTAAATATTCACCGTATTCAGATTTGATTAAGAAACGTTTTCATAACTCATATAGTATTTTCAAATAATAAATCCGCTAAAATAGAGATAATGGTATGACCCTAAAATAAATATAATAAGTAAAGGTATTATGGCGTTCAGAAAGCGTGACTTAGAATTAACCACCATATTTGAAAGCATATAACTCAAAGGAATCAGGTAAAACAAGAAAAAAGCAAACCCGGTTACCGGTGTCATAGATTCAACTCCTGAAATAATCAGAAAAAATGCAGTAATTGCCAGATAACGCCTAACCACTATTTTTTTGAAATTGGCCGCCAATAAATAATACATCAGTGCAATTACACCCAGTATTAATACACCTGAAGCAAAAACGATGTTGGCTGTGTTGTATTTCGCCATGGTAAATTGCAATAACCGGTTACCGAAATAGTTTTCCCTTAGCAGTTCCCATTCATCAGTTAAATAAAACACCGATAACATTATTATTAAGGGTAATGCAAGGCCAAGAAGCATTAAAATAACCTCTCTCAATTGGAAGGGCTTAATATAGAGCAATACAATAATAATCAACGGGAATAAAATGAGGGAATCCGGATATATAAACAGTGCCAACCCAGGCCAAAAACCAGCATCGAAGCAATTCGAAAGCGCATTTGGTTTTCGGTACACCGGGAAAAGTCTGTCGAGCGATACCATTATTAAACAGGATGCGGTAAGAACCGGAACAATATCCGGGTCCATAATAAAAACACCTGTCAGTGCGATAAATATCATTCCGGGAAGCTGAAATGCTCCTTCAACAATAGAGTGTTTGCTGTTGAAGGCATTCAGGTATGCCGACAATACTATTAGTAACGAGATGCATATTATAGTTTCAATGAAAAACAGATTGCTAACAATGTTGAAGCTGTAAACAATATTATGGTACTGTATTACGTCTATTTCCGAATTCACCAGGACAAAATACCGCGCCAGTCCGATAATAACGGCAAGAAAGCCAATAAAAATATGGTTAAAAGTATGATTTCGTTTAAAAATAGTTTTCATAACAGATCGAAACCAATATCAGACCTGAAGTATTTATTTTCAAAACCAATTCCCGATGAAACAGCGTAGGCATTTTTAATGGCTTCAGCCAACGAATTGCCAAATGCACCTGCAGAAATTACTCTGCCCCCATCGGAAAATATTTTACCATCCAATACCTTCGTCCCTGCATGAAATATCAACTCGTTATTTGTTGTACTACCGCACTTAATTTCTTTTCCCTTTTCATATTTCCCGGGATAGCCTTGCGAAACAAGCATTATACTTACTACGCATCGCTCATCTGTATCAATAGTAATGGGTTTCAGGGTTCCGGAACTTACTGCCATCAGCATTTCAAGAAAATCGTTTTTAACACGGGGTAACACCGACTCTGTTTCTGGATCTCCCAATCTCACGTTATATTCAATAACAAATGGCTCACCACGTACATTCATCAGTCCCACAAAAACAAATCCTCTATAATCGATGTTTTCATTTATAAGTCCTTGCACAGTTGGTTTAATAATTTTCTCTTCAACTTTATTTTTAAACTCCGAGTTAGCAAATGGCACAGGAGAAACAGAACCCATGCCCCCGGTGTTAAGACCAGAGTTGTTATCGCCTGCTCTTTTGTAATCTTTTGCCTCGGGTAAAACCCTATAATCGGTACCATCGAAAACAAAAAAACAAGACAACTCGATACCATCGAGATATTCTTCGATTACGACCGACTTGCTTGCCAATCCAAACATCCCATTCAGCATTTCATTCAAGGTTTCTTTTGCCTGTTGCAAATCAGAAAGAATTATCACACCTTTTCCTGCTGCAAGACCATCGGCCTTAAGAACGTAAGGAGGCCGAAGTTCTTCAAGGAACCGGCATCCCTGATGGAATGTTTCGGAAGTAACCGTAAAGTAAGCCGCTGTGGGAATATTATTTCTAACCATAAACTCTTTGGCAAACATTTTACTCCCTTCCAACCTGGCACCTTCAATACCGGGACCAATAATTCCAACATGGCTCAGATCGTGCCGGCCCCTGAAATAATCGTATATTCCAGCAACCAATGGTGCTTCAGGCCCGGGGATAACCAAGCCAATGCTATTTTCAATAACAAAGTCAGCAACCCTATCAAAATTCATTGGATCGAGGGCTACATTGGCACCACAACTTAAGGTTCCGGCATTACCTGGTGCAATAAACAGTTTTTTGCAATGCCGACTCTGTGCCAATTTCCACGCAATTGCATGCTCCCTGCCACCTGATCCTAATAACAAAACATTCATGTGTAGAACTTTTTAAATGCAACTTATTTTTGCAGAAGGTCAATTGAAAGAGCTTATTGCTTCACAACAAACCGCACGGTTGACCGGCTTTTTTGTTCTAGCAAAACACTCTTATCACTAATCATCTTTTCAATTGCTTCTTCATTATAATGCCTGATGGTTATCAGTAACAAATTATCGTTGTACTTCACCTTAAAGTTAATTTGCAGCTCCGAAATCAGCTCTTTATACGTATCGGAATTCATATCGGCACATGCCGAAAAACTAATAGCTGAGTTCTGTATCAAATTCACGTGGGTCCGGAATTGGGTAAAGAGAGCAAATATATGACTGATGTGGTCTTCACCGATAAAAGAGAAATCTTTGGGAGAAATCGAAAGCAATAATTGTTCATTTTTAAGAATGTATATTGGAGGAAGAACCAAGTTCCCCCTGATTTCTTCGATAGTTGTACCTGAGTTGTTTGGATTGAGAAAAGATTTTACATGAAGCGGTATTTTCTTGTTTTGCAACGGTTTAACCGTTCGGGGATGTATCACTTTTGCGCCATAAAAAGCAAGTTCAATTGCTTCTTCATACGACAGTTTGTCAATTTTTTCCGACTCTTTGTACCATGCAGGGTCAGCATTCATTATTCCCGGAACATCTTTCCAGATAGTAACATCTTCTGCATTTAGCAGGTAAGCAAGGATGGCTGCTGAAAAATCGGATCCTTCTCTACCAAGTGTTGTTGTAAGCCCTTCTGACGTGCATCCAATAAAACCCTGGGTTATTATAACTTTATGTCCGTGTTGAGGCAGGTATTTTGAAATCAGTTTTGCTGAAACATCCCATTGTATCTTAGCTTCGCGGTACGTATTGTCTGTTCTTAAGATCTTGCGTATATCAAAATATTGCGCATCAACCCCATTGAAAATAAGGAACTCAGCTACGATACACGTTGAAATCAACTCGCCATAACTCACCAACCTGTCGTAATCGAATGCTGAGTTTTCGGAAGGGGGTTGACTAATAATATGTTCAATTTCGGAATATAACGAATTCAATCTGGAAAAAACCGGATGGGCTGAATCTTCGAATAATTGCCCCGCAATACCATCATGAAAACTTCTAATATATGCGAAACTCTCTGCAATTTCACTGCTTGCATATTTATGATGCTTGTGTACCTGCTCTAATGCATTGGTAATTTTGTCCATGGCAGAAACAACAACAATAATGTTTTCATTTTTCGCTGCAACTATCTTTGCTAGGTTTCTGACAGCTTCTGCATTCTTCACAGAAGCTCCTCCAAACTTAAATATTCTCATCTCTTTCAGGGCTTTTTATCTTCAGGAATACTCATATTCTTAGTTATCTCCTGCACAAATTTAAAATGATTAAAAAACTCTTTTGCAATAACCCGTAGTACTGTGTATACGGGGATGGCTAGCATCATTCCAATGACACCTCCAATGGAGGCAGCGACAATAATAACCAAAAATATCTCAAGGGGATGGGCTTTTACGCTTTTTGAATAGATTAATGGTTGAAGTATAAAATCATCAATGAGTCGCACAACAACAAATACTGCAATAAGTTTATAAATTAAAGGAAGTATTTCTGAATTAAAATCTAAACCAATATTTCCCGTAATAGTCAGCAATATTCCTAATGCAGCAGCAATCCAGGGGCCCAGGAATGGTATTATGTTAAAAACGCCTGCAAACATTCCAATAAGAATAGCAAGCTCAAATTTCAACCCCAGAAGCGTAAGTCCACCGGTAATCAAGCTCATCACACAAATTATTTCAAGGATAAGACCAATAAAATATCTGGAAATCAGTTTTCTTATAGAAGCCAGCACATTTCTGGTTTTTTCCTCCACTTTTTCCGGCATCATTGCGATTACACCTCTGTCGAAAAGATATTTCTCTTTCAGGAAAAAGAACGAAATAAAAGAAATGGCAAACAAACCCAGCAGCGAAGTACTAATAGTGCTTGTAACATTGCTCAGAAAATTGGACACGCTCGAAAAATTCACGATACTTTGAATTTTTTCGGTTGCTATCTGTCTTACAGAAAAATTCTCGTCAGCCGACAAATGATAATCGTTAATTACCGAATCCACAACGCGTATTGGCTCATCAAAGCCCTGCTCAATCAAAGTAACATCCAGCTTTCGGAATTCGTTAATCTGCCCGGCAACGAGTGGAATAAAAAACCAGAAAAAGAGAAAAATAATAGAGTAAAAAGCTCCCAATGTAATTATTGCAGCAAGCCACCTCGGGAAAATCAGTTTTCTGAATCTGATTTTGCTGAGAAACTCCACTAAGGGAGATCCAATCATGGCAATTACAACAGATATCAGAATCCATGCAGTAATATCAGGAAATAAAAATACAAAAAGAATCATCAGAATTACCCCCAACGACCCGATAAGATATTTGTATATTTTCGACATAGTTTTTTTTGTATGAACTACAAAGATGCGAAAAAGGATTGAAATGTTTTACAATTTCCAAATAATCATCACCACAAAATAACAGAGCCGTATCAATTGATACAGCTCTGTTCGCATTGTGTTTTGGCAATATTAACAATTAAACACAGCCTTAACTTTATCGATATAATCGAGTTTCTCCCATGTAAAAAGTTCAACATCAACGGTTTTATCCTCAATATAGGGTGAGCAGAACTGTTTTGTAACTTTTCGGGGAGTTCTTCCGAAATGTCCGTATGACGCTGTTTCGCGATATATCGGGTTACGTAGTTTCAGTCGTTGCTCAATCGCAGCGGGTCGCATATCGAAAATGTGTGCAATTTTCTCAGCGATCACACTATCAGGCATACCAACTTTTGATGTGGCATAAGTATTCACATAAATACCAACAGGTTGAGCAACGCCAATGGCATAAGCCACCTGAACAAGCATCTCGTCGGCAACGCCTGCTGCAACCATGTTTTTAGCAATGTGTCTGGCTGCATAAGCGGCCGACCTGTCAACCTTTGATGGATCTTTACCTGAGAATGCGCCTCCGCCATGAGCACCTTTGCCTCCATATGTATCAACTATGATTTTGCGCCCGGTCAGCCCTGTGTCTCCATGAGGACCACCAATTACGAATTTTCCCGTAGGATTCACATGAAGGATAAAATCGTTTGTAAATAATGAGGCCATACTTGGCGATAATTGTGACTTTACCCTAGGTATCAGTATTGTTTTAACATCATTTTTAATAATCTCCAACATTTTCATTTCGTTTTCATCGAAGTCGTCATGTTGCGTTGAAACCACTATTGTGTGTATTCGTACAGGCTTATTATCATCGCTGTATTCTATGGTAACCTGCGATTTTGAATCAGGCCGCAAATAGGTCATTTGAACCCCTTCACGCCTTATTACAGCCAGTTCCTGCAGCAAACGATGCGCCAGGTCGAGCGACAATGGCATAAAGTCGTCGGTTTCACGACATGCATAACCAAACATCATCCCCTGATCTCCTGCTCCTTGCTCAGCATGAAGGCCTTTGCCTTCTTCAACACCCTGATTGATATCAGGCGATTGTTCGTGAATAGCCACTAAAACCCCACACGAATTACCGTCGAAACGATATTCTCCTTTTGTGTAACCGACTTCATTTATCACCCTGCGGGTAGTTTCCTGAATATCAACATAAACCTTCGATTTAACCTCACCAGCCACAACAGCTTGTCCGGTAGTAACCAATGTTTCACAGGCAACTTTCGACTGAGGGTCGAAAGCAAGAAATTCATCAAGAATTGCATCAGAAATCTGATCTGCCAATTTATCCGGATGCCCTTCAGACACTGACTCGGATGTAAATAAGTAACCCATTAATTAATAAATTAAAATTAAACATTCAAATAATTTTGGGGATTGTAGTGCAGAACGGTGTTTTAGCATTCTTTTTCTGTGGTTGCAATCACCCAAATTTTTCCACTATGAAAACACAAAAATAGCAAGATTGTTTAAAATCCAAAAACTTTTATTTATTAATAAATGAATATTAATATATTTGTAGTCGGTAACAAACAAAAGCACACAAACATGGCAAAAATTGGCGAACTCGAGCAGGATCAGGTTAACATTATTGGCAATGGTACTGTAATTAAGGGCGACGTGGTTTCGACCGGCGATATGCGTATTGATGGCTTGTTGCAGGGAAATCTTCAAACCAAAGGAAGGCTTATTATTGGCGCTACCGGTAAACTTATTGGTGAAATCGATTGTAAAAACTCCGAAATTTCGGGTACCATTGAGGGCAAAATTGTTGTTGGTGAATTGCTTACTTTAAAATCAACGGCAAAGATAATGGGCGATATCATCACTTCGAAATTGTCTATTGAACCCGGTGCGATTTTTACAGGCACATGCAATATGGGTGGCAATCAACGTAAACCCGAAGTTACTCCTGTAACTGAAAATGCCTCAGCCAAGTAACGATAATCCATTTCAGAAGTATGCCAGATTTTCGGCAATCGTCGTCGAAATGATTGCAATTATTTTTGGATGTGTTTACCTTGGTGTTTGGCTTGATGATAAACTAAACATTAAATTTCCTGTCTTTACTGTAGTGCTTTCCTTGTTTGGTGTATTTGCTGCGATTTTCTTGTTAATTAAACAAATACCACGTGAATAAACAAATGAAAAAATACCTCTCCGATGGAATCATTTATTTGATTTTTGGTATTCTGTTTTTTTGCACCCACTGGCTTATAAGCTATTTTTTACTTGGATACACCAGCCCCAAGGGGTTTTACACATATCACATTTTTTTATTTTTCCTTACTCTGATAAACATCATTTGTATTTTGTGGCTTTTTAAGAAAAACATAACCATCATGGGATATGGGTTCATGTTGCTCGGTTTTGTTAAGATGCTGCTATCCATTATTTTTCTTTTGCCTGTTCTGCTGCATAAAAACAGTGCAACAACAGGCTATGTGATACAGTTTCTCGTTGTTTATGTTTTTTACCTAGTTTATGAGGTAATTTATGTTGTAAGAATACTAAAAAATTAATTCAGAGTCTTCATTTAATAAAAAATGTGTATTTTCAAGACCTGAAAAAAAGAGTTTTCTGATGCGTTTATTAATAACATATTTACTGCTCCTGAGTATATCTTTGGGCTTGAATATGAATGGGTTCTGCAGTGAAAGCCATTCCGGGGATGACGATTTTAATACCAATGAATTAATCATGCATCATATTAAAGATTCGCATGATTGGAATCTGTTCAGCTATTCAAAAAACGGAGAAAAGCATCAGGTGGCAATTCCACTTCCGATTGTACTGATATATGATGGCAAATTTGACGTTTTCATGTCGTCGGAGTTTAATCACGGTAACGCAGTGGTGACCAAGGGTGATCGAAATTATATAATGCATCACGAAAAGATTTACCTTGCCAACGATGCCGGGGCACTCGACTTTGAAAAATCAGACAATGGAAAAGAAGACAAAATTCTTAACAATAAACCATACGACTTCTCGATTACCCGAAATGTTGCTGCATTGTTTTTGACAATTGGAATTTTAATATGGCTTTTTGTTGGTGTTGCGAAATCGTACAAGAAAAGACCCGGACGTCCGGCTGGCATACAGGCATTTTTAGAACCATTAATTCTATTTGTACGCGACGACATTGTTCTGCCAAATATCGGGCATCGCAAATACGAGAAGTTTTTACCGTATTTGCTTACTGTTTTCTTTTTCATTCTTTTCAGCAACGTTCTAGGATTAATACCATTTTTTCCCGGTGGGTCAAATGTCACAGGGAACATTGCTGTTACGTTCATCCTTGCGTTAATAACATTGATTTTAACCAATATTAACGGGAACCGCAGCTACTGGAAACATATATTTGCTGCTCCGGGGGTCCCGGTGTGGCTTTACATTGTAATAATACCCGTTGAACTTATTGGAATTATCAGCAAGCCTTTTGCACTTATGATTCGTTTGTTTGCAAACATTACCGCTGGTCATATTGTCGTATTAAGTCTTGTTTCATTGATATTTATTTTCAAAACCTTGTGGATTTCACCTGTAGCAGTAATTTTCGCAGTGTTTATGGATGTGTTGGAGTTGCTGGTGGCTTTCTTACAGGCATATATATTTACTATCCTGTCGGCATTATTTATTGGAATGGCTGTACAGGAAGAGCATCATTAAAGTTATATTGAATTTTATGTTTAATTTTATATTATAATTATGATTAACGGAATCGCAGCAATCGGAGCAGGTCTGGCAGTAATTGGAGCCGGACTGGGCATTGGAAGAATTGGCGGATCAGCAATGGATGCTATTGCACGCCAACCAGAAGCCACAAGTAAAATTCAGCTTGCAATGATTATTGCAGCAGCACTCATCGAAGGGGTTGCCCTTTTTGCAGTTGTTGTTGCACTTATGCAAGGGTAACAAACTTAGTAACCCTGTAGGCGGTTGGCACCAGGGTTACTTTACATTTTTTAATGTACCATTAAAATAAGAACTTATGGATTTAATTACCCCCGGAATCGGATTGTTGTTCTGGATGAGCATTTCCTTCATTTTGCTTGTTCTTATTCTGGCAAAATTTGCTTGGAAGCCGATCCTTACTTCAATAAACAAGCGAAATCAGTCGATTGAAGATGCGCTAATGTCAGCCGAAAAAGCTAGAGAAGAAATGGCCAGCCTGAAATCGGAAAACGAAAAAATTCTGCTTCAGGCTAAAGCACAACGTGAAGAAATACTGAAAGAAGCCAGAATATTTGGCGAAAAAATTATCGCTGACGCTAAAACCAGTGCTAAAACAGATATCGATAAAATGAAGGAACAGGCACGGTTGGAAATTACCAGTGAGAAAACAGCTGCATTAAGTCAGATTAAAAATCAGGTTGCCGAAATCTCCATCCAAATAGCAGAGAAGCTCCTTAGAAAGAATCTTGAAGAAAAAGAACGGCAGGAACAACTTATTGAAGATATACTTAAAGAAGTGAATCTGAACTAACATGAATCAGAGTAAAATATCGGTCCGTTACGCAAAAGCCTTGCTGCTGTCTGCCAAAGAACAAAACCTGTTGGCACCGGTTTACAATGACATTACATCTTTGTTCAATCTGTTCAGCACAAGCACCGATCTTGCCGAGGTTTTTTCAAACCCTGTGGTAAAACCATCGGTTAAAATTAAAATAGTGAAAGAACTGGGGCGGAACACAAATGCAATGGTTCAAAGTTTTATGGTGATGGTCATCAATAACGGCCGTGAAAACCAATTTGTTCAGATCTTCAGGAATTTTATTTCGTTCTATAAAGCTGAAATGGGAATAAAATCTGCTCATGTTACCAGCGTATTTCCTATCGACAAAAAAAACCTCGAAAATATCAGAACTATTTTATCTGAATATTTCAACTGCACTATCGAAATTGCGCAGCATTCCGATCCAAATCTGATCGGGGGTTTTATAATTCGTATCGATACTATGCAACTCGATAAAAGTGTAAGTTCCGAGTTGAAAAAAATCAAGCGCGAACTGACATCAGAAACGTATAAAAGTAAACTATAATTAATTTAAAAAAATGGCTGATATAAAACCATCAGAGGTAACTGAAATTTTGCGTGAGCAACTGCAGGGCATCGAAAGTAAAGCTGGCCTTGAAGAAGTAGGCACAGTGTTGCAAGTAGGCGATGGTATTGCAAGAATTTATGGTTTAACCAAGGTTCAGGCAAACGAATTGATCGAATTCAGCAATGGTGTTCAGGGCATTATTCTAAACCTTGAAGAAGATAATGTTGGGGCTGTTTTGCTGGGCCATAGCGAAGAAATAAAGGAAGGCGATATTGTGAAACGACTTCGCAGAATTGCTTCTATCAAGGTTGGAGAATCAATGTTGGGGCGTGTGGTGAATACCCTGGGGCAACCGCTTGATGGGAAAGGTCCGATTAGTGGTGAGCTCTTCGAAATGCCCCTGGAACGAAAAGCACCCGGAGTTATTTTCCGGCAACCTGTTAACGAGCCTTTGCAGACCGGTATTAAAGCAATCGATGCCATGACTCCGATAGGAAGGGGTCAACGCGAGCTCATTATTGGCGACAGGCAAACTGGGAAAACCGCTATTGCGGTCGATACCATTATCAATCAAAAAGAATTCTACGAGAAAGGCGAACCGGTATACTGTATTTATGTCGCAATTGGACAAAAAGGATCTACCGTTGCTAAAATTGCTAAAACCCTCGAAGATGCAGGAGCAATGCCCTACACTACCATTGTTTGTGCCACAGCTTCCGATCCTGCAGCAATGCAGTTTTATGCACCTTTTGCAGGTGCTGCAATAGGGGAATACTTTCGTGATACCGGGCGTCCTGCACTAATCATTTACGATGACCTGTCGAAACAGGCTGTTTCGTACCGTGAAGTATCGTTGCTGCTTCGCAGGCCTCCTGGTCGTGAAGCTTATCCCGGTGATATTTTTTATCTGCACTCACGCCTACTCGAAAGAGCTGCAAAAATTATTGAAGCTGATGAAATTGCCCAGCAAATGAACGACTTACCCGCTTGCCTTCAAGGAAAAGTAAAAGGAGGGGGATCGCTTACGGCACTACCAATCATCGAAACACAGGCAGGCGACGTTTCTGCCTATATTCCTACCAATGTAATTTCGATTACCGATGGTCAAATATTTCTGGAAACCGGTTTATTCAATTCCGGAATCCGTCCCGCAATAAATGTGGGTATTTCGGTTTCCCGCGTTGGAGGTAATGCGCAAATTAAATCAATGAAAAAAGTTGCCGGCACACTAAAAATAGACCAATCGCAATTCCGCGAACTGGAAGCTTTTGCTAAATTCGGCTCCGACCTTGATGCCTCAACACTGGCAATTCTTGACAAAGGGAAAAAGAATGTTCAGATACTTAAGCAACCCCAATATCATCCCTGTAAAGTGGAAGATCAGGTTGCCATTCTTTTTTGCGGCACCAATGCATTGCTTAAAGCTGTTCCGCTGGCAAAAGTCAGTGAATTCGAAAACAAGTACTTATCGTATCTGCATCTGAAACACCAGGATGTGCTGGACCAATTGAAAAAGGGTGTTTTTAACGATGAAATAGCCTCTGTTCTAAGGTCGGCTGCAGGTGAAATTGCTGATACTTATAAAAACTAGTATGCTTTATGTCAGGACTTAAGGAGCTGCGATCAAGAATATCTTCGGTTAAATCGACACGACAGATTACTTCTGCCATGAAAATGGTGGCTGCAGCCAAACTTAAAGGAGCTCAGGACCGAATTGTTGCTTTCAGACCTTATGCTGAGAAAATGCAGGGTATTGCCTGTTCGCTTTCCAACACAGATAACGAAAAAATTACGAGCCCATACTTGCTGCCATCGAAATCAGCAAAAGTGTTGATTGTTTTATTTACCTCCAATAGGGGATTGTGCGGAGGCTTTAACAACAATATTTTTAAAAAAGCGGTAGAATGGGCATACCATAATTATCAGGAAGCTATTAAAAACAATGATTTGTGTTTTTACTGTATCGGAAAAAAAGGGGGAGAACTTATTAAGCGCAGGGGCTTTAAAATTGACTTTGTCGACAACACAATCTACGAAAAAATCAGCTTTGCAAATTCCAACAAAATCGCGGAACATTTGATGCAACTGTATTCAGATGGTATTTACGGAAAAATCGATATCGCTTTTAATAATTTTAAAAATGCAGGTGTTCAGATACAGACAATTGAGAGATTTTTACCTGTGTCTCTCCCCTCGGGGAAGCAAAAACCCATCGATTATCTGTTTGAACCAAGTCTGAAGGAAATTATGTCAGAGCTTATCCCTAAAACACTTCGTGTGCATTTCTTTAAAGCACTGCAGAATTCTTTCGCTTCGGAGCAAGGTGCCCGGATGACAGCAATGCATCAAGCTACCGATAATGCATCAGAGATTATTAAAGAGCTTACACTGCAATACAACAAAGCCCGTCAGGCTGCCATTACCAACGAAATCCTTGAAATAACAAGCGGTGCCGAAGCCCTTAAATCTTAGTGAAGTGAGCTGTTTTATTATCAAAATAAATTGAAGTGGAAATTCATTGTCCAAATTTTGAAACCTGCAAGTTAATATCCGGAAACTCAATTTTGGATGACAAAATTATTCAGCAGAATTACATCAGCAATTATTGCAAAAATTCTTCGGGGAACTGGAGCAATTGTAAAAGACTTATTACAAAAAACGAAATCCACTTCTGTCCGGATTTTGTTCTTCCCGACACCGTTGAAAGTGTTAGCGAAATAATTGACATATACGATAATAGCATTGATAATAATTAATTCAAATAACTATGGCGCAACTGGAAATTGATGGGAGAATTTTTGAGGTTGATGGTGACGGATTCTTGCAAAATCCTGAAATTTGGAACGATGATGTTGCTAGGCTTTTTGCAAAAAGCGATGGCATTGAATCTATGAACGATAACCACTGGGCAGTAGTTCGCGTTATCCGGCAGAATTTTGAAGAAAAGGGAATGGCTCCCATGGTGCGTGTAATCTGCAAAGAGACCGGACTGAAACTCAAGGATATTTACGAACTTTTCCCTCTCGGGCCGGCACGTGGGGCTTGTCGCATTGCAGGGCTTCCGAAGCCAGATGGATGTGTTTAATCAAACCACTATGACATTATTTGCAGTTCAGATTGCATCGCTTGTATCGCTTGGGGTCTGCCTGAGTTTTATTGTGTTTCATTTTATAAAACTCATCCGGCTTGGGAAACCCTCCGACCTTTCGAAAAGCATCGGAAACGAAAAAGATGGAATTATCTACTCCTTTACTGGAGCAATGAGTCCGACACATAAAGAAACTGCTTATTTGCATCTTCCTACCTATACGATGGGGATTATTTTTCATCTGGCAACGTTTCTGGGAATAGTCGTGTTTTTCGTTAAAATTACCGGATTGTACCTTCCTTTTACCATTGCGGCTGTTATTTCTGCAGCAATGACCGCAGGATTTGTTTCTGGGGTTATCATCCTTATAAAACGAATCACCCTGCAGAGGATGCGATTGCTTTCGAATCCCGATGATTATATCTCCAACATTGTTGTCGATATCTTTCAGTTTACCACAGCCATAGCATTGGTGTTCGAAAAATTCGACGTTGTTTATTATATAGTTGTTTGCCTGCTGTTGTTGTATTTTCCACTTGGGAAATTGCGGCATGCTGTTTACTTTTTTGCAGCGCGCTATCATTTAGGATTTTTTTACGGAAGAAGGGGTGTATGGCCTCAAAAAAATAAGTAACCGATGCCCGAATCTGAAAACAAATATTCAAAAGCACTGGAAATTTTCACCAGCCAGTGCGACAGTAAGTTGCTTACACACCTGAATTCATGTGTTCACTGCGGGTTATGTGCAGAAAGCTGTATCTACTATATCGCCATGAAGGAGCCAAAGTTTATGCCTGGCAAAAAGGTTGATATAGTTTCATCGATTTACCGGCGCTATTGCACTTTCACCGGCAAGGTTTTCCCGAAACTTGTCGGCGCAAGAGACCTGGATGAACCCACAATTAATGAAATGATTGATTTGTTGTACGGGTCGTGTACTATGTGTGGACGTTGTACAATTCACTGTTCTATCGGTGTTGATATTGCCTACGTGGTTCGCACAGGGCGGAATATGCTTGCCAGTATGAAAATGGTTCCTGCATCGTTGCAATCAACTGTAAATGCTGCGGTTACATCCGGCAATAATATGGCCATCCCAACCGATGAATTTGTTGATACAATCGAGTGGATGGAAGAGGAACTTCGTAGCGAAGATGGCTGCAGTGAGGCTTGCATTCCATTGAATCAACCCGATAAAAATATATTGTATACCCTGAACCCGCGGGAACCCAAGTTCTTTCCGCTTTCAATTTCGGCAATGGCTAAAATATTCCATGCTGCCGGCGAAAGTTGGACATTAAGCACTGCAATGTATGATGTTACGAATTATGCATTTTTTTCAGGTGACCCCGAAGAAGCTCAGATTATTGCCAGGCGCTTGGAAGGAGAAATGAAAAACCTGAATGCAAAACGATGTATTTTAGGTGAGTGCGGACACGGTTCAAGAGCCTTTCGCTGGGAAGCTCCAAACTATCTTCACGAAAATTTCGATTTTGACGTGATTACTTCTGTGGAGCTGATTTATGAATATTTCAAACAAGGGAGAATCAAGCTCGACAAGTCGAAACAAACAGCAATGGTTACTATGCACGACCCCTGCAACCTGGTAAGAAACGGCGGGATAATTATGCAGCAACGCGAAATTCTCAGGCATTGCGTTACAAATTTTGTTGAAACCACTCCTTTTGGCGTGGATAATTATTGTTGTGGTGGAGGTGGTGGGCAACTGGCTATGAGCGAATACAATGAACGCCGAATGAAAATTGGTGAAATAAAAGCCAATCAGGTAAAAGCAACCGGAGCAACTATTTTGGTTACACCTTGTCATAACTGTGTTGATCAGTTGATCCAGCTCAACAGTGCATTTAAAATGGGAGTGCAAATTAAAACACTTGCCGAAATAGTGGCAGATGCATTGGTTATGGAATAAAAATCTAGGATTTATCGTAATACCAGTATAAAAAGGAAATTCAGTGTTGAAAACCTAAGGCAGTTGGGTACAAGCTATCTACAAATTGCCGGAAATATTTCTCGTTATTAAAATATAGAGTCTCTTTGCTACCCTTTTGTCGTTTGATAATTTTAATGCCCCCGGTTGTTGACTTCTTTAGGGTCATAGTAATTACCCTACAACTATTTATCGTATCAAATTGACTCAACCTGAATTCTAAATGTTTTGAATCGCTCCAGGCATTCAGATATTTACCCTTTATTTCGAGGTATCGATTGCCATCACCCGAATTGATTTGCTTTTTATAATGATATGACCCCCCATCAGTATAAGCATGCGGGTTAAAACACCGATAAATAATAATGCTACAGACATCTCGTCCGGTACAGGCTCTTAGTAAGTTACCCGATTTGTTGTACTCGTAGAAACGATACCCAAACGGGGAAATCCTTTCAGATGATTTTAAAACTTCGTTTTCGTAATATTCTTTTTTGATACTAAAATACGTCTCTTTTCTGTATTTCTCTTTTCCCATCATTTTCAAATCACCATTTGGATAGGTCTCCGTGGTGGTTTTCGTTTCGCCACAGGATAATAAACCCGAGGCTAGTATAAAAACCAGGCAAAGTTTATTCGACAGCATACACTTGTGCAATAATAAATTCAACAGTACATCGTATAACGATTTCGAATGCTAAAGATATACGTTTGGGGAGAAAATTGCAGGTAATTATAGCAAAATTGATGCACGGCTAACGCCATTGGGGCGTAGGCTTTTGTTAAAAAGGGATTCGGGAATACGGTTACATTCGAGTCTCCGATTTACACGGATGGGAATGGAAAAGAACAGACTAATTATGCTTGATTAATAAGTATAAAACAAAATGATTAAATTTGTATGTTATGCCAATCTTAACAAGATTGACCCTAATAAATAAACCAGACAGCTATGAAAAAAACATACATCCTTACCGCAATAATCTTGCTGATTTTTCTCTTTGGGTGTTCACGCTACGAAGACGGGCCGTGCATCAGTTTCCGTTCTGCCAAAAAAAGAGTGTTAGGTACATGGCATGTAGAAAAACTATTGATAAACGATTTGGATTCTACCGAATTGTATCGCCAGCAAATGGGTTGCGAATGGGAGTTTACCGATGATCCATTTTACGAAAATGGAGATGGATATGTTTTATATTATAAAAACTGTATGGATGATACAGTGCGCAAAGGACTTTGGTATTTTGATAATATTTCAGAAAATATAATAGCTATTGATATGTCAGGTGATATTTACTCCAATCCAATCGGCCCGTTAGGCAGGTGGGAAGGATGGGATATATTACGACTAAGCAACAGCGAAATGCACTTGTGGGTTAAACCTGAGCATTATATTATTTATTGGGATTATCCTGAAAATACTACATTTTATCTCGAATTAAAAAAACTTTAATAAAATGAAATTATATATTACATTATACATTTTAATACTAGTAACATTTATCTCCTCTTTTTCTCAAGCACAAACCAGCATGACACAGGAAGAAGAAAACATGGTAAAATACTGGTATTACCGTAACCGCCTACAATACTTTATGGTTCAGGGAGCTGGAATTGGGAGAGAATGGGGGAAGAGGTGGGGTGCAAATTAGCATGCATAAAAAACAATAGCAAAACTTTGATAGTGTTTTAGCCCCTTAAAAAATCAGACAAAATTATAGACACAAATCTATAACTT
>ENA-UPTA01001592-UPTA01001592.1-activated-sludge-metagenome-genome-assembly--contig:-NODE-1592-length-25044-cov-16.108448_pt1 | contig 25044 bp, 27 predicted proteins | sample MGYA00238184_ERZ773361 | MGnify/ENA primary metagenome ERZ773361 (study PRJEB29100, sample SAMN05720205) | activated sludge metagenome | isolation source: anaerobic digester from wastewater... | reverse complement strand
AGTAATTGTAATAGTAATAGTAATAGTAATAATATAGACTATAAAGAAAAAGAAATATATAAAGAAAAAGAAAAAGAAAAAGAGGATTATCTGAAAAACACCTTCACGCAATTTTGGAATATGTACGACAAGAAAGTCGGTCGGGAAACTTGCGAAAAGAAATGGGCGAGATTAACCGAGGCGGAACGTCAGAAGATATTCGCAACGCTCCCCGGCTACATCATATCGCAGCCCGATAAGAAGTATCGCAAAAATCCCGAAACCTATCTGAATCAAAAGTCGTGGAACGACGAAATAATCATTCCGGAAGCAACGCTAACGACAACCGATAAAAATAAAACCAACAACTCTTATAAAGACAGCGAAGTATGGCAAAGATGAAGCGCACACACAGCATCGGCGAACTACTGAAAAACGTCCCAGTTGATGATTTCTTTCAACCGATTCAACGTATACCGGTTCTACCCTACGACATTGAAATCGCCCTCGACGTTATCGAGGCACTCGGCAGGGAACGCAAGCCCACGTTCGTAATCGACAGCGAAAACAGTTTCGTTTTCGAGCAACTCGTCAAATGGGTACACGCCGACCCTTCCTTCGAGGCATTACACCCGATAACACGGAAGCGAATCCCGGGCGACCTTACGAAAGGCATATACATCGCCGGGAATACAGGAACAGGAAAAACGTGGGCATTGGACATAATACGAATATACCTCGCAATCGACAACGTACGCATAAAGGTAGCAGACGTCGTCCGCCCGATAAAGTGGGGCATATACAGAGCAGACAGCATATGCGACGAATACACCTCGACAGGGGAAGTCGCCAAGTTCAAAAGCCTACGACACCTCTGCATCCACGACCTCGGCGCAGAGCCGCAGGAATCGCTGCATATGGGAAACCGCATTCGGGTATTGCAACAGATAATCGAGAACCGGGGCGACCGTGTAGATTACCTTACGCACATAACGTCGAACTATCCACTTGCAAGCAGTTATATACTTGACCGATACGGCGAGCGTGCGCAGAATCGCCTGTTTGAAATGTGTAACTACCTTGAATTAACCGGAAAAGACCGTCGCAAATGCTAAAACGTAAAGATATAATCGGCTTCGAGGAACTCCGAGCCTTCGAGCGCAGGATGAATACCGAGTACGTTCCGGAAATATTCAAGCAGAACATCGAGAAGGGGATATTCTATATCGGATATAAGGACAACGCAAAACAGTTCATTGACCGCTACGGAGCGAAACCCTTGTTCATCTTCGTTTACGACGACACCGTGGAACACATATTGACAGAAACGAAACTCGTGTTCTACTTCCGGGAACGCCTGCTCGTCCTCGAGAAATCAACGACGCCAACCTACGAACTATCGCTCTACGAAAGCCAATTCCGGGACAACTACATCGGGGCAGCAAACATCGCCAACCGTCCGAAGAAAATCGGCGTTGCAGACGATTCCCGGGTACAGGAATGGTACGACTACCTCATAGACCGGGAGCGCAATATAATCGAACATACGCTCGATATCAGCGCAGAGCGCAGGGAACTCTTGCAGGCTACCGTCAGCCGATTCGGGAATACCGCACAACTTATGCAGGCTATCGAGGAACTCGCCGAACTCATTACCGCTATCAATCACTTTATGCGGCATAAACCCGACGCCCTCGACAGCCTTGTAGAAGAAATCGCAGACGTCCGAATAATGACGGAACAACTCGCACTCATTGTCGGCGAGGGGAAAGTACAGGCAACAGAACAGCGCAAGTTGCAAAAACTATACGAATTACTTCAAACTACATAACATGGAAATAACAGACGTCGCAAAAATACTCGCATCCGCTTTCGTTCTACTCGTCGCCGCCTACTTCGTGCAGGAACAGGCAGAAAGGTACGACACCCGGGCAGCGAGGCTCATACAGGGGATAAACACAGCAATAATCGTTACGCTTATACTCGTTATAGCAATTTCAGTCATAATCATAATTTACATAAACAACTAAAAATCAAAGAAAATGGTAAAGATTAATGAATTCGCCGTCGAACGTTGGGAGAAACAAATGGCGGCTACAAAGGCGGCAGGGGATGATTCCCTGCAAAAATGCTACGAACAACTTCAAAGGTATGACGGAACAGTCGAAATATTCGAGGACTACGACCTTTTGAGTTTTACATTCAAACAAACCTACCCGAATGGAAGGGAAGGCATATTCGGTGGTATCATTTACCACGGACGCCGGGACAATTACGGAAGCGGCGGCGCACCTACGTTCTCCGTTTGTTTAGAGCCTACGACCGGGTACAGTATTCACACCTAACCACAGAAAAGGAGCAATAATAACAAACTAATACACAAAAACTCAAACAATTATGAAAGCAAACACGTTACGCACAACAATCGCAATGAAAAACGCCCCGGCGAACCTGTTCGGGGACGAGAAGAACTACGAAGCCGCTCCCTCAAAGACGGCAGAACAGCAGGCATTTGACACGCAGCGCATGAAAGTCTTGAGCATCCTTCTGTCCGGGCAGGGAATTACATCGCTCGAAGCCTTCGAGAACAGGGACGCCGACGGAACGCTCCGCCCGATTACTCGCCTCTCGGCAATTATCTACGTACTACGTCAGAAGGGGTACGAAATCACAAACGAATGGGAAAGCAATGGGCGCAGCCGTTGGGTACGTTACCGCCTCACAAAAACACCGTTGCTCGAAATCTAACAACGAAACAAAAGAAGAACACTATGCCACGAAGAAGAAAACGCAAAGCATTACCGCCGACACTTTCCGCCGCCGAAGTCTTGAAGTATGCGAAGAAAGAGGAAAAAAGGTGGAACACGGTAATCGTCAAACACCCGGGACTTCCACGCACGTACATCGTTCAAAGAATATCACTACGACAGCAATGAAGAAGAAGCCCTCGGCGTTGAAGAAGCAGCAGGAAAGAGGGGACGCCTTCACAGCCCTCGTAACGCAACGCCTCGGCGTTCAGGCAGTAAAAGAATACCAATTCGCACCGCCTCGCCGTTGGCGTTTCGATTACGCCATTCCTTCCGTCAAGATTGCACTCGAAGTCGAGGGCGGCGTATGGACAAGGGGCAGACACACCCGACCGAAGGGCTTCCTCTCCGATATGGAAAAGTACAATACGGCAGCCGTTGCCGGGTGGAAGGTCTTACGTACCGTCCCGGGGGAATTGTTCACAATGACTACTCTTAATTTGCTACACTCTGCGATATCGTTCGTTAAAGCCGAAAAATAACCCGAAAAAAAGACGTACGACGCCGGGTGGGTACAATTACATAAAAGCAACAAAAAAACACGCAAAAAGCCGCAAAAAACGGCTTTTTGTGTTTACATTATAAACATTTGCTTACTTTTGCATACATATCCAACAAAAAAAACAATATGAAAACGCAGCAAGTAAAGTTATCACAAGTAACCGTAAACGAGGCAAACCCTCGGATTATTAAAGATGCAAAATACCGCAAACTAATCGATTCGTTGCTCGCCTTCCCGGAAATGCTAAACATTCGCCCTATCGTCGTTGATAATACAATGACCATTCTCGGCGGCAATATGCGTGCCCGAGCACTACACGACATCGCTACAATGGGCGAGCAGGAACTCACGGAGCGCATAAACGGCATAAAGAACAGGACAGGGGAAGAAAAAAAACTACTCGCCGACAAGTGGAAGGCGTGGCAGGACAACCCGACAATCGAGGTTATTCGTGCCGACAGCCTTACGGACGAGCAGAAAAAGGAATTCATCATTAAAGACAACTCCGGCTATGGGGAGTGGGATTGGGATATGCTCGCAAATGATTGGGACGGCGAATTACTTGACGATTGGGGGCTTGACGTATGGAACTTCAAGCAAGACGCCGGGATGGGCGGCAACTTTGGCGGCGTGAGTGGGGGTGGTTACCCGGAAGGAATATCCGAGAACGGATTGAAGAGCGGTATTGTCGAAGAACTTGAAGGGCTGGACATAACGCCCGACGACCTACCGAAAATAAGCGGAGAGGATAACGTGCTTATGGAGCGTATAATCATCGTGTACCCGGGCGAAAGGGCGGACGAAATTGCGAAGTTAATTGGGTTGGAATCTATCAATAAGGTTGTCTATTCAATATCGGAATTGATTGGAGAATAGCAACATACGCTCAATACATCATAGAATATGTCCGGTATCATGAGGAAAACGTGCGTGTATATAACAGGGACTAACGGCGTCGGAAAGACAACCCTCGCCAAAGCCCTTATTGAGCATTACGGCGGCGTGAAAACGTCAGACAAGGAACTTACGCTCTGTAACGACGAAAGGGCGTGTTTCGCCGGACCATACGGTGAAAGCAACTATGGGGGCGTGGATATTATCAATCAGACGAAAAGCCTTCAAGGAATCGTAAAAAAAGCACTTAAAACGCAAGACGTCATATTCTGCGAAGGGTCATTTATGAACAACTTCGGGATAAATGTTACGAAAGCAATGTTCGAGGCAGAAAGACACCTTGTCGTCTTCCTTTACGCTCCTGTCCGTGTAATACACAGCAGGCTATTATCCCGGTCGGGGAGAGGCGTCAATAAAGAAGTGGTTGAGAAGCAGAAATGCGGTTGCAGCGCAGCCCGGAAGTGGGGTTCGATAGGCGTCCCTGTATTGAGTTTCGACACGTCAAAGGTGGAAATCGGAATTATAATTCAGCAAATAATAAAAATAATTGAAAAATGAGTAAGTTTTACCATTCTCCCCGGTGGAGTAACGAGGTGGCAGATTGCAGTATGCCTATGACCTTTGACACATACAGCAACTGCTCCTACGGCTGTATGTATTGCTTTTCACAGTTCCAAAGGGCTGTGGGGGGGTCAAAGGACGCATACCTACACAAAGAAGTGTCGCCTGTGAACGTGAATCGTGTGAAAGATATATTCCTAAACCCGGACAAATACCAGTTTGGGGAGTACGTAAAGCAGCGAAAGGTTATGCAATGGGGCGGATTATCAGACCAGTTCGACACCTTCGAGCGCAAGTACGGAGCGACGCTTGAATTGATGAAGTTCTTTAAGGAAATCAACTACCCTTTGAGTTTTTCTACGAAAGCGACTTGGTGGACGGAAGATGAACGCTATATGTCATTGGTAAGAGGGCAAAAGAATTGGAATTTCAAATTCTCCATAATCACGCTCGACGAACAAAAGGCACGCATCATTGAGCGAGGCGTCGACACTCCCCTGCTACGCCTTGACGCATTGGAGCGCATAGCAAAGGCTGACGCCGGGGGCGCAACGCTTCGTCTTCGACCTTTCATAATTGGGGTTTCTACACCGACATACCTACAACTAATCAAGGAAGCCAGAAACCGGGGGGCGACCGCATTGAGTACCGAGTTCTTCTGCGTCGAGCAGCGAAGCCGAACGCTCAAAGAATATATGCCGACGCTGAATGAACTGTGCGGCTTCGACGTTATGGAATTTTACAGAAAATTTTCGGTATCGGCAGGGTATCTGCGGCTGAATCGGAAGGTAAAAGAGCCGTTCATCAAGAAAATGCAAGAGGAATGCGAGGCTTCGGGGATGCGCTTTTACGTTAGCGACGCCCATTTTAAGGAGTTATGCGCAAGCGGCAGTTGCTGCGGTCTTCCCGAGGATTGGAATTACAGCCGGGGACAATTCTGCCAAGCCCTACAAATTGCAAAAAAGAACGGCGTGGTACACTTCGGCGATATAAGCAAAGACATCAACAATTTGCTGAACTTCGAATGGGCGAGGGCTGAAGGGTACAACGCAAACAGCAGCGAACGCAGGGCGAAGTTCTACGGTATGACTATGGCGGACTATATGCGTTGGTTGTGGAACAATCCACAGTCAGGGCAAAGCCCATATAAACTATTCGAGGGAATACTCATTCCGACCGGGAACGACGAAAACGGCGACATCGTGTATGCGTTAAAGAAGTAACGAACAAAAGTAATAAGCAACGGTATGACAAGGATGATAATTTGTTGTAAGCAGGCAAGGTTGTTCACGTCTACCGTTGTTTTATTCAAAACGAAATGAACAAGGCAGCAAATATAAACACCTTCAAAGTCAGCGACTTCGCTGCACAGGTAAAGACCGTCGGGGGAAGCGAGGCGAATCGCTGTAAATACCCTGCAAGGCTTGACACCTACGGATGCGGATGCGCTCATAATTGCGCCTACTGCTACGCTCGTTCACTACTTGAATTCCGGGGCTTATGGAATCCACGCTATCCGAAGGTTACGGACTACGACAAAATGAAACGCATCATCGCAAAGTCAAAGACAGGGAGCGTCCTGCGCCTCGGCGGAATGACAGACTGTTTCCAACCTGTCGAGGAGCGTTCACGTTCAACGTGGAAGGCGATAAAATGGTTGAATCAGAAGGGAATACACTACTTAATCGTAACGAAATCCGACCTCGTCGCCTCGCCACTCTACACCGACCTAATGGATAAAGACCTTGCACACATACAGGTTTCGATAACATCAACAGACCCGGCAAAATCCCGGGCAATCGAGAATGCACCGCTCCCGGAAAGACGCATCGCAGCGGCAGAGAGGTTGCAGGAACTTGGATTCGATACCGCAGTACGCCTCTCGCCCTTCATTCCCGATATGTACGACTTCGACGTCATCAACAGAATACAATGCGACAAAGTACTCGTCGAATTCCTCCGGGTAAACGCTTGGATTCGCAAATGGCTCGGGGGCGACTTCCCGGCACACACACACACCGAGGGCGGATATGACCACCTACCGCTCGAACGGAAAAAATACTACCTGTCAAAGATTACAGGATTCAAGCAGATAAGCGTCTGCGAGGACGTGGCAACTCATTACGCCTATTGGAAAAACAATGTAAACCACAACCCGGACGACTGCTGCAACCTAACGCTGAAAAAGTAAGAATATGGAAGAGCCAAATCGCAAGAGAAAAACACACAGGGACACAATACGCAGGCGGCAAGTCCGCACCGACATTATCGCACAATACTACCGTCGTGGCTACACCTACCGGGATATTCGCCGGGAAGTCATGCAACGCCTCGACATGAAAACCTACTCCCTGCAAACGCTACATAAAGACGTTCACGCAATGCTCGCAGAATGGCGAGAGGAACGCCTCGAAAGCGTGGATGAACAGATACAACTCGAACTCGCTCGTATCGACGAAATGATACGTGAGGCGTGGGCGCAATGGGAAAAATCAAAAGACGACTACGCAGCACAAACGACACGAAGAAAAGGGATTCCGCAAGCACAGGCAAGCGAGCCGCAAGCCACCGAGCCTGCTATCATCCCTGTCCTCGTCGAGCAGACACGAAAAGACGTTGTCAATACAGGCGACGTACGCTACTTGGAACTAATACACAAACTGCTATGCGAACGCCGCAAAATCCTCGGACTGTACCCGGCAGAACGGAAGGAACTCACAGGAGCGAACGGCGAAGCCCTCATTCCGGAAGCCATGTCGCAGGCAGAAATCGAGAAGGAAGTTAAACGAATCATGGAAGCAATCAAGCACTAATGAGCAGTTTCGTTGCAGATGTAGAGGCATTGAAAACAATGAGGGACGGCTTCCGGCACTACGCCCGGAAACACCTTTACACATTCCTCGAATACTGCGACAGGAATTATCAGCGAGAATGGTTTCATACGCTTATCGCCGACAAGTGCGAGGAAGTTTACGAAGGGAAGATAAAGCGGCTAATGATATTCGTTCCACCGCAGCACGGAAAGAGCGAAATCGTTTCTCGACGCTTCCCTGCGTGGGCACTCGGCAGGAATCCGAAACTGAAAATCGTTGGGAGCAGTTACTCGACAGACCTCGCCCGGAACTTCTGCCGGGCTATTCAGCGCACAATCGATGATAGGGATTATGCCGTTCTGTTCCCGGATACAAGAATAAACAACAGCAACGTGCGAACAGACGCAACCCGGGGGTGGGTACGTAACGCAGATATGTTCGAAACCGTCGGTAAGGGCGGATTCTACAAGGCGGTCGGGGTATCGGGCAGCCTTACAGGGACGCCTGTCGATATAGCAATAATCGACGACCCGGTCAAAGACGCACTCGAAGCATACAGCCGCACGTATCGGGAAAGGGTATGGGATTGGTATTTGAACGTTCTTCTGACACGCTTACACAATGATAGCAGGCAGATACTAATTATGACACGGTGGCACGTGGACGACCTCGCCGGGCGGATACTTGAACGTGAAGGGGATAAGTGGGATTTAGTGAGTTTCCCTGCAATCTGTGAGAGTGATAAGGAAGCACACCGAAAACCCGGCGAAGCGTTATGGGAAAGCCGACACAGCCTTGAACGTTTGAGAGGGATTGAGGCACGCAGCCCTCGGACATTCGCTTCGCTATATCAACAACGCCCGGCAATCGAAGGCGGAAACATCATTCAACGCTCGTGGTTTAATTACGTTCCGCTTGCCGACTTCGAGCGCATAAGGGATAACTCCCCGATAGACTACTACGTCGATACAGCATATACAGACAACGCCGCCAACGACCCGACAGGGGTTATCGGCACTTGCAGCATCGGGAACGACCTGTACATCGTGTGTGCCGAAAAAGTACGTATGAAATTCCCCGACCTCATTCGTTTCCTTCCCGGCTATGTACGTGAACACGGATATACTGACAGCAGTACGATACGCATCGAGCCGAAGGCAAACGGACTGTCCGTCATTGACCAACTACGAGAGGGCACGGGGCTGAACGTAACAAAGACACCAACGCCCCGGGAAAGCAAAGAAACAAGGCTAAATGTAGCCTCGCCCTTCGTCGAATCCGGGCGTGTGTACCTCGTCGCAGGGGCTTGGAACGAATCATTCATCGAGGAAATATGCGCCTTCCCTTCCTTCCCTCACGACGAATACCCGGATTTACTCTGCTATTCTGTTGATAACCACTTAAAAAAGAGTAACAGGGTAAACCGCAGAAATCTAACGAAACTCGCTAAAAAACTATATTAACATGGCAACAATACAAGAAATTCTCGACAAGAACAGGGCGATTGACGACATTATCAAAGACCTGAAAGAAACTGACATCGAAATACCCGAATGGGACACGCTCGAAAAGGAATACAACCCTCTGCTGCACCCGGTAATGGATACGGCACTCTATCAAGACATCGTCGATGACGGCGTTACAACGAAGGTGTCCCGGGTGGTACAGGATATGCAACGCCTCGCCGTCAAACGCATGACGGAACTCGCCGTTGGAATACCTGTCAAAAGGAACTACTACCCGAAAGACGAACAGCAGAAGGAAGTCGCAAAATACTTCGAGGCTATATTCGCCCGAAACCGTATCGACAGCGTAAACATAGAACGCTGCAACCAACTATACGCATCGTGCCTAACGCTTACGTTGTGGTACGCAAAAGAGGAGCAGAACAGCGTCTATGGATTCGATTCGCCGCTCAAACTTCGCTGCCGAAACTACTCCCCGATGCTCGGACATCATATCTACATACTGAAAGACGAGTACAGCGACGTAATCGCAATATCCGTCGGTTACGAGGTAAAGCAGGGAACGAAAAAGGTTGAACACTTCCACACCTACACGAGCGACACGCATACCGTATTCGTCAAGAATGAGGGTGGGTGGGAGCGCACCGACGAGCCGATAACGATAGGAAAAATCCCGGCGGTATTCACATGTCGCCCTGCCCCGATATGGGAGAATACCTCGCAAATCGTCTATGAAATTGAATGGGCAATGTCCCGGCAGGGCAATTACATCCGGGCAAACAGCAAGCCTGCATTCGGCATATTTTCGGACGAGGATATCGACTACGGAAGCGAAAAGGACTATATGGACAGGCTCGTCCTGCAACTCCCGAAGGGAAGCGATGCAAGGTTCATAACGTGGGAGCAGTCAAACGAAGCCGTAAAAATGTACGTCGAATTCCTTCGTTCTTCCTTCTTTACGCAACTGCAACTCCCGGAGTTCTCGTTCGAAACAATGAAAACCACGCCAATGTCCGGCGAGGCACGTAAAATGATATTCATAGATGCGCAGTTGAAGGTAAAGGAAGAAGCAGGCAGGTTGCTCGAAATGTTCGACAGGGAAGTAAACGTCGTTCGTGCCTTCCTTCACGTGATGCTGCCTTCCGACTACGCCGAGGCTATCGACGCACTTGAAATCGAGTGCGAGATAACGCCCTTCACAATAAACGACGAGCGTGAACGCATCGAGAACATCGTAACCGCTTGCGGCGGCAAGCCTATCGCCTCGCAGCAACAGGGTATCGCCCTACTCGGGTGGAGCGACGACGTCGATAAGACGCTCGAAGAAATAAGGCAGCAGGACATGACAGACCTTTCCGAGCCTTCATTCTAAAACAATAACGCAGCAGGGCAACAATGGCAACAGACTACGAAAAAGCGCACAATTCGCAAATGGCTCGCTATGCGGCAATGGTATCGCATATATACCGGACGGCGGCAGGGGAAGCGGCAAAGATTGGCGCATCCGTAACCGGGTTCGACAGCAGCAAGCCGTTCGAGATAGATAAATACCCTGCTACATCGCAGAAGATTAGAAACCTACTGCTGCAACTGTATAACAACCTAAATACCGCTATCCTCGACGGCGTAAATGCCTCATGGACGCTCGCAAATAATAAGAACAGCGAACTCGCAAGGCTTGTATTCGGCGACAACCTCGGACGATTGAGCGAAGATGAATACAGGCGGTACTTCACAAACAACGACACCGCCCTCGAAGCCTTCGTAAAAAGGAAAGAGGGCGGACTTGGGATATCGGACAGGGTTTGGCAATATACGAAACAGTACAAAGGCGAAATCGAACTCGCCCTCGACCTCGGAATTGGACAGGGCAAATCCGCCGTAGAAATGGCGAAAGACCTTCGGCAATACCTAAACAACCCGGACGCCCTGTTTCGCCGTGTGAGGGATAAATATGGCAATTTACACCTGTCAAAGAACGCAGCAGCGTACCACCCCGGGCAGGGCGTATATCGTTCCGCCGTTCGCAACGCCCAACGCCTATCGAGGACAGAGAACAATATGGCGTACCGCACCGCCGATTTCATCCGTTGGCAGGAAGCCGATTACGTTGTCGGCATCAAAATAATGCTATCCAATAACCATACGACAAAGAACAGCAAAGGCGAGGCTGTCCCCTTTACCGACATTTGCGACGAACTGCAAGGCAATTACCCGAAGACGTTCCATTTCCGGGGTTGGCATCCGCATTGCCGCTGCAAGGCTGTCCCTATCACAAAGACAGAGGAAGAAATCGAGAAGGACACCGCCGACATACTTGCCGGGAAAAAGCCCTCAACCGACAGCGTAAATAAAGTTACCGACGTCCCGGAAGCCTTCAAGCGCTGGGTTGAGAACAACACAGAACGCTTCGCAAAGTCGGCCGGGCAGCCCTATTTCGTTCGTGATAACTTCATCAATGGGGACATAACGCAAGGCTTGAAGCACAATATATCGCCACAGCAGCAGGCAGTCGTAAAACCGCCGCAAATAACACCGCAGCCGCCGCAAGTTACACCACCGCCAAAGCCGAAACCTGTACGCCCACCGAAAACAGCACAAGAGGAAGCGGCTATACGGAAACGTTGGCAAGACAGGAAAGCCCTTTACGAAGAAATCAAGAGGCAGGCACACCAACTACGGCTGTTATGTATGCAATACTTCCCGGACATTGATGCATCGCACTTGGACGACCTCGCTATCAAAGGTCGATACAACGAATTACAGGCTGCTATAATAGAGATGAAAAAAACCATAAAGACAGCCAATGAAGCAATTACCGCAAATAAAATCAGTTGTAAGCAGGGGAAGGAAATGAACCACGTTTATGCAAATCAGGAAAGGCCGAATCCGAAGTTCAACAGCGGTGAAAGAAAATACCGAGTAAATTGCCAATCTTGCGTTGTTGCCTACGAGTTACGGCGCAGGGGCTTCGACGTTGAAGCGCATGGCAACGAAAAACGCCCCGGTGATATACCGTACGAACTTTCAAAACGAACGGAAAGTGCTTGGATAGACCCGGAAACAGGATTATATCCAAAGGCTATCAAAGCCGGTGGGTGGAATCCGAAATACATGAACAGGGGAATACCAAGAAGTCAAATGCTTGCGCAATTCGATAATATTACCGCAAAGCCCGGAAGGTATCACGCGTATTTCGCTTGGAAAGGCGGCGGCGCACATATCATCACAGCCGAAAGGTTGCAGGATGGTCGATTAAGACTATACGACCCACAGACAGGAGAACTTTACGACTATGCAAAGTGGGAATACTATACAACGAGGATGGTCTTGGGGCACGGCATAAATGTTTACAAGGTGGATGGCCTCCTTATAAACAACGATATTATATCTGGCGTCGTACACCGCTAATCGCATCAATTTCTTTATGCAGGGCGTCAGTAATACCACGCCACTCGGTTTCGTCAGCAATATGATAATTGCCACCTACGTCGAACAGGAAATAATAAGGGAAACCAATGCACCGCAATCCGTCGCCGTCTAACTGCGACCTATAAACAGCGAAATTGTTCCATTCGCCAACGTACGCAGCCTTGTCCCAAAGGCATTGTTTCGCAAGCCTGTCGGCTATCGATTGAAAATCTTTTTTTTTCATAGCATATGTATTTAGTTACAAAAATAACAATAAAACAACAAGAGCCCGGCATCAACCGGGCTTGTCAGAGGCAGGCGGAATAGAGGCTCGCTCCCCTGCCTTGTTTGGCTTGCTGTGAAGCCTAACCCGGGAAATCATTACGAGTTTATTTGAGTATGTTCTCCGGGACGCTTTCGCATTACGTAGGGAACTAACCTTTATACCTAATTCATCAGCGGTAAAGTCGTCGTATATCGCCGCTATCGACGTATAGAAATACTGACTCCCTGCGTATTCAGATTCGCCGTGAAATTCAACTTTGTAAATACTTTTGTCTGACATAGTTATTTGTAGTATTAAATGGGTAAAAATAGGGCAGCAGCCGTAGCCGCTGCCCCGGTTGGTATCAATTTATTACGCCGCCACCCTGTTCATCAATTCGCCCGATAATTCGGCTAATTCCCGGCTTCGCACAGGGTCAAGTTCCCGGGCGTAGGCAGTAATTCCCTGCGACAACTTCCACAGCGTGGATTCGCCCTGCACGCCGTCGTCCACCCGGTTATTCATCAGCAACTTTTCGACGCCTTCGCTTTCGGATTTCAGCAGCGCACCCTTCTTGAACATATTTCGCAACTCGCTTTGAATATCGACCTCAACGCTACTTGCAGCCTGTATTTCGAGAGCCTTCCGGCGTATGGTATCAAGGCTCAAAAGCCCTTTCGTTAAGTCAGAAACAGCCGAAACGGTCGCCTGTGTGTCGAGTTTATAAGTGCGTTCAGACAGCAGAAGGTTGTCGGGAAGCCTGCTGCCGAGGTGCACCTGTTTCATCACGGATTCCCTCACCATTCCGTTGAGGCAAACGCCATTCAGCAGGAACGCCCTCATATCGACAGCACCGTCGCCGTAATCAGAGGTCGAGAATCTTGCCCCGGCGAACATATACACCTCGCCGTTCTTCGGCGTCGAAATCTTGATTGGCTGTGGAATAATAGCCTCGGCGTAAACCTTCGTATCGGTAACGCAGGCATCGGCAAGTTCAGCACCCTCGGCACGTGCCGTATTGATAAACGCCGTGATGATATCCTGTGAGTTCAGCCGCCTGTAACTATCCGAGAGAATCCCCCGAACTTCGCTTCCAACTGTACGGACAAGCACCCTCGTCCGGTCAGTCCAACCGCTATGCTCGTTCAGCAGGGTTGCGGCGAGTCTTCTCGCCCACTCGTCCCCGGTAGCCAACGTCCGCAGATACGCAGCAGGAATATTGAGTTTCGAGGCTAACTGCCCGACAGCGTGGGGATGCAGCGAATAATCCTCATTGTGCATATTCATAAGTACACGACCATTGCCGGAAAAGGTTACAATCGGATTGTGGTCGTTTTTCTTCAATTCAACGCCGATAGGCGCAATGTAATCCTGTAAGATACTACCTTCCTCGACAAGCCGACTCAACGCCGTTGCAATACCGACACGGTTACGGTTTAACATCCTCTCGACTTTCGAGATTACTACTTGATTCAGTCCTTGCTGATTCAGAACTTCATTCGTCATTGTTGTTGTTTCCATAATAAGATAAAATTAAAAGTTAAAAAATAAGGTTAAAAAATTATAGTAAATACCTACGACGGTATTCGTTGTAGTTCATATTGAAGAGCAGAGGGTCGGACTTCCGTATAAGGCTTCCGAGCCTTCCCTCGTCATACGCCCGGCGAAGGGAATAGCGAGTGGCTAAATATCCGTACGCATCCTCTACACTATCAAAGGGGCAAACGGACAGAACTTCGTTGAGGTATATTTCGTAACGCTTCCTCGTTACCGCTAACATTACCGCTTTCATCACACTATCGCTCGTTTAGTAACGTCATTAAAACGTCCCTCGACTTCACCATATCGGCATGCAGGGTGCAAGACTCCACCTCGGGACAGGCATAACAGGATACAGCATAACGCTCGTGCCTGCATTTCGAGGTCTTACGACAAAAGGAATCAAATCGGCGTTGCGCCTTTACTTGCTTCGTGTTAAGTTCTAAAATATATGACATAGTTGTAAAGATTAAGCCCCACCCTTGCGAGCAGGGCGAGTAAATTATTTCATATTACTAACAAGGTAATCGACTTGCGGACAGGTAAGGGTCATTTGCAGAGCGTGTTTACGCCGTATGACCTCTTGGATGCCGACTAAACCGTAAAGCAGGTTGTCGATTTCGATTCTGTTGTCGAAGGTTGAGTAAATCGAAGATTTTAGCATATCGTCGATGAATTGGTCAATCTTTTTCGACAATTCAACTTGCGGTTTCTCAATCATCGTCCCGGTAAAAATCGGGAAGTCGTTCTTAATGTTGTCCTCGATGATGTCCAACTCTTTTTGGTTGTTGTTAAGAGCATCGGCGAAATAGCCATTGCCGTAGAACAGTTCACGCAAGCACGTGATTTCGGAGGTTTTGGAGATTGATTTCATATCAGAAAAAAATTAAGTTAAAAAATGTATAAATTATAATCATGGAACAAATATATAAAAACTTTTCTAATATGCAATGAAATGTATAGAAAAAACGAATATATCAATACTTACACATATTCAAAACAGCAGAGTTCCGGGGGCTTTATAATGTCATATCTGTTTATATTGTAAACATTTAATAAAATTTTACTTATTTTTGAGGCAATAAAAAAAACAGAACAATGCAAGAAAGTATTTTCAACGAACTCAAAACCAAATTCGAAGGGGTTGAGGACACAATTCTGAACAGGGTCGCAGCAAAACTCGCCGAAACTGCAAAAACAGAAGAAGAAGCAAAAACAGCCGCAGCCGCTGTTACCTTACAACGAATTATCGAAAGTTATGGCGACAGCCGGGCAACCGAGGCGGCGCATACAGCCGTTGCGAACTACGAAAAGAAGTTCAAAATCAAAAACGGCGAAAAAGTAAAAACAGGGGACGAAGCACCCGAAAAGGGCAGCACCGTAACCACGCCAAAAGAAACAGCCGACGTGCAGGAAGTTCCGGCATGGGCGAAGCAGATTCTTGAACGCTTCGAACAACTCGAAACCGGAATCAAAGTACAAAAGGCAGAAAGCCGAGTGCAGCAACTTAACGACACGATTGCGAAACTCCCGGAAGCACTTCAAAAGCCATACAAGCGGCTCGACGTGAAAGGGCTTTCCGACGAGGACTATCAAGCACTAATTGCCGAGGTACAAACCGACGTAACAAGTTTGCAGGCGCAACTATCAGCAAAAGGGGCAGTATTCGGGATTCCGTCCACAAAAGGCGGAAAAACAGGGGATGAAATACCCGAAGCAATCAAAGCCGAAATCGAGGGTAAAACCTCCAATAACGGTCAAGCATTCTAACAATCTAAAAAACGAATAAAAATGGCAATGACAGTAAAAAAGACAAGCGATATCGCTGTTGCTTCACGCATCGTAAAGCGCATCGCTGACATTCCCGGCGGCGTCACAGTAAAGAACGCCGAAATACCCGGGGACGTACTGAAAGACGCTACCGTAATATCCGCTCCCGACACTAACGGAATTACACACCTCGTGAAATGGGCTGTCGTACAGGCAGCAGCAGCAGCAAACGCTACTGCTATCCGGGTGCTGAAAGGCAGCGACATCAAAGTCGGGGAAACCCTCGCAGTCGACAACCCTCGCTGCATCCCGGCAGCAATCACAGCAATAACAACAAGCACAACAGGGTACGATACCGTTACCCTTGAAGCAGCCCTCGGCGTAGCCGTGAACGTAGGGGACGTCCTGTTCCTTGCAGCCGCAGCCGCCGTTCCTGCCCCGGCTATCGTGCAGGCTGACGCAACAGATTCGGCAACCTCGATATACGTCGAAAAAGGACACATTATCGAAGTAGGCGACGCAGTATGTAAAGCAGCCAACGTAAAGGCCACCGTAGTGTCCGCTATCGACCGCTCCGCAGCCAACAGGGATAAACTTACCGTAACGGCACTCGGTTACGCCCTTACCGCCGGGGACACCCTGCAAATCGCAAAGGAAGCCGCAGACGAGGCAGTACTGAAACCCTTTTACGCAGGTGGAAAGTATGACGCTTGGGCTATCACAGGGACAAACGTTCGTGTCGTGGCAGGTACAAACATCGTCGTCGATGCAATCACTCACGCCGTCGTCAAAGGGACAAACTACCCTGCATTTGTAGCAGAGAAATTAAAAGGAATTGTCGAACTGTAAAAACTGAACAAAAATGAACACTACTTTAATACAAGGCTTGAACGAGAAAATCCTGCAAGCCAAAGTCAATGCGATTGACGTGCGTCCCTTTCAGTTCGCTTCGCACTTCCCTTTACAGAGAGTGAATGCGTTCAATTGGAAAACGCTGACAAATAAGAAATTCGGACACAACGTCGCTGCCGACATCGCAGCCGACAACGCTTCCGTAGGAAGGAAACGCCGCCCTATCTTTCAATCCGCCTCGGGCGACCTTCCCCGGTTGGCAATCAGCCGTGAAATGCGTCGTTCCGAAATCAAAGATTATCAAGTCGCCCTTGCCCTCGCCGGGGACATCTATGCCCGGGAATTGGTGCAGTATTGGGCAGACGACGTTGAATACTGCTTTACAGGCGTACAGGCAGAATTGGAGTACATCGCTTGGGCACTTCTGTCCAATGGTGGGAAACTTTCATTCACGCCGACAAACAACGCCTATATGGCAACCGAGTTCGACCTCGATTACGACGTTGCCCCGGCTCAACTCATAAAGAACGGCACATCGTGGGCTACCGCCGCAAGTGCTGACGCTATTGGGGACTTCCGCAAGGCTATCGAAGAAGGTAAAAAGATTGGGGCTTCTATCCGGCACGCCTTTATGGCTCTTTCGACATTTTACAAATACGTTTCAACGGCGCAGATAATCAAGGCTTGTGCCTCGTACCTCGACAACGCAACAGGAATCGCACAAACTCCGGACATCACAGCCGTAAACGCTATGTTGAAAAAACAGGCTTGGCTCAACGGAATACAGATTCACGTTATCGATACCGACGTTACTCGTGAATTGAGCGACGGCACACAGGTAACAGGCAATCCGTTCGCCGAGAACGTTGTCGTATTCAGCGAAGTGCCTGTATTGGGAAGCACTCAATACGGACTGTTGAAAGACAGCACACAGAACGTGATTCGTGCAGAACGTGCCCACACGGTCGTTAAGAAGTACAGCGAGCCCGAGCCTTTAACGGAAATCACAATCGGCGAAGCCGACGCCCTTCCTGTACTCGACACCGCTTACAGGAACATCTACCTAAACGTTGCAGCAACAGATTGGTAATAAGCAAATAACGGTATGACAATACTTGAATCTATACAGACCGTTTCGGCGTACCCAATTCCGGCAAAGGTTATTCGTGAATTCGCCGAAAAACAGGGGCTGAATGTCGATACAGCAATTACAAACGCTATCCGTAAGTCCGGAGCATTCAAGGCAGCGTTGGCAGAAGCCTACGAGTGGCTTGCGGATGCTCCTAACGTTTCGCAGGGCGGAGTATCGTACAATCTGAACGACATACAGCGACATTACTATCGTGCAAAGTCAGAATCGTTGCGCTTGGAACTCGGAACGTCGAAACGTCGGTATGGATTAAAAGGTAGGCTGCTATGATAATCGAGAACGGAACGCTGAAATACCTCACAGGGACAACCGGGGGCGGTATCGGGGATGACGGAAAGCCTGTAAAACGCACCGATACATGGAGCGAGGCTATCCCTTGTAACATCAGAGCCAACAATCGGAACAACCTCGGCAGGAAGGAAGGCACAGCGTTCATCATAGCCGCATACATCGTAACACTCGAACGCCGAACAGGGTTTGACCCCGGGCGGATTCAGTTATTCAACGACGAAGGGCGGTTGCTTGGCGAATTCCCGGTCGTTGCGATAGAGGTGCTCGAAGCCGTAAATGCGATAAAGATAGTTGTATGACATGAGCGCAAAGCCGATAGCCTTCTCCGAAGAATCGAAAAAAGCGATACGGGATTACCTCGTTAAATGGGGAAAAAGCGTCGAGGATGCTATCATATACAACCTGTCGTACGCAGGCGACAAATGCCTCGCAGCGGCACGAACATCGTCCGGCTATACAGACCAAACCGGAAACCTTCGCAGTTCAATCGGATTCCGCCTTCTCAAAGACGGCAAACTTATAAAGGAAAGTTCGTTTGAAGTCGTTAAAAAAGGTGATGAAGGGGCAAAAGAAGGACTTGCAAAGGTTGAGAAGATTGCGGCAAACTTCCCTCGTGGAATAGTCCTCGTTTTCGTTGCCGGAATGGACTACGCAGGATACGTGGCAGACACAGGCAGGGACGTCCTCGATTCGGCGGCACTTCTCGCAGATAAACTCGTACCGAAATTGTTGGAAGACGTAAGAAAGAAAATAAATGGGCAATAGAACAGGACAAGAGATTGAGGACGCCGTCTTCGGGTTGTTGAAAAACAGCAGCATATCCGGGGAAATAACAGGCGATGTTATGCTACACGGCATTCGACCTCGTGAATCACACGTCGAGGATGCAGTCGTTAAGTTTGTTGCAGGGCTTCCCGGGCAGATAGAAACAGGCACGGTCGTCGTGAACATCTTTGTCCCGGATATTGACGCATACGGCAACGGACAATTCGTGCCGGACAAGGGCAGATTGACAGAACTCGAACAGTATGCAGCCGAATGGGTTGAGGAACTCAAAAAGAAGCAGACCGTTTCGGGATTTCAATTCGACCTTGCCGATACGATACATTCGACGGAATTCCTTGAAAAGAAGGAGCATTTCGTCGTTATACGATTAAATTACAAAGCACTTGAAAAGTAACAACCTAAAAAAATAAACAAAAATGGCAGCAAATTCAATTACTTGGGTATTGCCCACAATTAAATGGGGCACACCCGGCGCAGACGGCGCAATGTCAGCGTCATTAACCGCCCTCGGCGGACGCATCAAACAGGATTCGACAGAACTCACTCCTGTTGACGGCGACACCAAATCCGCAAAAGACGCTCTTGGAAGGCTTATCGACCAAATACGCCTCGACCAGAACTACGAACTGAAAACCACCCTCATAGCTCCATCGGTGGACGATATCGCATCAATCCTCGGACTGACGGCAACCGGAGAAGCCGGCGCAAAGAGCCTCGGTATCAATCAAATAATGATTAAAGGACACAAGTCCATTGACGTCATTCCGAACGAAGCCGGACAACTCGAACTCTTAATGCCCTTCTGTCGTGTGTTCACAGGATTGGGCTACAACGGAACAGACGGCTATTATATGCCTCTGACAATCATTCCTATGATTCCGACCACAGGCTCACGTCTGACGCTGAAAGAATACGTAGAACCGGCAGGATAACAAGTAACGAACAGGGACGAGGCAAATACTCGTCCCTTTGCTCTATTTACAACTATGACAAAGAAGAAAGACATTGAGCCCTCGAAAAAGGTTGAAATGCTCGCCGCAGAGGCAATAATCGACACCCCGGTAGCAGTAACTATCCGGGAATCGAAACGCATCGCAAAACGGCGATTTTTGCCCTTTCGGCGTACCACCATCGTATATGAGGCGATACACTACATCCAACCGCTTACGCTCGGCAAGCAGGAGCAAATCAGCAGGTTGTTTGCTGAACTTGAACTCGATTGGGAAAAGATGAAAGACGCCGACGGAGTGGTGCAGGAATTGCTCCGGGTATCAGCACACAAAACCAACACCCTGTCAAAGATACTCGCCATTGCGCTCGAAAACGAGCCCCGGAAATTTATGCACCCGGAACGCCTCGAACGCCGGGCAAAGGAAATTCGGGCGGTAAATACGGTTGCAGAATTCGGGAAGGTAATCATCGCCCTTTACGAGAAACTCAATCCGGCGGCTTTTTTGACTGCTATGCGATTCGTTCAGATATTGAACTTAAACGCTCCGTCGCCCGGCAAAGGGAAGGCAAGACGCATAGCATAATTGTCGGGGGAAATTCCCCTTGGGGGAGCATAATAGACGCAGCAGCAGCCCGATATGGTTGGACTTACGACTATATCGTTTGGGGCGTATCATACATCAATTTACAGATGATGCTGTACGACCAAATTACAGAAATATACACCGGGGACGGAAGCGGAGAAACAGGCGGAACGAAAGAGAAGGGGCACGTATTCCCGGCAGAAACGACAAAACTTTCAGAGGTTATAAACCTGTTCAAATAATACAAAAATGGCTGACAAATCCTTACAATTTCATTCCGGCATAGATAATTCGGACTTCGTCCGGAAGATAAAGGAAATGCTCGATTCTATCGACAAACTATCCGGCGTTACCGACAAAGACGCACAGAAAATCATACAATCGCTAAAACAGACAGAAGGAAGCGTAAAGGAAGTCGCCGCCGCTTACGAGCAGTCCGGAAACTTGGCGTTGTCGGCAGTAAATAAACAGCGTACCGTAAAAGGTATTGAACTCGCCCTAACGAAATCAATAGAGAATGCCGAGAAGGCATTACAGACTGCAAAGCAGTCAATGAACGTAACCTACGACCAACAAATCGACAAAATCCGGCAGATAGAGCAGCAATACCAACTTGCACAGCAGCACCTCGAAGCGTGGAAAAACAGCGAAAGTTACGACCCTGTACTGTATGAAAAACAGGCAGCAGAACTCGCATTCTTGAATAAAGAGATACAGAAGCAGTACAGTATTGCAGAGGAAGCAAAAAACGCTTTCGTAGCATACGGCATCGAAAGTGAAAGGGCGATAGCAGGCGCAAAACAGGCAATACAGCAGGCAACGGCTGAACAAATAGAGAATGCTCGGGTAAAGAAGCAGGCTGCACAAGACGAACAACGCTTGAACGAAATTTCCGCTATGTCGAACAGGGAAATCATACAGGCGTACGTCAATCAGCGCATCGCAGTCCGTGAACTTGAACGTGAGGTCAAAAGGGGGAACACAGCAAAAGCGGAAGAACTCGCAACCGAAAAGGCAGCCCTCGACGTCATTACACGCACAACCTTCGAGAAGAACAAGGCAATGACGATGCAGAGGCAACTGCTCGATATGCTGATGAAGGAAAATATGGCGACGAAGGAAGCGACGGCATACAAACTCGAACTCGAAAAAGTCGTTTCCGAGGTGGGAACGGCATACCGTGAATCGACGAAGTTGCAGACAGCCCTAACGACCGGGGCAACCCAATGGGGCGGTATAATGAGTGCGGTGCAGGGGATTACAGGAGCGTTCACAGCAGCGCAGGGCGTAATGGGATTATTCGTCGAGAAGAACGAGGACCTCGTCAAAATACAGACAAAGGTGCAGTCGGTAATGTCGATAACAATGGGAATGTCGCAAGTCGCTAACACCCTGCACGCTACATCAGCGTTTCGGGTAACTACCGTTACAACGGTAACACGGGCGTGGACACGAGCACAAAACGCTCTTGCCGCTTCGCTCGGCGTATCGACAGGGGCGGCGCAGGCGTTCATGGCTACAATAACGCTTGGACTGTCGGTCGCCATTACTGCACTTACAGTATGGATTACAAAACTTATCGACAGGCTGAAAAAGCAGAAGGAAGAAGCCCGGGCGTTGCACGAGGAAATGAAGCAGATGAATCAAAAGTACGCAGAGCAGTCAGCAAGGGTAAGAGAGTTGGCGGCGGCACTCGAAAGCGAGAACGTGTCGCTCAAAGCAAAGCGTCAAGCCCTCAAAGAGTTGAAAAGCCTCGTCCCGGAACTTACAGGCAGCATCGACAAACAGACCGGAGCGGTGAACTACAACCGGGAAGCCGTCGAAAAGTACGTTCAGACGTTGCGTACAGAAATCGAGGCGGAAGTCCTTCGTGGAAAGATGAAGGAAGCCGTAGCGAAACACCTGACCCTCATACAAGATATTGAGGACAAGAAAAACGAAAGCCTACTGGGTAAAAGCAATCGAGAACTTCGCAAATGGTCGTCTGAACTGCTCGAATTAGAATTAAAGGCAAAGGCAGCAGCCGGGGAAGTGGCGAAATACGAGGAGCAGTTGACAGGGCTAATCGCCACAATGCTCGAAGGGGACGCCGACGCCGCAGCGTTCAAAGCGCAGCAGGAACGCTTCGAAGAGTACAAGAAGAAGGCGGAAGAAATCGCCAACAAAATAAAGGAAACCCAGGACAGCCTGTCCGGGGAATCCTTCGATAGCCTGCTCGCTGAATTATCAGCACAAGAGGCAGAGATAAACAACGTCGCAGAAGAACAGCAAGCGAAATACCTCGACTCTATTCGGCAGGGCATTGATGCAGAAAAGGTGCTCCGCACATCGCTCAATACTTGGCTATTAAACACCATAAAGGACGAAAACGAAAAACGGCTAAAAATAATCGAAAACGCACGCAGGGAAGAACTTCAAAAGGCAGAGGACGAAAGACAGCGTTACCTCAAAGCGTACGGACTGCAAGAATTGCCGCAAGCCGTACAGGTCGTATTCGATAGGTTGAAACAGACTATAACGCAATACTACGACGAGCAGGCAGCAGCCGTCGGCAACGACGAGCGGATGCTCGGCTTCGCAGACCTTTTCGGCGAAATAGAGTACACATCGACGAGCGTCCTTTCCGGACTCATAGACAAGGCAAAGGAGTATTTGGAAACAGCGTCCGGGCTTACCGTCGAGGATATCGACCGCATAAAGCAGGCAGTAACAAAGGCAAATGAAGTTATTGGAAAAAGGAATCCGTTCTCAACGCTTCTAACGGCATGGAAGGAATATCGGCAGCAAAGACAGCAGGGCGAAGAAGGCGAGGAAGAACTCGCCCGGCTAAAAGATGCAACGCAAGAAGTATCGACATTCATGGGCGATATGTTTTCACTCGCAGGCGAAGTCGGCAATCTTATCGGAGCAGAATGGACAGATGCGGTTGCAGGCGTCGGCAGGGCGTTAGCAGGAGTATTTGATGCGATAAACGCAGACAGCCTGTCGTCAAAGATAGCAGGCATCGTCAGCGCAGTAATGTATGCCGTGAACACGATATCCGACCTCGTGAACAAAAGAATGTTGAAGAACGCAGAAGTTGCTTCCGCACAGGTCGAAACAATCGCCAACCGCATAACACAGATAGCAAATAAAAAGGGTATCGGCGATAGCCTGTTTACCGACGATATGTTTAACCGTGTAAAACAATACAGGGAAGCAGTCGACACAGCATTATCGCAAATCGACAGTTCGTTCGCCTTGTTCAGCAAGCAGCAGCGTGAACACTACGAACTATTGTCAAAGTCGCTAATATCAGAACTCGACCAACTGACAGGCAAATACGTCGAACGTGCGTTCAACCTTTCCGAGGATAAGTTCCTCGAACAGAACGCCGCCGCTTACAGGTATCTGTCCACGTTGTCAAAAATGAATCTAACAACAGCAGCCGATATCGAAACCGCATTGGCAGACCTCGAATCTGCGAGCAAAAGGACGTCCGGGGAACTCGGGAAGTCATATCTCGAACAGGCACGCACCGCCCTCGAAACAGCCCTGCAATACACGAAGGAACTCGAAAGTGCCGTGTCGGAAATGGTAGGAGACGTTGGCGACCAGCTACTCGACGTTATTCTCAAGGCAAGAAACGAAGGTACGTCTGCTGTCGCTGATATAGCAGGGGTGATGAGCAGCTCACTCGAAGACCTGATATCGCAACAGATATGGGCTGCAACGATGGGCGAATTGTTTTCCAGCTTCGGGACGCAAATCACAGAGGCAATCGGGAAAGGCGACCAAGCAGCAATAACGAAAGCCTACTCGGAACTGTTCGACGGCATTATTCAGAAGCAGGGAGAATTCTATACGCAGCTTGACACCGCCGCCGCACTCGCAAAAGGAAAAGGGTTGTCAATCTTCGGCGTCAGCGGAGATACGGCAGAGGAAATGCAGTCGACAATCGACGTAATGAAAACGTACCTCGATGGATTACAGGATACCTTGAATAACGTCAACATCGACGCCCTTCGCGAAGAACTTAATAGCATATCGATTGATACGCAGTTCTTCGACAAACTTAAAGCGGATAAGGAAAGTATCGAGGAGGAAATCGCAAGCCTGCAACAACTCGAAGACGAGGCTCTGCGACGAGGCGACGAGACAGCGGCTGACGCTTACAGTAAACAGATTGCAGAAAAGCAGAGAATCCTCGGCGAAATACTGACATCTATGGACGCAATAAAGCAAGACGCAGCGCACGTTGCAGAAATAGAAAAACAGATATCCGATTACGATTACGCAGCAAGCAATATCGACCTCGTTAAGCAGCGTATTGCCGACATGGAGAAAGAACTCGGCAACTACGTAGGCACACTCGAATATTACGACGAGAAGATTGCAGGCATCAAAGCCGAAATGAAGTCCATGACCGCCGAAGAACTCGGGA
>ENA-UPTA01001589-UPTA01001589.1-activated-sludge-metagenome-genome-assembly--contig:-NODE-1589-length-25086-cov-10.170628_pt1 | contig 25086 bp, 23 predicted proteins | sample MGYA00238184_ERZ773361 | MGnify/ENA primary metagenome ERZ773361 (study PRJEB29100, sample SAMN05720205) | activated sludge metagenome | isolation source: anaerobic digester from wastewater... | reverse complement strand
CCCAATCCATCCATGCCGCCATGAAAGGCGGGTGGATCAACATCCTCATCACCGATCGCTTCACTGCCAGGTACCTGTGCGAAATGCCCGAATAAAAATCTCCCCTTGCTGGATGCAGGGGGAGATCATTTTATCGTTCCAGAATCGAATTACTTGAGAACAACGATCCTACCGTCTGCCAACCCCGCCAGCAGCTGCGGCTTGCTGCCGGTTTCCCAGCCCGCAAGGGAAATGGCAGAAATACCTTCGTTCAGCCTGGCTGCCGGTTCCCATTCCTGCCAGCTCTGCAATCCGTCATCCGAATAAAAGACCTGGTCGCCGTTTAAAACAAACGCCATCCCTGCCCCCCAGGAGATGTTCACAAACAAAATGGCGTTGATGGGCTGCACCAGCACATCTTCAGCTATCCTTTCCCAGGTTGCGCCTGCATCGCGGGATACCTGCAGACCCTGGGTCTCTGTACCGGCCAGCAGCATACTGCTGGCAGCGAAGCCGGGATCAAATGCCAGGCTCAAAACCGGGTCATACCCGAAGGGGAAGTCCACCTCCCGCCAGGCACGCCCGCCGTTCTTGCTGCGGAACAACCCGCTCACCGTGCCAGCAAACAGCATTTCGTCATGGGCAAAATCCGGGCTTATCGCCAGGCTGAGCACATTCAGGTCCAGCAGGTTGAAATTGCAGGTTGACCAGTGCAGGCCGCGGTCGAGCGATCGGAAAATGCCATCTTCGTTGGTACCTGCCAGTAAAATGCCGTCTTCAATGAAATTCGGAGAAATCACCAGCGTTCCAGTAACCGGTGGCGGGGATGCCAGCTGCTCCACCTTCCAGGTTACCCCCCGGTCAAACGAGCGCAGCACGCCTCCCGGAACCCCCACAAAGGCATTATGGTCATGCTCAAAATCAGGAGACAGGCATATGCTCAGGGCAGGCAGGGGTTCCTGCATATTCTCCAGGTGAAAAGCCAGCTCCCAGTGCTTTCCGCCGTCATGGCTGCGGTAAATGCCGCTGGCTTTGGCAGCAAACAACAGGCTACTTTCGGCTGAAGGCTTCCCGCTTTCGCAGGCCAGGGCAAAGATGATGTCTTCGGCAGGGGCTCGATTTATGGGTTGCAGGTCGCTCATAGAGTTCCTTTCAGTTCTTCCCGGGATGTGCCTATTATACCTGATGCACCCGCGGCACCATCGAACCAGGTCTCTCCCCATCCGGTATAATGCCTGTATCGGTTCGTCCGGGTACACAGCTGGTCATGCATACAAATTAGATAAAAACCGGACAGGAAGAAGATAACATGGCATTTGCACTTTCAATTGAAAGGCTGGAACAGGCTTGCCGCAAGGACGGCTGCCCGATCTGCCGTCTCGAGCATGATGCAGCGGTGCAATCGATCACTGCCTTTCTGTGGGAGCATGCCAACGACAGCACCGCCCGCGAACCGGTCAACCGGGCTTACGGATTGTGCTCGCCCCACACCCGCCTGCTGGTTGCCAGTGAGCTTTCCAGCAGCGGGAACCTGCCCGGAGTGCACATGATCTATGAGGTGCTCGCCCGCAACGCCAGCCAGGAGCTGGCTGCAGCAGCCCGGTCTGCCCGTAAGCCTTCACTCCTGAGCCGCCTGCTGCCGTCCGCTAATCGGTTCAGCCACAACCTGCTTGCACCCTCAGGCATTTGCCCGATCTGTGATATCGCCCACAAGTCTGCCGTGAACAACCTGAGCGTGCTGTATGAAGAAATCCTGGAGAATGGCGAATTACGCAGCATATACACCCAATCCACCGGCATTTGCATGCGGCACATCCGCCAGGGGGACGCCCTGTACGGCTTTAAATATCCACAGGCGGCTGCCTTCATCAACCAACACGCTGCCGAAACCCTGCAGAAATTCCGTGCCGACATGCAGGAATACCTGCGTAAACAGAACTGGGAATACCGCGCCGAAACCCTCAGTGCTGATGAAAAGGTTGCCTGGCAGAAGGTGCTGGCTTTCTTCACCGGCCTGCCCGGCAAGAAGTTCACCCATCACATCAAGGAATTCTAGGTCCCTGCCCTGCATGGTGTCATCTGGCATACAAAACCCCCTCCTCACCTGGTGAGAAGGGGATAATTTTTACAGATGATACAACAAATCCAGCGGGCTTCAGGTTACCTGTCGCCAAAATCGTAGTTATCCGGGTCCTCGCCGATGCGCAGGTTCTGGTCCAACCCATCGATCATCGCCATCTCATCCTTGGTCAGCTCAAAATCAAAGATATCGGCATTGGCAAAGATGCGCTCGCGCTGGCCGGATTTGGGGATGGCGACCACTCCGCGTGCAATCATCCAGTTGAGGGTGATCTGGGTCGGGGCTTTGCCGTACTTCTGCCCCAGCTGCTGCAGTTCGGGAATGTCCATCACCTGCCCCTTCATGATGGGAGCCCATGCTTCCAGCTGGATGTTATGGCTGATGCAGTATGCATGCAATGCAGGCGACTGCAGGCGCGGGTGGAACTCGACCTGGTTGACCATCGGCACGATCTCGGCCGTTTGCAGCAGGTCCTCCAGATGGTGCACCATGAAGTTGCACACCCCGATCGCCCTTACCCTGCCGTCCCTGTACAGTTTCTCTAGCGCACGCCAGGTATCCTGGAATTTGCCCTTCTCCGGCCAGTGGATCAGGTACAGGTCAATAGTTTCGAGCTGCAGGCGCTTCAAGCTGGCATCAAAGGCAGCCAGGGTGCTTTCATAGCCCTGGTCGCGGTTCCAGACCTTGGTGGTGATGAACAACTCCTGGCGCGGGATGCCGCTCTCCTTGACCGCCTGCCCCACCGTCTCCTCGTTATAGTAGATCATGGCAGTGTCCACGCTGCGGTAGCCGGCTTCAAATGCCCACTGCAGCATCTGCACCCCGTCCTCATCCTGCGGGATCCGGAACACCCCGAAACCCAGCCAGGGCAGCTTCACCCCGTTATGCAGAACAGCACACTCCTGAATAGTACGCATGGTCCCTCCTTTTTATTTTGCACACCTCCCCCTTTCGGCAAGGGGGAGGTGTATTGTGGTCAAATTAGAAATCGAAATTGAACGGATCCGGACCGGTGCGGTAGCCGCGGTCAAGCCCGGCAATCACCTGCATGTCCTCAGCGGACAGCTCGAAATCGTGAATGTCCTTGTTGCTGAAGATGCGCTCGCGGTGGACCGATTTGGGTATGGCGATCACGCCCTTCTGCAGGACCCAGCGCAGGGTAACCTGGACCGGGGACTTACCGTATTTTTCGCCGATGGCGATCAACTCGGGCACCTGCATCACCTGCCCCTTCATGATGGGAGCCCAGGCTTCCAGCACGGTCCCGTGCTGCTTGCTGTACTCATACAGCTCAGGCGATTGCAGGTAAGGGTGGTACTCCACCTGGTTGACAGCCGGTACCAGCTCTGAGCTGGCTTTCAGGTCTTCCAGGTTGGGGATCATGAAATTGCTCACACCCACCGACCGGCACTTTCCGCTCTTGTAGATGGTCTCCATTGCCCGCCAGGTCTCCACGTACTTGCCCTTGACAGGCCAATGGATCAGGTACAGGTCCAGGTAATCGAGCTGCAGGCGTTTCAGGCTTGCATCAAATGCATCCAGGGTGGACTGGTAGCCCTGGTCGCGGTTCCACACCTTGGTGGTCACAAAGATCTCTTCGCGCGGGATGCCGCTCTGCTTGATGGCTTTACCCACACCCTCTTCATTGCGGTAGATCTTGGCGGTATCAATACTGCGGTAGCCCGCCTCCAGCGCCCATAAGACCGACTGGATGACCTCTTCGCCTTCAGGAACTTCAAAGACCCCGAAGCCCAGCCAGGGGATCTTAACGCCATTGTTCAGTGCAGCACAATCTTCGAATCTCAGCATACTTTCCTCCACTCATAAAATTAAAGGTTTAACAGGGGTATTGTATCAGAAAAAAAAATTCGCGTCCTGAGAGGACGCGAGGGGGGATGGGATAAGAGAATGTGACAGAATGACTAAAAATGTGACACTTTGCCCGTTTTATCTCCCCAGCGGTTCCAGAATTTCACCAGGCCGGAGAGGAACCCCAATCCGTAGCTGAGGTGCAGGATGGCAAAGGTGACAGGCAGCAGCCACAGGTGTTTCCAGCCTTTCCTTGAAGCGGTGATCAGCGACGCAGTCAGGTTTGCTGCCAGGTAACTCCCGGCAATGACTGCGAGCAGGATCCAGCCCCAGGGCAGAATTACGTACAATATCAGGCTAGCTATCAGACTCAGGACGAACGCAGGCGGCACAAATTGCCGCATGCTCATCTGGTGGGGATGTTTCTGCAGGACCCTGACCTTATAAAAACCGTACTGGAAATATTGTCTCCAAAGACCTGGCAGATTTGATCGATTGAAGTAAGAACTTCTTATGTTCGGATTGCAAATTATTCGACCGCCACTTTCCCGTAACCTATAGCTGAACTCATCATCCTGGTTACGCACCATATCTTCATCAAAACCACCGATTTTTTCGTAAACCTGACGGTAACATGCACCCATAAATACTGTATCCACTTCTATCTCTTTTGTTGTGTAGTGAAATTTAGCATTTCCAACACCAAAGGGTGAATTCAATGCCAAAGCAATGGCCTCCGCAATTAATCCGGTTGAGCTGGCAACAGTTGGACCGCCAACCATGTCTGCCCCGGTCCGACGAATAGTCTCAACAAGGTTACTAACATAATCTGTAGCCAAGATGCTATGGGCACTCACTATACCAATAACAGATCCTTGAGATTGTTCAATTCCCATATTCCATGCCGCAGCCTGGATAATTCGAGGATTATTAACCAACTTTAAAAAAGGATACTGAGGTAAGTATTCCTCAACTATACGCAAAGAATTATCCGTTGAACAGCCATCAAGAATAATCACTTCATAATTTTCGTGTGGGTAATCTTGAGTAACCAAACTGGAAATGCATTTGTCAATGTAAGCTTCTTCATTTCTCATTGCCACTAACAACGTAACAAATTCACTTTTTTCCATGCGTATTCGAAGTTTTCCTAAAAGTTGCATACACCAAATTATTAATGACGACGTACATGAGATATTACCGCCCTGAACTTTCCCCGCTCAGTTCGCTCTATCATCTCCACAAATTCAAATTTCAGATTGATTTTTCCAAGCCTTTGCTCAAACCTGGATCGGATAATTTTTTCATCCGCATCATTAAAATTATCGCTGACTGCAAGCCTCAAACGAAAGTCCTTAATGGAATCCTGGATTACCTGGCCTTCTTTGACATTAGGCAAACCCACAAAAATACCATGGAATCGGACCGTTTCGCGTCCATCTGCACCAATGACGGTATCTTCCAGTCGACCAACCAGTTCTTCTAAGACTGGCATTTCTCTTCCGCAATCACAATCCTGTTCAGATAAGATAGCTGCATCTCCTGTATCAAAACGGATCAAAGGCTGAGCGTAATTGAGCAACCCGGTCGCGACAATCCGGCCAGGTGAGCCACTTGGAACCGGTTTGTCATCTTCACCCAGAATTTCAACGATGCCCATATCAGGACTGATATGCATCCTGTGAAATTCACATTCTGATGCCTGGCAGCATGCTTCAACCCCGCTGTACCCATCAAACACTTCACAATGATACACTCTCTCGATCGTGCATCTCATCTCTGGTGTGAGTTTTTCGCTGCTGGTTAGCACTGCTTTGGGTTCATACATGGAAATTTTCATTTCTTCAAGCAATCTGGCCAGAAAGAAGTGGCTCGATGCATACCCTACCAGGTAATCCGGCTGGTAATGGTTCAGCGCTTTTGCATACTCCGGAGCATTCGCTGGTGATATGTGGAAGGCTGACATGTAAAGTTGACGCTCAACAAAGTTGTAACGCCAAAAGGGAGGGCGAGCATTTGCTTTGGGTACCACCAGCCTACCGCCGATCATTGCCCGGCTCATTATGAAATTCACCCTTGCCCAATTGCGGACCCGGGCTTCATAAGCTGCCTGGGCCAGTCTGTCACCTTCACGGGTGAATTTGATTGCCAGGGGTGTTCCAGTGGTTCCACTGGTCAAGTAAGTAGCAGGTTTCTCGTTCAGGTTGTATGCAAGGAACTCGTCTTGCTTTTCTCGTATAACTTCTTTGGTTAATACTGGAAGATGTGAAAGATCATCCAGAGAGAATTCGGCAAGGTCCCTGGTTGCTAAATGTAGATCCTGAAACAACTTTCTATAATATGGAACATGCTCATTGGCATGGACCAGCAACTTCCTCAGCTGACCTTCCTGGTAGGAATGCCACTGATCTTTGGAGAAGGTTTCACGCTCTCTAAATTCAGATACATATTTCTGGAAATTTCCACCAAACCTGCGTTGTTTCCAGGTGAATCCATAAAGACTGATGCCGATATTCTGAAGCCAGACAGGTGAACTTGCATATACTTTATCGAGAAAGGATGCCATGAGTTTCGATTTAGATTATTTTGCAGTAATGAGCTGAATTGCGGTCAATATCTTCATTATCCATAACCCAACCGCAGCTTTCATACAATCGGCACGCGCTGTGGTTATCCAGGTGGACACTTAATGTCAATTTACCCACCTGCAGACTCCGGGCTGCGTTCTCAAATTCCAACACCAGTGCCTTGCCGACACCCATACCTCTCATTTTAGGGTCCACACCGATACCTGCAAGAGCTGCCGAGAGGATCTGGCCTTTTTGATTTGCTAAAGAAGTTTGAGAGGGTTTTCGATTGGGTAAGAGTCCCTTCATGTAACTTTGCCACAGGCTAAAGGTTTCCTTTTTTACCCACAGGCGGGGACGAAACACAAGGCCTGCAATGATTTCGAAAATTGCATAACGGAAAAGCCTTCTACCATACCCCCCCACTGCGCCAACAACATAACCAACCAGTGCATTTCCTTGTTTTGCCACAAAGCATAATTGTGGTTGCTTTATATAAAACCATTTAAACATCTTCCTTACATACATCTGCCCCAACTGCGTGGAGCGGGAATCCGGGAAGATTTCACTATGCAGCCGGGCTAATGCAGGAATATCTGATTCTTGTAAGGGGGTCAGTTCGTATTGCATTTAATGTTGAGTTTTACTAATCAAACTTTGAAAGAGCTCTTCCCAAACGGGTAGGATCTTACTCCAAGAAAAACCCTCTGCTTTCTTCCGGGCATTCTCAGATAACGATGCTGCCAGCTTTGGTTCAGCAAGTATCCTGCTAACTGCATCTGCCATGGCTTTCGGGTCATCCGGCGGTACCAGCAGGGCATCCACCCCGTCTTCAAGCAGGTATGGTAGGCCGCCGACATTGGTGGAGACAATACACAACCCACAAGCCATAGCTTCGATCACGCTCACGGGTGTGTTATCGATGTTGGTAGTATTGATAAAAATGTCGCCTTTTTCCAGCCAGTCAGGGACCTGGTCGCGTGAGACCGGACCAGTAATCGTGATCCTATCCTTCACTCCCAGGTTTTCAGCAGCAGATAGCATCCTTTGCAGGCTGCCATCCCCCTTATCAGGCCCAACCATTATTAAATGAATATTCGGATATTTCGCCACAAGTTCTGCCAGGATCCTGGGAGCCAGGGAGGGATTGTAAATCTCATGAAAAGCCCGCAGCCAGATCAGTTTGGGTTCAGCCCTGTGCCGCAACAGGAAGGGATAATGCTCGATCCGGATCGGGTTGGGAATTACCTGGATATCTGGCCGGATGCTAATGAAAGATTCGCAAAGGTATTTTGACGGTGTGACCACCATACTGGCAAAGGATAAAACCCGCCTGACCCTGTTGGGATGGGTTTTCGCAAATTCAGGCAGGTTCCCGCCATGCAAGGTAAGCACAAATGGTTTCCCAAGAATATACAGCAGCCAGGCTGACACTTCTGCCCATACAAACGCAGGACCGCTGAACACATCAACCTTTGCAATCTGATACTGTCTTTGCTTTGTAATGATTGTCGAAAGCATATCAAAAAGACGGGGAATGCGTTGAATTTGTGTAGATACCGCAATAATGTTCCAATTAAGTACAACCAAACTATCAATCAGTTCATCATTCAGGTAAGTAAAGCCAGCTTTCCTTTTTTGAAAGCTACCAACAAATAGTATCAGTGCTTTTTTTCGAACTTCCAACTTACTTATTGCCTTTTCATTTTATTGTTCTCAATGATCGAATCGGATAACCAGTTGGCATTAGCCATTCCTATAAGGTACGAAATTGCAGCAATACGCATTGCTGCGTGCGACATTTCAACCAATGACCAGATAATCAATACAGCTGTCCACATTCGTAAATTCCAATTTGGAGCTTTCTTGTAGGCATTGAAACAAATGATCAATAGCAGAATTAATGCTGCAATTCCAGGAATTCCATGCTCTGAAAGCAGGCGGGTATATTCAGTATGGCTAACCGCATAATTGCCGTACAGCAATTCTGTCTGATAAGCCGCTTCCCCTGGGCCAACGCCTAACAATGGATTTTCTTTCCAAACCCCTAATTCCAAGATAGCCTTTTCGTCTCTTCCAGAAAAGTCCAGTTCCTGATATCGCTGGGTTAATAACCCACCTGTAAACTGGTCAAGTTTTGGGTAGAGTAAATAAATACCTAACATTGCAATACCCATTAAAAAGATCCATCCGCCATTTCTTTGCTTTGTCATTGTTACATAATGAAATGCAATGGTTAAAACACAAGCAGTGAAATTCAGAAGCCCACCTCGCGAAAAAGTTAAAGCCGATTGGGCAAGAAACAGTAGAGTCATTGATGCTGCCATTAGAATTTGGAATTTACTTTTGGAAGTTAGAACAATTACAAGCATGAATACTGCACCCAACCCTAATATGGCAGAGATTTGATTAGGCCCATAACCACCGCTGGTAATGAAGTTCGATTCGGTGCTGAATTTTAAATTCTCGGCAGAGAAAGTGCTGTATGCACTTATTGTTAAGATAGAAAAAATGGGGAATACTGCATACCAGGCAGCTGCTTGAAAATCTTTTAAATTAAGCTTGATTTGAGAGAAGTACATTACACTCATACATAAAGCCAAAGGACCGGATAAATTAAAGCTAATTAATTGCCGGGCTCTCTCACTCAGGTCATGTGCGAAAAGGGTCAGTGGGATTGAGATTAACAGCATAACAAAGTACAAGATGGGTAAAAGGATGCTGGACTTCCTTCTGGTCCGAAGAAATGCGATAAAAAGGATTGCGAATATCGCATATTTTCCTGCTTCATAAAAAATGCTTGCCTGAGTCATGCGCCAGAACAATTCAGCTCCAATGATGTAGGAAGTTACCCAAACTATAAACTTATTTTTCTTGCTGAACAAAGCAAAGTAGAAACCCAACCCAATCGTAAGGACTGCATGGAAGGTTGAAAATAGGGAGTAAGATCTTCCGATAAACCCTAAACCGATATGCAACACCAGCAATAAAAGAATAAAACCTGTATCTGAAGTCTTATTATTTAATTTATTTGGGAAATTAGAAACAGACATAGCATTATTTATCATTCAGAACCTGTTGATAGATTTCTTCCAATTGATTGAGTGCATTACCAGCACTGAACACCTGGGTGATGCGATTCTGAAGATTTTTTCCGGCTTCAATAGCCATTGATGGATTCCGTAAATACATAAGCATGCCATTAGCAAGAGCCTGTGGACACTGAGGTGGAACCACTACTCCCACCTTTTCCGAGTTCACAACATATGAACAGTCACCCACATCTGTCACAACCACAGGCAAACCAGCTGCACCGTATTCCAGTAAAGCCAAAGGCAAGCCTTCTGATACCGAACTTAATACACCAATATCACAATTAGAGATCAATTCACTAATATCAATTCTCGGGCCTAACCAGGTAACATTATTTTGTAGATTTAGTTTCTTTATCTCTAAAATTATTCTGTCTTTTACTGTTTCATCAGATGCAGATCCTGCCAGGAGTAAATGACAATCAGGTTCTGCTTCGATGATAAACTTCATTGCCCGGATTAAAGTCAGGTGATCTTTTTGCGGCCGCAGATTAGCAACAGAAACTATACGGTATCCTTTTACTCCTGGAATATTAAAAGCCTTATCGCTCTTTATGATTCTGACAAAATTTGGCAGTAACCATACCTTGTTCGGATCCATCATTAAGGCTTCAATAGCCCATTTTTTCAGGGGCTGATTAACTACAATTATGCCTGAAATCGTATTTGTAATAAGTCTATAGAAAAAACTAGAGTTGTTTGTTTTTGAAAGCTCACCATAATGAACATGCCATAGTAAACGAACCTTATTAACAAACAGTGTTAAGATTTTAGCTATAAAAATGGATGAGCTATGAGCCTGAATGATTTCAATATCATGCAATCGTGTGAAATCGACTAAACGCTTGAGCGCCTTCAGATCATAGCGCGATCTTCTAAACAAACAAAAATAATTGACCCCGGGATTTATTTCAGATTTCAGCGGTCCTTCGCTACGGGTTGCACAAAGGTAAACATGATATCCCCGCTCGCTTAGTTCATTCACGATATTTACTGCCATTCGCTCAGCCCCGCCTGCATTGAGCGAATCGATAATGTGCAGTATTTTCCCGGGTCGCGATCTTGGGGTTTCATTTTTATTGTAAAGCGTCTTCATCCAAATCCCATTGATTGATCATCAATTGGCGAAGCTGCACTTTTAAATAATTTAGTGTGTACTTCTGTGACCATTTACTGGCATAGCTGGAAATCAATCTAAACAGTTGCCTATCATTTTTAATTTTTAATAGCCATTGAAATAATTGGTCCACATTACCTGGCTCTACTAAAAACCCACGCTGTTCATCCAAAATTTGTGGAATTAAACCGCGATTTGAGCCGATACAAACCAGCCCATAGGCCATTGCTTCAGTTATCGCTTTTGGCCATCCTTCAGTTTCAGATGCTAAAACCAAAATATCTGCCCATTCATAGAAATTGATAACATTTTCGAAGGGAACTCCACCAGAAAATTCGATAACTTTAGCTAATCCTTGTTCATGCGTCAATTGGTTCAGGTTTTCATATTCTGGTCCAGTTCCAACTATTTTACATATACATTTCTCATCGATTTCAATCAGTTGGCTTACAGCTTTAATTAGAACATCAACATTCTTAGACTTGGATAATCTGCCAATAAACAGGATCCTGATTGGGTCATGTATTTCCTTATGTATGGCAATGGTTGAAGCATGGATCATCTGTTCATCGGTCATTACAGAAGTAAAGAACGGAATGATGTGATCTGGCTGATTTGGCCAATTACCATATACAGTAACTGGAGCCTTCCACCAATTGGACCGCAATAATTTCTTCTGCATCCTGGTGAAAAATGATTCCTCAGGATAATCATTCCATTGACCAGCATACTTGGCTATCCTATATCGCGTAAACAAAGGAGCAATTAAGACTCCTAGCGCGCCCAGATTGCCCGGGCAACGTGCATGCACCGCATCCGCCTGGTAGATTTGACGGGAAATAGAAAACAAAATAATCGGCAAACATAAGAACATGAATATTTTGTCGATAAGTCTTTCCCCACCACATCGTAATTGAGGCGCAATTGAGATATTCTCGTGTGCAAATGGAACGCAATCTCCGGGGGGTAATTCATTCTTACAGGGGCTGGCAATGATTACCTTTGGAAAAAGGTCTGCCCATACTTCAATTTCCCGGGCATATGGACCATAAGCATATAACTTGCTCTTGTATTGGTAATGCTCTACATGTGAGATTATTAGGAGTACTTCTAATCCAGGCATGATTGATAAAAAGACATGTTTTTTTGTAACAATAATTCAAGTGAAAACTTACTTATCACGATATCTCTTGCGTTTTGACCCAATTTGCTACGAAGTTTTGAATCAAGCAATAATTTTACTACCTCATCCGCAATTGATTCAGGTTTAAATGGGTCGCACAAAAGCCCGCTAAAACCATGTTGAATGGTTTCTGGGCCTGGTCCATATTTACTTGTTATGACAGGTTTGCCGGATGCCATTCCTTCCAATACCACAATTCCTTGTGCCTCCATGTGGGAGGGGTAAACACAAATGACTGCCCTGGCAAGCAGGTCAGGTATCTGGTCACGATTCTTACTTCCAATAAACAAGATCTTATTCGCAACTTCCGATTTGATATTATCGAGCAAGGTTTGTTTATAGGATCTTCCTGTTGCTGGATCCACAGAATCACGCCCAATGACCCATAAGTGGGCATTTTCTACAGCATTTACAATTTGGGGCATTGCGAGGATGAGTTGCCGAATGCCTTTTTTTTCACACAAGGTCCCGACAAAAACAAGTAATCCTTCCTCAACGGGGATTTCAGGCTCTGGGCAGAATAGCGCAGTATCAATCGGGTTAGGAATTACTTCAACAGAAATATTCTTTTGGAGTAGTTTTAAGGTGGAGTCTTTTACATAATTACTTACTGCGCAATAAAAGTCTGCAATCGCAAAAGACCTTTTTTCTGCCCAGCATTTGTATTTCGAATACTTAGTACCCAATTCACTTGAAAAAAATTGGTGCCCGCCGTGCATCCGGATCACTTTTTTCCAGGGTTTCCTGCCAGGCAGGAAAGTAAAAGCGTTTTCCTGTCCTTCAACAAGGTCAATCGGGGTGTTTCTGTGGAGGTTTTTAATCTGCTGATTTAGGCGGAGGTGATTGATCAATACACCTATCTTGGGGATTCTGCACCAGGGTACTCGTATCACCTGCACACCACAATCGTTTTCGAGCGTAAGAGATGGCTGCTTATAAACACCAATAACTGATACTGTGTGACCAAGTTTTACAAGTTCCTTGGCAAGGGTTTGTACAAAGCTACCGATACCTCCATGGGACATGGGAGGGTATTCACCAGTTAAATAACAAATATGCATTTTGTTAAGGTTTCCTAACAATATCTCTTAAAGCAATTACACAGCGAGTGCTGGCTTGATCATAAGGCGTTTGGACTAAGAATCTAGCCCATCTTTCTCTTTCTTCCTTTAATTCCTGAGGATGTTGCAATGCATGAAGTATCACACCACTTAGTTCGTCTCGTGAATGAACCCAATAAACCGGATTGAACTGGTTAAAGTGATTGAAATGAGGATATTGATAAACCTTTTCTATACTCCAATGATTATTAAAATCCATCGATTCGGGATTGTAAAATAAATAAACGCAGGGTTTTCCCAAAATCGAAAAATCCAAAGCCATGGTTGATGCAACATTTACCACAAGGTCGCAGTGTTTGACAACGTTAGTGAGGAGCTTGGTGTCTTTTTCAGTCGGAACTACTTTCGACCAGTCATTATTCTGAAGCGCGACCCACTCTGGACTTGATATACAAATTTCCGGATATCTTTCTAATACTTTCTCATAACGAGAGCTCATATCAGTAGGATTTCGCCTGAAAAGCACCTGAGGTCTTTCGTTCTCAGGTTGCTTGCGAAGTGCTTCAGCCAGGTCGGCAAGGTAATATGGATCATAAGGAGATGTTGTAAGGTCATCTCCAGAAAAACAAATTACAGGTCGATTTGGATCTAATTTCAGTTGGCGCAAGAATTTTTCACGAGCTTCAATTAAATCCGGATTGAAGTAATGTTCAAACTGGGGGGTACCAACAATTATGATCTGGTTTTCTTCTACATCTGGATAATACTTCAGCATTTCATCTTTCATATGCTGACTCCAAACAAAGTAGAAATCTGCATATACCGCCATGCGTCCCTTTGGTAAATTGTCCCATGAATAAATAAATGTGCAGGTTGGAATTGCTAATTCATGAGCTGCAAGCATTATCGGAACAGCTATTTCAGACCGTTGATGTGAACAAAAAACAATATCAGGTTGCATGGACTTAATCTTTGAAACATACTCGCGGAAATACTTTGTATGTTTTACTGCGTGTTGGTGCCATGTATCCAATAATTTAACCTGAGCACTGGAGTGGCAAAAAATATCAGATAATAGGTCAGCAATAAGGTTTTTTATCCAACGAAAACCATAACCGACTCGATTGTCCATATACTCAAGAATTATCTCGGTGCCAGGTTCCTTTTGCCATTTAAGTTGAGCGAGGATTTTTGCCCGCCGAATGATGTAGGGGATGTGCCCTTCCTGGTGATCTGGCAGCTTAAGCCAATTGATAGTTCCGTCATTTAATTGCTGTAAAGGTTGCACCAGCGATTCAGGAATAGTATGACAGATCGTAACTTCCCCCTCCAAAGCCAACAGGTCGGTGAACCTGGTCATTATGAAATTTCGTAAACCAATACCATCAGAGAGAAGGAGTAATGTTTTCATATTTGAGATGAAAAAATGAATTCTACTTAGCCGAGTAATCCTTCGATCCTAATTTAAAATAATGTTCGTCTTCAGCACTTATGAATTTATTGTAATCACTGTGTTTGAAAAAATGGCTAATCCAAATTCGGTGATACCATGGCTCGATTATCCTTTTTGCTAATAAGTGGTAGGCGGGGGAGATTTTGATATCGGAATGTGTTTGGTTGAATTCATTAATAGCCAATCTCTCTCCTGTGTAATCATTGTACAATTGAATCTCGCTGCCAACTGTATCATCAAAATAGCAAAACATTCTAGGTAAGAAATATTTTTCACCGGAATCAAGCATATTTAGTGCAGTTATGGTTGATGAATAAAAATCAAAATCGTAAAAAACCGCCCCAATTGGGGGTGGATTTATTCTTTCAAAGAAATCCATGGAAGTATCTTTAATATCACCTAAAATTAGTTTTGCCCTTTTTAATCGACCTTCCAATTTTTGAATATCCATTTCATAAAAGTTTTCTCTGAAGAGATACGGTAAATCCCTATAATCGATAGGCTTTGGTAAGCCTTTGCCTGAGTCAAAACCATAAATTTCAATTTCCACCCCAAGTAATTTTTCAATTTCTTGTGAGTGGTATTCTAGATTCATGAGACCGTTTCCACCAGCGACCCCATATTCCAGGATGCTAATTCGCTTATAGTCTAACCTCTTAGCCAATTGGCATGCCTGAAAAACACAATAGCCATAATGAGGACGATCTACTGCGCCTATTCTTAGACATTGCTCATAGGTACCAAGGTGAAATTTTTTTATAATTTTCTTGGCTAAAGTTTTTAATGGTGTTGGGTCAAAAATTAAAGAACGCAAATTGTGCACAGTTATTTCACTCCTCAAACCAAAGCGGCATAAATTTACAATACACTTCGCTTTCTTAAAATAATAACAATACCTTACAAATATGGATTTACATATTCTCTACTGCGGGCAACAATAAAAACAGTTATCATTTGTCTTTTACTAAAATTATTAATATTACATTAACCGAATCCATTCGTTTGGATTACCAAAGTGTTACAAGGGAATACCTCGATAAATTTATTCAAAGAATAATTACAAAATACTATCCTGTTTGGTAGGAGGAGAAGTTAAAGCAACTTAGAATTGTTGTGAAGAATATCCTTATTCTCGAGCATTGTTTATGTCATACTTTCTCATAAGATTGGCTAGTTCAGTAATCATCTTATCTGAATTTTTTCCGAAATCCAATGAAAAGATAGGTTCTATTTCAGCAAGTTTATGTATCGGAATTTTCCACCATTGAAATTTCAAAATTATATCTAACACTTCGGGAGAAAACCTCATACGTACGACCCTGGCAGGGTTTCCTACGGCAATAGCATAATCTGGTATATCCTTCGTAACAACTGCACCTGCACCAATAATCGCCCCGTCACCTATTTTTACCCCTCGTAAAATTAATGCGCCCTGACCGATCCAAACACCGGCACCTATATGAACAGGAGTGCGATCCAAATTCTCTCTTAATCTCCCGTCAAACAATCTGTGATTCACATATGTTGTGAGATGTGATGTCGGATGGTCTTCACCAAAAACTCCAACAAACTGACCAAATTGACAATACGGACCAATGAACACAGGACCTGCAATTACATTAAATGCACCGATAGTTGAACAATATCCGAGTTCCACGAGTGAGGATACTGCCGAAAATCGTCCTATGGAATTGTTGCCGCCAAATAAAATATTTCTAAATCCCACAACGCCTTTTTCAACAATAACCTTTTTTGTTCGCTTAAGCTTTCTTCGAAATAAACTATCGGCAATTGACCGATACAATCTATAGAGGGGTTTTATAAGCTTTTTCATTAGAAATCCGGCAAGCAAAGAGAAATATTTAATTAGATCGACTTAAATACTTGATGAAATTATATTTTCGAAACACCTTACAAAAATACTTGCGAAAAATAAATGGGAAGATCGACTGTCTAACTTTGCTTTCTTTGGTTGGCCAGTTAGGTTTTTCTTCGGAAAAGCCTTCTATAATTTCCTCAAGATCTTTGTACATCCATTCTTCTGAAACATTACCCATATGTTGGATTAATAGCTCTGGGGTGGACAATCTCCAGAAATCTGTTCTATCAAAATACTGACCAAAATACATTTCTTCAGCAATAAATTTATTAGCCGGTATTATCGGGATTTGCTCTAGGACAGCCCGCCTGATAGTAAATGCAAAATGATTACCACCAACAATAGCTTTTGCATTATTTCGTTCTACAGCCAGGTAAAACTCATTTATTCTTTTCTTATACATTTCAGGTCGGCCAAGGCTCTCCCCGAACCGATCCAAATTTTTGTCGGTCATAACGGGAAATTTTCTCAAACATCCCTTACTAAAGGCAAGGAAAATTGTCGAACAGGAGTTTAGCCAGGTTGTGTCAGGGGCAGGTTGACTGCTTACCCAACCTGCTTCATGAAAATTATTAAATACATCTGCTATTGATGATTCCCATCCGGGATAAAAGAATGCATCGCAATCTACAAATGTAATAAAATCTTCGAAACAACCACGAGCCACTGATAAGATTGAATCCAATTTTCCGTGATTGAATCTATTAATAATTAGTTGATCAATTTTTTTCGTTTCTAAAAGTTCATAAAGATATCTTTTTACTTTGTGTGTCGTTTCATTTAAAACAATGGTTATGTTTGTTTTTGAATCGACAGTAAGTAACAATGTTTTTATACATAAACTTAAAATCTCGAACCCAAATTTATAATAACCATCCGAGTTTGGGAGATATACCGGTACTATCACTCTATGAATGCCATGTTCATGAAGTAAATTATTACCTGATTTTAGTGGATGCGTACCTTTTCTCATTTTCTTATTGAAAGAAAAACAATTATCGATTGATTCTTAGAATCAATCGATAATTTGTAAAGACCATTTTCCATCTGGTCTTAATAACGTGTTATCAATTTCCTCAATTTCACCAGTGATACTAAAAGGATACTTCTCAGTTCTTAGTCGGCCTTCTCTTCCGCCGGAAAAATTTAAGAATGAAAAATATACAGCATAAATTCCTGGATAGAGCCATAAGGGTGGATATTCGATTTCTAAAGCGATCTTACCCCTATGTTCAAAAAAGCCTAAATCACTCCCTCTTTTTTTTTGAAAGGAAACTATTTGGTTTTTTGAATTCTCTAGGAAACACATAATTTCAGGATTTACAAGATTCCCAGAAAACATAGCCTTTATTCTTATTGGCTCATTGCTTTTAACAAATGTTGAATTTTCTAAGGTGGATTCAATTTTTACATCGGAAATTAATATTTTTGAAGAACTTAGCTGCTCATTACTTGTGCTTGAATTAAATAATGACTTCATGTATGTAACAACTGCATCGTTTGCTGTGCTGTAACTAATTATCCCGCCATTTTGTAAAACTAGACCTTCTTTACATAAACTAACAACGGCTCCCATGTTGTGGCTCACAAACAGCACTGTGCGGCCTTCCTTCGAAGCCACATCCCCCATCTTGCCCAAGCACTTCTTCTGGAATTCGGCATCGCCCACTGCCAGCACCTCGTCCACCAGCAGGATCTCGCTTTCCAGGTGGGCTGCAACTGCGAATGCCAGGCGCACATACATCCCGCTCGAGTAGCGCTTAACCGGGGTGTCGATAAACTTGGCGATCTCGGCAAACTCGACGATCTCATCAAACCGGCGGTTCACCTCGGCTTTGGTCATGCCCAGAATGGCACCGTTCAGGTATATGTTCTCGCGCCCGGTCAGCTCGGGGTGAAAACCGGTACCAACCTCAAGCAGGCTGGCAATGCGGCCTTTTACTTTCACACTTCCGCTGGTAGGTGCAGTGACACGCGAGAGGATCTTGAGCAAGGTGCTCTTGCCCGCCCCGTTTCGCCCGATGATGCCCAGCACCTCGCCCTGATCCACCTGGAAAGAGACATCCTTCAGCGCCCAGATCTCTTCCCCTGCCCTGTTGCCATGATCCTCCTGCCCGATCTTGAGCAGCGGGTTGGGTTTGCCGCGCGTGCGCGCCCACCACACCTTGAGGTCGTTCGAGAACGTGCCGGTGCCTATCACCCCCAGGCGGTAGGATTTAGAAAGGTTCTCAACGGAAATAACAGGGGGCATAGTTGTTACACCGTATCCATAAACGTGGCTTCAACCCGGTTGAACACGATCGAGCCCAGCGCCACCACAGCCAGCATAAAGCCAAAACTGTAGAGCAGGTCGAGCGGATGGACCGATCCCGCCCCCAGGAAGCCGTAGCGGAAGGTCTCGACAATGGGCGTCATCGGGTTGAGTTTGATGAGCATCTGGAAGCGCTCGGGGATTGCAGAGACCGGGTAGATCACCGGGGTTGCGTACATCAGCAGCGTCACCCCAAAGCTCACCAAAAAGCGCAGGTCGCGGTACTTGGTCGTCATGGCTGAGATCAACACACCCAAGCCCAACCCCAGCCCGGCCATCATCAGGATCAGTACCGGGAAGAACAGGATCCACAGGTTCGGCTGAACCGCTGCCCCGCGCAGGGCAAAGTAACCCATGAAGACCAGGAAAAAGGCGAACTGGATGGCAAAGGTAATCAGGTTGGATATCAGGATCGAGACCGGCACCGCCATGCGCGGGAAATATACCTTGCCGAACAGGTTGGCGTTCTGCACGAAGGTATTCGAGGTCTTGGTCAGGCAGTCGGCAAAGTACGACCAGATGACCGTACCGGACATGTAGAACAGGAACTGCGGCAGCCCGTCTGTTGGCAGTTCAGCGATCTGCCCGAAGATGACCGTAAAAGTGATGGTGGTCAGCAGCGGCTGGATAAGGTACCACAGCGGGCCCAGTATGGTCTGCTTGTAGGCAGCCACAAAATCGCGCCGTACGAACAGCATCACCAGGTCGCGGTAGCGCCACAGCTCACCCAGGCGCAGGTCGAGCAGGCGCCGCCGGGGCTCAATGACCAGGTCCCAATCATTATTTTCAATGGATGATGTCATTTTAGAGATTTTCACTGCCCAACAATTGGATTACTGTTTTCCCGTCAAATGGAATTTGAGGGAGTAATTCATTTTTTTCTTCAGCAGAACAAGTACTTATCGCTTTCAGGATATCTTCCGTCTTCGTCCCAGCCAATCGATTCCACCCGCTCTTCACCGTTTCCACCCATTCGGTTTCATCGCGCAGGGTAATGCAGGGCACACCCAGCCAGCAGGCTTCTTTCTGAATCCCGCCTGAATCCGTCAGGATGATGCGGGCATGCTTCTGGAGCTGCGCCATATCCAGGTAGCCCAGCGGCTCGATCAACTTCACATGCCCGGTAGGTTTCCAATTTAATTCCTGCAATTTTAAACGGGTGCGCGGATGCACTGGCCACACCAGTGTCTCCTGCACCTGGTCGAAGGCAGCCAAAATACCCCCCAATCTTTCGGGATCATCGGTATTCTCAGCCCGGTGGACTGTGACCAGCAGGTATTTACCCGGTTCGAGACCCAGCGTATCCAGGATGGATGGCGCATTGTGCTGTGCCGCTGCCCACATCAAGGCCTCATACATCACATCACCTACCAGGTGCACTCCAGCGGTGACCCCTTCTTTTTCCAGGTTATCCACTGCGGTCTGGGTAGGGCAAAGCAGCAAGTCGGAAGCATGGTCGGTCAGCACCCGGTTGGTCTCTTCAGGCATCCTGCGGTTGAAACTGCGCAGGCCGGCCTCAACATGCGCCACCCTGATGTGCAGCTTCACAGCTGCCAGTGCGCCAGCCAGGGTGGAATTGGTATCGCCATACACGAGCACCCAATCAGGTCTTTCTTGCAGCAATACCTCTTCGATACCGGCGAGCATTTCCCCGGTCTGTTTACCGTGCGGTCCAGATCCAATCCCAAGATTATAATCTGGGGCGGGGATGCCCAGCTCTTCAAAGAAGATATCTGACATGTTCTGGTCATAATGCTGACCGGTATGGACCAGGACTTCGGTATGGTCTTTGCGGATCTCACGGCTAAGCACCGCGGCTTTAATAAATTGGGGTCTGGCTCCGACGACCGTGACGATCTTCATTTTCTAATACTTGTCCTGGGCATTTCGTACGGCCTGGATAACCTGATCGATCTGCTCTTCTGTCATCTCAGGGTAAAGCGGCAGTGCCATAGTCTCCAATGACACCCGTTCAGCCACCGGGAACATTCCGCTGGAGTTGCCCAGCTTCCGGCAGGGTTCTGCCAGGTGCACCGGCTGCGGATAATATACCTCGCTGGAAATACCCCACGCTTTCAATTTCTCGCGCAGGGCATCCCGTTCCTGTACCCGGATGATGTACAGGTGGTACACATGGCTGCGATCTTCAAGCTCCACCGGCGGAACAACACCGCTGCCTGCCAGGTTCGCCGTTAAAATGCGGGCGATCTCTTGCCGACGCGCATTCCACTGGTCGATATACTTCAGCTTGACCCGCAGGATGGCGGCCTGGATCTCATCCAGACGCGAGTTGTAACCCAGCACCTCGGGGAAATACTTCTTCTTCCAGCCGTGGGTGCGCAGCATGCGCACGGTTTCTGCCATGCCGTCATCATTGGTGACGACCATGCCCCCATCGCCATAACCGCCCAGGTTCTTGCTCGGGAAGAAGCTCAGGCAGCCCAGGTCACCTATGGTGCCGGTGTGTTTGGCTTTGTAGAGTGCACCAAATGCCTGGGCGTTGTCCTCGATCACCTTCAGGTTGTACCTGCGGGCGATGTCCATGATCTCATCCATGGCTGCCGGCTGGCCGTAAAGGTGGACAGGAAGGATGCCCTTCGTTTTTGGCGTGATAACAGCTTCAACCTGGTCGACATTCATCAGAAATGTGTCAGGGTCTACATCCACGAAAACAGGTTTTGCACAAACGGTCATCACCGTCCCGGCAGAAGCAAAAAAGCTGTAAGCCGGAACGATTACTTCATCCCCAGGTCCAATCCCGGCCGCCCGCAGGGCGATCACCAGCGCATCCGTGCCGGAGGCAACCCCGATGGCATGCTTTACCCCAAGATAATCTGCCACTTCCTGCTCAAAGGCCTTCTCGTTGGGTCCCAGGATAAATTTTCCCTGCGCCAGTACATCCTGGATGGCAGCATCAATTTCGGGTTTGATCGTGTTGTACTGGGCAACCAGGTCAATCAAAGGGATCATGCATTCTCTCCGCTTTCAGGAACGAGTGTATTGTTTACCAGGGTGTATTTATCACCACAAGCTGGGCAAATGTAACCTGCCCCCGCGTGGTCACAATTTTCGAGTTGTACACCGCACTGGCACATCCAGCCATGCTGGCGGGCGGGGTTGCCGTAAACCAGACCATAATCCGGTACGTCTTTGGTTACCACAGAACCGGCGCCAATGAAGCAATACCTTCCAAGCGTAATTCCGCAAACAATCGTAGCATTCGCCCCTATGGAAGCCCCGCGCGAAATAACTGTCTGCTTGTATTCATCTTTGCGGACAATATGGCTGCGCGGGTTAATCACATTGGTAAACACGCACGAAGGTCCAAGGAAGGCGTCATCTTCAATAACAACTCCAGTGTAAACAGAAACATTATTCTGGATCTTGACCTTGTTCCCGATAACCACTCCGGGAGAGATGACCACATTCTGGCCAATGTTGCAGTTTTCTCCGATCTTTGCCCCGGACATAACGTGCGAAAAGTGCCAGATCCTTGAACCATTGCCAATCTCAGCGCCATCATCCACATAACTGGATTCGTGAACAAAATAGTCGGCCATCTTAGCCCTGGTACTTCTTCATGAATGGATGTGCCAACTCGCCCGGAGCAGACACATCTGCTGTACGGATGTTATAGGTTAGCTGGATGGATGGTCGGGCATCATCGATCCCGAAACCATTCCCGGCGAGGATCTGGCGATACACCTCAGTGTGCAGGTCAGTAAACCCTTCAGAAAATTCGATCTCGCTGCCATCTACCGTGATGGACCGGAAGGTAGTTTTTTTGCCCGGCTCCATCACAAAAGGCAGGTCTGCCGGGTCCAGCGAAAGGAACCATTTGACACGTGCATTCTCCAGCTCAATAAAGCCTGACATCTTCCTGGGGTTTTTGAGGAACACTTTCACATCTCCAACCTCGCCAAATAGCCACTGCATCAGGTCAAAAAGGTGTACCCCGATATTTGTGGCAATCCCGCCGGATTTCTCTTCCACTCCTTTCCAGGATGTGTGATACCAGGCTCCCCTGGATGTAATGTAAGTCAACACCACATCGCGCTGTGTGTTTGATGCTGATGCCAATTTTTTACGTAAAGCTACCAGGGAAGGCAGCAGCCGAAGCTGCAATACTGTATTTATCCTGCGACCAGTTTCTGCTTCCAATTCCTGTAGCGGATCCAGGTTCCATGGGTTGATCACCAGGGGTTTTTCACAGATCACATCCGCCCCAACCCGTAATGCCAGACGGCAATGGGCATCATGCAGGTAGTTTGGTGAGCAAATACTTACATAATCCACCCGGTTCTCTTCAGGTCCGCGGCGCAGCTTTTCAAGGTGACGGTCAAAACGCTCTATCTCGGTAAAGAAACGGGTATCAAAGGAAAACTGGTCCAGTAAACCAACCGAATCGTGCGGATCCACTGCCGCGACCAGGCGGTTGCCCGTATCCCGAATCGCACGCAAATGCCTGGGCGCGATGTATCCTGCTGTCCCGATCAATGCAAAATTCTTCATGATGTTACCTCTTAACAACCTAAATTGCCCATCCCTGCCCCCTCCCAAGCTCCGCCCCTGCGACATATACAGTATGTTGCCGGGGAAGCGTTCTGACACACGCAACGCACCTGCCTTTCCGGGTCGGGTGCGTCTGAGATTTTTCCTAAATCACAACATACATCATAATTGCCAGGTAACCTTAAGTTCTTGTCTTCCACCCTTCAGTCAGGCTCTCGCTTACAACTATTTTACCTGATAATTCTAATAGAAGTAGTGTTCCATTAACCATTTTAAAGGTGTTGCCTGAGTATATCGCATTTTTTCCAACCCCAAAGGATATCTTCATTGTGTTCAAATGATCAGTGATTTTCTGCACACTTGTATAATGTTCAGGGTGTCTTCATGTCAGCTGCAGAATGGAAAATTTTAGCCATTCAATGTATAATTTGATTAGTCAATTGGACAATCAGGATTCCGGCAGCAAGAACGTCACTCATCAGGGCATCCTTCCTCATCCATTTTTCTTATGGAATATTTCTTTTTTCGGCAGATGATCCAGGACATAGCAATGCATCGTGGGGGATACCTTTTTTTGTGGCCGGTCAAGATCCAATACCTCAAAATTGTCTAACTGAAGCAAATGTGGTCCTTGCAGGTTAAGCATTCATGGGAAAAGTCTGGTACGTATTGCGCTCTAAACCGAATAAGGAAACCTTTCTCGCCGGTCAGTTGGAAGCCCGCAACATTGCTGTACTTGACCTGCAGGTGAAGGTTAACCCGGTCAATCCGCGGGCACGGCATTTTAAACCTTACTTTCCCGGGTACATCTTCATCCACGCTGACCTGCAGCAGCACCCGCCTGTCCTGTTTGAGCGCATCCCAGGGGCAGCCCGCCTGGTGCATGTAGGGAATGAGATAGCCTTTATTCCAGACAACATCATCCAGGCCATCCGCAGGCGGGTGGAGCAAATCAACGCAGCCGGAGGCGAGGTGCTGGAAGCTTTAAAACCCGGAGACCGGATCAGCCTGCAGTCTGGACCCTTCGCCGGATATGAAGGAATCTTCGACACCAGAATAACCGGCACAGAACGTGTACGGATTCTATTAAAAATGTTACATGACCGGCAGCTGGTAGTGGAAGTGCCAGCTGGTCAGGTAATCTCAAAAAAGGTCCCTGCTGCTTCACGGAAATGAAGTAACAGGATCTACCTTCCAAATCGCGCAATACACGGGTGTCAGGGTCTCCTGTCATAGGGGCGGAGCATGGATAAGAATAAGACGGTCGAAGCAGTTTCACGCTTTATCCCACTCCTTTTGTGGGTGCTGATCATCTTCTTTTTTTCCGCCCAGCCATCTCCCTATGAATTGGTAATTCATCAATTCCATCCGGCTGCAACGGCCAATACCCGGACCACGGCTGATTTGACCGAAACGCAGCCCCCTGCCATAGTTAAATACAAAGGAATTTCATCCATCTTCCCCCGCACAGACGACAAGCAGGAGATCCTCGGTCGCTATTTACATGTGGCCGAATATGCAATCCTTTCTCTCCTGCTGGCTCGCACACTGGTCTGGAAATAACCGCTCAACCTGGTATTGCTGCTGGCAGCATTGGCCATCTCGGTGTTGTTTGCATTGGGTGATAAATACCACCAGGTTTTTGTTCCAGGCCGCCGTTTCGAAACCGGAGACCTGATGCTGGATGCCCTGGGATCGGGAATAGGCCTTCTTACATTTATTCCTCTTGCCAGAAAGAATAAGCTGACTGACAACCAGACTGACAAATGATCAGCACTATTTTCTTCACCAAACGGAAAATACTCTTATAATTCAGAATTAATTTTTTACGCATTTACCAGATGAGCAGAGCAGAAGAATTCATCGACAAGCAGTTCAAAGAACGCCACCGCTGGCAGTCTCCACCGGTTACCAGGGACACAATGTTGCAGCGGTTCACCAAAAGGACTTTCGATATCATTATCTCCTTCTTTGGTCTGCTTATCCTGTCCCCCTTTTTCCTGTATATAGCATATCGCATCAAGCGCGACTCACCCGGGCCAA
>ENA-UPTA01001588-UPTA01001588.1-activated-sludge-metagenome-genome-assembly--contig:-NODE-1588-length-25099-cov-10.527751_pt1 | contig 25099 bp, 25 predicted proteins | sample MGYA00238184_ERZ773361 | MGnify/ENA primary metagenome ERZ773361 (study PRJEB29100, sample SAMN05720205) | activated sludge metagenome | isolation source: anaerobic digester from wastewater... | reverse complement strand
GTGTTGTGGACGAACCTGCTGACAGCCCAAAATGTGAGCTTAGCTGTCTTTTTCGGGTTGCTGCTCATATATATGCTTATATACCAGTTTGATGAACTGGTCATTTTCTTTGCTGCTGTTACCACCCTGCGAGCCAGCCGGCTGGAAGAAAGGCATGGGCGCATCTTAAAACTGGTAAGCGGCGTTTTCATGCTCACCCTGTCACTGGTCATGCTTATCAACCCGGCCTTGATGAACAACCTAGTCACCACCCTTTTGATTTTTGCTATCGCAGTCATAGCAAGCCTGCTGGTACTGCTGGTACACCGGGTAATATTGCCCGAACTGGGAGTTCGGATCGGTTCGGAATTTAAAAAATAGACATCTAGATAATCTGGAGGATTACATGATCGCAGTATTTTCAGCTCAGCAAGATGCATTGGAAAGTCCGGTTGATCCGCGTTTTGGCAGATGTGCTTACCTGATCAAGGTGGATACCGAATCAAATGAATGGGAAGCATTCATCAATCCTGGCACCAGCCAGTCTGGCGGTGCGGAAATTGCTGCTGCGCAATTTGTGATAGACAAAAAAGCAGCCGCAGTGGTTAGCGGCGATTTTGGGCCGAACGCTTCCAACACTTTCAAGGTAGCCGGGATTGCCATGTTCTTATATGGCAGCGAGGTTTCTACGGTAAAACAGGCGGTAGAGTTTTTCCAGCAGGATAAACTGCAAGCATTCAGCTAGGGTCTAACGAGGAGAAAAAATGAAAATCGCCATTGCCAGCGGCAAGGGCGGCACTGGTAAAACAACCATTGCTGCCAGCCTGGCCCGCAGCCTGATATCGTTTGGGGATGTATGGTATGTCGACTGCGATGTAGAAGCGCCTAACGGTCATCTCTTTCTAAATCCTGATCTGAAACAGCAAACACGGGCGGTAGTACGCATCCCGCAAATCGAAAAAGAAAAATGCACTGCATGCGGGAAGTGTGTTGAGGTGTGTCAATTCCATGCCCTGGCAAAAGTGGGCAAAACCATCCTGGTTTTTCCGCAGTTGTGCCATGGCTGCGGAAGCTGCACCTGGAACTGCCCGGAAAATGCAATTGTAGAGGTTCCGAATCCTATCGGTTTGTTGGAGAGGGGCAGGACGGATGATGGCATCGAATTTGCCCGTGGCGTATTAACCATCAGTGAACCCATGCCAACGCCTATCATACGGCAGCTCAAGAAAATAATCGATCCGTGTGAGAAAGCAACCGTAATTTTTGATTCTCCACCCGGGGCTTCCTGCTCGGTTGTGGAATCACTGCGCGGGGCAGATTTTGCCCTGCTGGTTACTGAACCAACACCCTTTGGATTGCACGACCTCAAACAAATACTGGGCATTGTAGATGATATGCATATTCCTGCAGGTGTTGTGGTGAACCGGGTGGGAATAGGGAATGAAGAAGTGGATGCATACCTGGCTGATAAGAACATTCCCGTACTTCTACGCGTTCCTTTCAGCAAAGAACTGGCAACCGGTATTGCTGCAGGAAAGAACCTGATAGAGATCCTTCCTGAGTATCAGCAACAATTGCAGAACGTATTCCAGAAGATCACCAGTTTGGTTCATGGAGAAAGATCATGACCGATCTTAAAGTTCGCGCCAAGCAATTGATCATTTTAAGCGGAAAAGGTGGAACCGGTAAGACCAGCCTGGGAGCAGCCTTTGCTCACCTGAGCAATCAACCGGAATATGGTCTGAAAACCGTCTTCGTAGATGCGGATGTAGATGCTGCCAACTTGAGCCTGGTACTCCTGCCTGAAACGGGAGAGCCGAAAGCGTTTTGGGGCGGCAGTCTGGCAGAGATTGATCCCGTGAAATGCACCGGCTGCGGTGCATGTATTCCCGTTTGCCGTTATGACGCAATTTTTCCGGACTCTCAGAATTCCCTGGTTAACTGGGTTGACCCGGTTGCCTGTGATGGTTGCGCAGCCTGTGTATATGCTTGTCCAAAAGGGGCAATAACGATGGTCCCCCAGCAGGAAGGTAACTGGTATCACTCAATGACCCCATATGGTGCATTGTTCCATGCTGAGCTTTTTCCCGGCAGGGAAAATTCTGGCAAACTGGTTACCCTGGTAAAACAACAGGCACGCCTGCATGCTGAGGATACCCTGGCACCATTGGTGATCATTGATGGGCCGCCCGGTATCGGCTGCCCGGTCATCTCTGCCTGTGCGGGAGCAGATCTCGGGTTGGTAGTAACGGAGCCCAGCCTGGCTGGTCTGCATGATATGAAACGGGTACTGGGCACGCTGCAGCATTTCAGGGTGCCGGCAGTGATTTGCATCAATAAGGCAGACATTTTTCCGGAAGGTGCCAGTCAAATTAAAGAGTACGCACTATCCGAAGGGTTTGAAATAATTGGGCAGGTTCCCTTTGATGAAAGCATTCCGCAAGCCATGTTACAGGGTTTGCCTGTTATGGCCTTTAATCCCGATTCAATAGCATCACGGGCAATTAAATTTATTTGGGAAGGAACCCTTGCTCAATTGTTTGGAATAAGGGAGCACTGAGTATGGATACAGAACAACTCAGAAATGCGGTCATCGAAAAACTGTCCGCTGTAATTGATCCTGAAACAGGGGTTGATGTCATTCATATGCGTTTGGTTCAGAACCTTGAAATTACAGAAGGCGGAAAAGCCACTTACATTTTCAGGCCGTCATCCCCATTATGCCCGATTGCTGTGCAGCTGGCACTGGGTATCATCCAGGCAATAAGGGAAGTACCGGGTATCAGCGGGCAGAAAATCACCGTCATGGATTATGTCCAGGCCGATGAATTGAATGAAATCCTTAAAACAATCGTAGAAGAATAATCCAGTAACAACTTGGGAGGTTGTATGCCTGAAAAAATCAAGATAGGGATCATCTTTTGTGACCGTTATCGAAGATGTGCTGGCGGGAAATGTTTCAGGGCGCTTCGCAACCGGGAAGGCGCATTCAGTATGTATTCCGGCACAGAAGTTGAGGTAGTTGGTTACACTACATGTGATGGCTGCCCAGGCGGAAACATTGAGTATGCTGGTGATGAGATGGTGAAGAATGGCGCCCAGGTTATCCATTTTGCTACTGGATTGCTGGTTGGTTACCCGCCTTGCCCATACATTGATACCTTCAAAAGATTCCTTGAAAATCGCTATAAAGTAGAGGTAATATTGGGCACCCACCCGATCCCTCAAAAGTACCTGGACATGCATGCTCATCTTGGAACCTGGGATGACCCCAAGTGGCAGAAATGGATCTCTAAAGTGCTGGCAAATGAAGAGATAAGTAAAGCCTATAACTAAGGATTAATAATGATTGCCTTTGGACCTGTTCCCTCTCGCAGATTGGGTTTCAGTCTAGGGATCAACCATATTCCACCTAAAAATTGCCCTTATTCCTGTGTCTATTGCCAGGTTGGAAGAACGGAAAAGTATACAACCCGGCGGCAGGCATTTTATCCGCCTGAACAAATAATGGCTGATGTGGCTCAAAAAGTTGCCGAAGCTGCAGAACATGGGCGTAAGATTGATTACCTTACGCTGGTACCGGATGGTGAACCGGCATTGGACATAAACCTGAAAACTGTTATCCGGGAACTTAAAACCTTCAATATTCCAATTGCTGTAATATCCAATGCTTCATTGATCGGTCAGGAAGCTGTCCAGCAAGCGTTGCTTCAGGCTGATTGGGTTTCCCTCAAGGTGGATGCCTTGCAGGAGAAGGCATGGAAAAAGGTCAACCGACCTCACCGTGATATCTCTTTACCGGAGATACTGGATGGGATTTATCAATTTGGGCTCCGCTTTACCGGCCAGCTGGTGACGGAAAGCATGTTGGTTGACGGGATCAATGACCATGATGAAGATTTGCAGAGCCTGGTTGAATACCTTCAAAAGTTGAGGCCGTCCAAAGCATATTTAGCCATACCCACCAGGCCGCCGGCCGAAAAATGGGTAAAGCCGCCAGCACCGGAGCGGCTGCAGCAAATATTACAATTTTTCTCGGGTAAAGTAGATTTTCTGGATCTGCTTTTTGAGGCTGAGGTTGATGACTTTGCTGCTACAGGAAGGCTGGAAGAGGATATCGTTTCTATTATTTCAGTGCATCCTATCCGTGAAGAAGCATTGCGCGATATGGTTGTAAAAAGCGGAGCTGCCTGGAGCGTGATTGACACCATGCTGGATGCGAAACAGATCGTTTGCCTTGATTACCAGACCCAAAAATTCTATTTGCGGAACTTCCGAAAAGGCTTGGGCACCTGATCATCAAGCCAGGAAAGAGTTATGCTGAAAATTACTTGTGTGGTTGATAACGAAGCACTAACTGGTTCAAACCTGAAGAAAGAGCATGGGGTTTCTTTCTGGATCGAGGCGGGCGGCTGCGCCGTGCTCTTCGATACTGGGCAAAGTGTTGAAGTGTTTTCTCACAATCTTAGAGAACTGAATCTAAATTTGCAGCAGATTGATGCATTTGCGTTAAGTCACTCTCATTATGATCATACTGGCGGATTAAATGTGATTTTGGCGTTTAAGAAAAAACTTCCTTTATACGCGCTTTCGGATCTTTTCACTCCCCGTTATTCCCTGCACAAAGGGGAGTATAAAAAAATAGGGATTGCACACTCGCGCGAGCAAGTGGAAACCTGGTTTGACCTGAAATTAAGCAATAATCCCCAGGAGATAATCCCCGGTCTTTGGACTACAGGAGAAATTACCGAACGGCCTGAAAGGGTGGGAGGCAGTGAACATCTGCTAATCAAATCAAAAGGCGCCTGGATTCCTGACCCCTATAAAGATGATATGTCCCTGGTGTATAAAAGCAAAACTGGACTTGTGCTGATTTGTGGCTGTTGCCATGCAGGAATACTGAATACGCTTTTTCACATTGAGAAGAAATTCAATGCAAAGGTAAGGATGGTGATCGGTGGGACACACCTTGTAACTGCAGATGATCAGTACCTGGAATATATTATTCAGGTTTTCAAAACCAGGTATTCTGACTGTCTGTTCTATTTAAACCATTGCACTGGTGAGAAACCATTGCAGAGGATGCAGATGATTATGCAGGAACAGGTGAGGCCTTGTCCGGCAGGGACTGTGATCGAACTGGACGATGCGGGCGTAATCTTGTAACCGGTGATTGGTGCCTTGCGGTTGTGCTTTATGTTTATGCCTGGCTTGAAAGAACCAAATCAATTCTTATGCCTGACATGGGAACTTCATCATATAATAAGGTGTTATGTTAACTGACCTCTCGCCGCTTCTGAACATTTTTCTTCTCAGTCTGATGGCGAGCATGGGCACCGGCATTGGGGGCTTGATCGCTGTCCTCAAGCGCCCGGGTAGACGGTCATATGGTCTGTTAATGGGTATTACCGCCGGAGTGATGATCACGCTGGCATACCTCGAGCTGGTAAACGAGGCCTGGAAGCTTGGCGGTTTCTGGACTGCAACTATCGGCTTCGGGGTGGGGGCAGTGTTCATGTTCCTGCTCGATTTCTTTGCCCCGCACATGCGGTTTGGCGAGATTGAATCCCACAGCGCTGATAACTCTCCTCCTGTGTATGCATCTGGCGACATGTTTCCCGGCAGGCGCCGGTATGGCAGGCTGCGCCGAGGTAGTAACCCTTACAACCTTAAGCTGGTAAATACCGGTCTCTTACTCGCAATTGGTATCACCCTTCATAACCTGCCCGAGGGGATTGCGGTTGGAGCCGGATACCTGCATAACCCGCAATTCGGTCTATTCATTGCAATTGCCATTTTGCTGCACAACATCCCTGAAGGAATTGCCACTGCTCTTCCATTGTGCACAGGGGGAATCTGCCGCAGGGATGCTTTCGTGGTAGCGTTTTTATCCGGGCTGGCTGAACCGGTCGGGGCGCTGCTTGCCAGTTTCTTCCTGGTCACTTTCTCAAAATTGCTGCCGGGGGCACTGGCTTTTGCCGGGGGTGTGATGGTGTTCATCACCCTGGATGAGTTGATCCCTACAGCGCGCGAACACGGGCACCAGCACTATACCGCATTAGGAATAATCCTCGGTTCGGTATTTGTTTTTATCTTATCCGGCATCTTTGGAGTGTAATGCTCACCATCCTGGAAAGGAAACACCATGAATCTTCTTGAGGCATTGCTTGCAGCATTACCGGTCGACCATGTACCTGTCCGCAAGGTTGTCATAGGGGTGCACTGGACTGCAGTATGCAGTAAAGGCTGCGGGCTTGGTTCAACCCTGGTGAATTGCGGACCGCATGGGCATTCATCCATCCGGGATGTAGGATCTCTTCATCACAAGACCGCCCAGGAACTGGCGGAGTGGATTCTTTCAGATAACCTGCTGGAAGCCAGCATCGGGATGGCGGCTATTAACTCCCTGACTGAAGTGGATGAAGGCCGGTTGGTGGATATCAATGCAGCTGAAGTCATCAGAGAGAAGAGCAAGGACAGAAACCTGGCAGTTGTGGGTCATTTTCCCTTTATTGAAAAGATCAGGAATATCCCGTGTAACTGCTGGGTGATCGAAAAGCAGCCTTTTGGTGATGACTTTCCAGAAAAGGCAGCAGGAGAGTACATCCCGCAAGCCGATGTGGTGGCCATCACCGGCACTGCTTTCATCAACCATACCATCGAATACCTGCTCTCTCTGTGCCGGCCAAGTACGATGGTAATGGTACTGGGTCCGTCGACTCCGATGCTGCCTTTATTGTTTAACCATGGCATTCATTACCTTTCCGGCTCGCGTATCGTGGATGAAGAAGCAGCTATTGCCACGATTCAGCAGGGTGCCAGCTTTCCGCAGGTGAAAGGGGTCAGGGTGGTGACGATGGAAAAATGAGTCTACAGATGGAGTATTTGCTGAAAGTCATTGGAGTTATTCGCACTCCATTTACTAATCCTGATAAAACACCCATCCAATCTTCACGGTCTGAGTATCGGGGTACAGTGGATATTTTCCCGGAGTACCTGGATGGAATTATCGGTATTGAAGAATTCAGCCGGACTTACCTGCTTTACATGTTCCACCAGGCAGACCAACCTGTAAGGCTTAAAGTGAAGCCATTTCTGGACGAAAAAGAGCAGGGCTTATTCACAACACGCTACTCCGTCAGGCCTAACCCAATCGGGTTCTCAATAGTTAAAGTTTTAAGCAGAGAGGGGTGCACGATTAAATTCAGCGGTGCAGACATGTTCGATGGAACACCGTTGCTGGATATCAAACCTTATATACCTGATTTTGATTGGTTTGACGCAGATAGGACTGGCTGGTATGAAAAAAGGAAGCATGAATAGCAAAATAATCAAGTTGTAAAGTGTGTTTAAGTGGATTAGATAGAGTGCAATAATTAATACGAGCTAACAGGCATTACCAGGTTATTTCTAATAAAAAACAGAGACAACCTAAATGGGAGACCCTGTTTTGGTTTATCCTTACAACGCTTACGGAATGAATTTGTAGTTAAAATACCAGGCTTCTTCAATACCGTTGCGCAGGGTATCCAATCGCTTTTCGCGGTCAGCAGAAAACCGTTTAATCCCTTGCAACACCCATTCAGGGGATAGATGCGCTTCCTCGATCACATCCTCCAGCCTGCCGCCGGTGCGCCAGCGGTCATCCCAGTCAGATGAAAGGGCGTATTGCTCGCCAACATGGGTGAACAGCCAGTCATGCATCAGCCAGCGTGCCTGGGTGGTGATCACGGTCGAATCCATCTGGTCCGCACTGGTGATCACCTTATGCTTGTACTCGTCCGGCTGCATGGCAAACAACTGCGGGCTGGTAGCGCAGATAACCTTCACGTTGAGCTTCTGCTCATCCAGCAATGGCAGGATCTCGACCACCGATGTCATTGCGCTTGTGCCCTGTACGATCACCGCGCCGCCGCGCGGCAGGTCGGGTTTGTAATCGCGGACGATGTAAGCGCCTTTGGCAGCTTCATAATGGGAGGGCATGCCCAGTTTCACGCGATCCGGGATGGAAACGGGCGGGCGGGTAAGGTGCAAGGCGACGATGGGTACATCCGTTGCCAGCGCGGCTCCCAGCAATACAGGGACTTCATTATGTTCCCAGGGATACATGTTGATAATCTTTCCCTTCGGGAAAAGCTGGGTAACGCCGGGAGCAAAGATGCCGAAATGGGTGCGGCTGTCGTCAGCGGTTTCAGGTCCGGAATGCCCGGCGATCCAGATCACTTTACCAATCTTCAGCTGGCAATCCTGTCCGAGCTGGCTGAGCAGGCGGAACATTCCATACTTCAGGTAGGAGAACGAGCCATAGGTGGAGCATGCGCCCCAGAAACCATCGAATTCTTCAGCCGGCTTTTCGGAAAGGTTCACAGTCACCATGCCGCTCATGATGCCTGAGTTGGCAAATTCGGTGATCTCCTGTGGGAGGATAACGCCTTCGTCTTTACCAAAGCGCTTATACCAGCCGTAACCGGGGAAATCGCCCCGCTTGGCGCCAAAACCGCTCAAATTGGTCGATTCAGCCAGGTCGGCAGAGGCAACCAGGAATAACGGGCGGCCATATTCACTGGCACCAAAAGCGTTCACCCAGGCTCCCCACTTAGCCAGGGCAGCCCGGTTGGCGGCTTTTTCGCCGGGTTTGACGAACAGGTCATCCGGGTAGCTGCGGTAATCGTACAGGCGGGAATCTTTGAAGGGGTTACCTCTGCTGCCAAGCACGAATGTTGACAGCTGCTCCGGAACACTGTCACCCAGCTGCACCAGCCGGTCTGCCAGGTAATCCACCAGCGCCTGGTCATGGTGCAGCACATCGATAACAGCTCTCAGGTTGGCTGCGAATTCTTCTTTTATTGCAGCCGGATCCACAGGTGCTGGTCCGCCAAAGTTGGTGAACTTTGCGCCATATTTTTCCACAAATTCCTGCTTGGTCTGCCAGAACAGCTCACTATTCATGGCGTGCGGCGCACCGTGTGATGCGTAATCATACTTGAGGTATCCCCGGCCTTTGCGGGTTTTCAGCCAGAGCCCCCTGGGGAGATGTTCTGGATTTTCCGCATGGGCTGCTTCCAGTAAAGTGGCAGCTACCGATTCCCAGTCTTCTCCATTCTCATTGCCGAACACTTTCCATCCGTGGCTTTCGAACCATAAATGGGGTGTTCCGTATACTGCTGAGCTGACCGGGTGGCTGTCAATGCCAAAGTCATTCCAGTCCAAAACGTAATACAGGTTATCCAGCGCCAGCCCGTAAGCAGAGCTGAGAGTTTCCTGCACACCGCCAGGAGTAAACCCGCCCTCGCCGTCAATTGCGAAAACCTTCACCTCTCCAGCGCCGGCGCGTTTGAGTGCCAGGGCTTCACCTGCGGCAGCAGGCGCGCCGTGCCCGGATGGACCAGTGTTGAACTTCAGGAAAAGTGTCTTGCCTTCCATTTCAGCATGCCCGGAGAGTCCGCCGCGTTCACGGAAATTCAGCAGGTCTTCCCAGTAAAGGATTTGCTCGCGCGGATTGGGGTTGGCATAACGGGCGTCGCTGGTCTGCAGGTATTTCACCCGCAGCACTTCATTAAATATTGCCAGCGTGCAGTACACCAGCGGTACTGCATGCCCGCCAACGAGGATAAAACGGTCGCCAAAGCGTTTTTCGGGGTGGCGGATATCCCAGCGCATCACCCCGCTTAACAGGGTGGCAAGCAGGGCGTACACCTTAGAGCGCGAACCTCCCGGATGACCGCTCTGCCGGTAGTTCACAATGATGTCGATCAACTGGTCTACCAGGTCCTTGGTTTTTTCCCAGTGCGGGAAGGCTTTCCTTAATTCGTTTAGTTCGTGGTCGGGGGTTAGTGAAGGTGGCATTCGTCATTTCTCCGGTTATTGTTTGAATCCTGCTGGCGAAAAACCTGTTTCCCTATTATACAGGATGCAGCCGGTCAGCCAAATCGGCTGGTCCTTTGTAATAAAAAAACCAAAGATAATAATGCCACACTTTTCGCAGTAAAATTGGGAATTCAGGCAGAGTACCGTAATTTACCGAAAAGAGAGCATAAACGAATTCATGGACATGAACATTCTCATCTTCAATTGCGGAAGCTCTTCACAGGGCTTCAAGGTGTACCGGAATACAGGCGGAGAAAAGGAAGAGGTTATTGCCAGGGGCAAAGCTAAAAACGTAGCCACCAAAACCAAAGCTGATGCTGTCATCGATTGGACTGTTAATGGTGCGGCAGGCTCCAGGACAGCAGACCTGTCTTCCCACCGCATGGCTGCGCAGCAGATTATCGCCATATTACAGGAAAACAATGTACATATCGATGCCATCGGGCACCGGTTTGTGCATGGCGGAACCGTCTTCTCCCACACCACCCGGATCGATGCTGTCACCATGCTGCAACTGAAACAATGCTTGCCATTCGCCCCCATCCATAACCCGAACTCATACAGCGTGATCGAAGTGTGCAGTGAACTGCTGCCCGGTGTGCCGCAGTTTGCTGTGTTTGATACCTCCTTCCATGCCGGCATGCCCGAATACACCCGGCGGTATGCCATTCCTAAAGACCTGGCAGACCAGCACGGTTTCCGCAAGTACGGCTTTCACGGGCTTTCGTACCAATTCGTTTCTACCAGGATGGCAGAACTGATGGAACAACCGCTTGAATCGCTCAAGTTGATCCTGTGCCACCTGGGCACAGGCGGCTCCAGCGTGGCTGCCATGCGGGATGGTAAAAGCCTGGATACATCCATGGGTTACTCGCCGCTGCCTGGTTTGGTTATGTCCACCCGCAGCGGGGATATTGACCCCGAGGTCATCCTTGAGATGATCCGCAATGGCAGCAGCCCTGACGAGGTGAGCCGCATTCTCAATAACCAATCAGGGCTGGTCGGGTTATCAGGCGTCTCATCGAATTTGCAGGAGATCATCGAAGAAGCTGAGAAGGGGAATGAAGACTGCCTGCTGGCGTACGAGGTCTACGCTCACCGCTTAAAAACTTACCTGGGGGCATACACCTGGCTGCTCAACAGCGCAGATGCGATTGTATTCACGGATGATGTCGGGCTGCATTCCTGGCAGCTGCGCCAGAAGGTGTGCAGCGGGGTGGAAGCGCTGGGGATCAGCCTGGATGATGACCGGAATAGGGCTGCGGCGCCGGACAGGGCAACCCGGATCAGTACTGACGGATCAAGAACCCAGGTCTGGGTGGTCCCGACAGATGAAGAAATTGTTATTCTGAGAGAAGTGGAAGCCTGTTTGCGGCAATAACCAGAATATGATTCCAACTGGCTGGATGAACCGCCTGGTCAGCAATTATTCCTGAAACCAGATACTCAGGACGTCTTAACCACAATATCTGCCAGCACGTTGGCGGCTTCGTCGCCCCGGTCTGCTGCATTGCTCAAGTGGCGGTAGACCTCGCGCAGCTTCATGGCTTTTACCACGCCCTTGACATCATCTGTGTCTTTAAACAATTCTGCCAGGGCTTCCCGGTAGACCGATTCCACCTGGTTTTCGAGCTTCTTGGCACGGTGTGCATGTTCTGATGTTACCCCCGGATGTTCCTGCAGGCATTCAACTGCTTTGAGGATCTCGAAGGTGGCATCTTTCAGCAGGCTGCAGATTTGCACCATATAGGGTGTTGGCTTGACCTTAAAGATGGTGATCTCTGTTATGGTAGAAAGAGCGTAATCGATGATATCGTCAATAGCCCGTGAAAGGGCGAAAATATCCTCGCGGTCAAAGGGGGTGATGAATGTCCGGTTCAGTTCATCGATCAGCAGGCGGCGCGATTCATCCGCTTCCTTTTCTTTCGCATTCATTTGTTCTGCCAGGTGGTTGTCAGGGTTATTCATGTACGCCAGCAGGACTTCCATACCCTCCAGGGTGATGGCAGTTTGCTCGTGGATGCGGTTGATAAAAACATTCCTGCGTTTGCGAAATATCTTCAACATGGTCCGGTTCCCTTGACTGTCCAATGAAGCTTTAATTCCCCGAATATGAAATAATGAAGCTGTTACTGCTATTGTATAGGATTTGGCAGGACAATTCAAACAGTTTTTTTTACCAGTCATGTAAGCGGGACAGTGAAATGGTGTTAAAATAAAATTTTGTTCAGCAAGCATCTTTGCTGGATTGATATGAAAAATTACATCCCGCTTAAACACCTGCGCAGGCAGGTTTAAGACGGGTAAATAAGGAAAGATTAGGAAAATGACTTCAACGGAAACTCCAATCCAGAAAAAAGGGTCCATAACCGACTGGTTCATCCGCCTGGTGAAAGGGATCATTATCGGGGTAGGCTTTATCACCCCTGGCCTGTCTGGCGGCGTGCTGGCGGTGGTGTTTGGCGTTTATGAACCGCTTATGCGCTTCCTGGCAAACCTCAAACATAAGTTCGTGAAGAATGTGTCCTTCTTCCTGCCTATCGGCGTCGGCGGTGTGTTGGGCATCATTGCCTTTTCAGCGGTGGTAGATTATGCCTTCTCACACTTTGCGGCCCAGTTCATCTGGCTGTTTATTGGTTTCATTGCCGGAACATTCCCTTCGCTTTTCAAGACTGCCGGCAAAGAAGGCAGGAAAACCTGGCACTGGGCGTTGCTGGGCGGTATGGCTGTACTGACACTACTTTTCATGCGCTGGATGGAATCATTCAATAATGTTACCCTGCCGCAAACCTTTCTTAACTGGCTGCTCAGCGGCGCTTTGATCGGGTTGGGAGTGGTTGTGCCGGGTATGAGTCCGTCCAATTTCCTGATTTACCTCGGCCTGTACCAGCCGATGGCCAGCGGGATCCGGCACCTCGACCTGGGAGTTATCATCCCGCTTGTGCTGGGGCTTCTGGTTTGCGTGTTCGGCTTTGCCAGGCTGGTCTCCTGGCTGTTTAAGAAGGCCTACCCGGTCATGTTTCATCTTATCCTGGGAATCGTGGTGGGCTCAACCCTGGCGATCATCCCGGGCGGCGTAAAAGACTGGACGATTGCCGTATGTGTTGTCCTGTTCTTCGCCGGTGGGGCTATCTCATACCTGCTTTCAAAACTGGATGAGAAGCACCCGCATGAATCCATGTTCTGATCGGGCTTTTCAACAGTAATCCTTTTTGCTTCACCGGTTATACATACTGGAAACGAAGGATAAAAGATGCCGGAAACAACCTTGAAATCCACAGGACGGGTATCTGTCAGGCAGTTGCCCAGGAATATCTGGGCAGTTGGTTTTACCAGTTTCTTCATGGATATCTCAAGCGAGATGGTGCTCAATATCCTCTCCTTGTTCCTTTCCAACGTACTGGGAGTGCAAACGAGCATTATCGGACTGATCGACGGTGTGGCAGAAGCCACTGCCAGCATCCTCAAGCTGTTTTCGGGTTGGTTCTCCGATAAACTGGGCGGGCGCAAGTGGCTGGCAGTGGCAGGGTATGGAATCTCCGCCCTCTTCAAGCCATTCTTCTATTTTGCCAGCACTTGGGGTATGGTGGCAGGGGTGCGCTGGGCTGACCGGGTGGGAAAGGGCATCCGCACCGCACCGCGTGACGCGCTGGTGGCAGACTCGGTATCCAGTGAGATGCGCGGCCTGGCATTCGGGTTTCACCGGGCTATGGATACCGCCGGAGCATTAATCGGTATCCTGATTGCCGGCCTGGTCGTCTGGCTGACCCAAAAGAATGCGCTAAACCTGGCACGCACAACTTTCCAGACGATCGTCCTGGTCAGCCTGGTGCCGGCCTTCCTGGCTGTGTTGACCCTGGCATTCGGGGCAAAGGATGTTGCGGTAAGCGGGCAGCGTGCAGCACCTAAATTTTCCCTGCGCAATCTGGGTAAACCTTTCAGTATCTTCCTGGTGATCGTCAGCATCTTCACTTTGGGGAATTCAGCCGATGCATTCCTGGTACTGCGGGCGCAAAACCTGGGGGTGACGGTGCTGGGTGTGCTGGTGATGTTGGCAGTTTTCAACCTGATCTATGCCCTGGTATCTACCCCGGCAGGCAGACTTTCAGACCGAATCGGCAGGCGCAAGCTGATTGTTGGCGGCTGGCTGGTGTATTCCGCTATTTATTTCGGCTTTGCCCTGGCGCAGTCTAGCTGGCAGGTTTGGGTCTTATATGCAGCATACGGTCTGTATTACGGTATGGCGTACGGTTCCGCCAATGCCCTGGTTGCAGACCTGGTACCGGAGAACATGCGCGGCACCGCCTATGGTACCTACAATGCCGTGATCGGGCTACTGGCTTTCCCCTCCTCCTTCATCGCCGGTATCCTGTGGCAGGGGATTGGCGGCTGGAACGGGCTGGGACCATCTGCCCCATTCTTCTTTGGGGGCGGACTGGCTTTGATCGCTTCACTGCTGATGGTTTTCTGGATGCCGCGTTCACCTCTTCAAAAGCAGCAGGATAACCAATAGGGGCTGTTAAAAGCAGTTATACTTTGACAATAGCGGTACAGATGTAAGAATGTAATGTTAGGAGGTATGGAGTGATACCGATTCGTGATGGAATTCCCACCAGGCGGACTCCAGTTGTCAATTACCTGTTGATCATTATCAATATCCTGGTATTTATTTTCATGTGGATGGCTAGCAGCGCCCAGGATTCCCTGGTGTATACATTTGCCATGATCCCTGCCAACTTCACTGATGGCTCGATTACCGTTAGGGATGTGCTTGATATTTTTACCAGTATGTTCATGCATGCCGGGATTGCCCACATCGCCGGTAACATGCTCTACCTGTGGATATTTGGTGACAATATTGAAGACAGCATGGGGCATTTTAAATACCTTGTTTTCTACCTGGTTGGTGGGCTGTTCGCCTCGTTGACCCACCTTGCCACCAATCCCGGTTCCCCGATCCCAACCGTGGGTGCAAGCGGCGCCATATCTGCTGTGCTGGGGGCTTACCTGGTGCTTTACCCGCGCAGCCATGTTGCAACATTCATCCCGATCGGGTTCTTCCTGCGGCTGGCAGTGCTGCCGGCATCTATCGTGTTGGTGCTGTGGTTCGTGATGCAGCTGTTCAGCGGGTTCTTAAGCCTGGGTGGATCCGATGTGGGAGGGACAGCCTTTTGGGCGCACATAGGCGGTTTTATTGCCGGGGTGCTGATGGGTCTGATGAGCAAACCAAAACAGAGAAAGGCAAACGCAGCCATTACCTGGTAGTCACCTGGAAGATATGCAGTCTGAATATTTCGGGTATTCCCAGGTTGTATTTGATGCAATACCTGGTTTGCTTTTTCCACAATTCTTTCAGCTGACCGGTTTGGTTGATTAAGGGTAGAATAAGTCATCTTATGGGTTAGTGCAGGCTCTGTTTATGGCAGAATTAAAAAACCAGGCGTTAGTGGATACTGAGGATACGGTCAGAGGGAAGTCAACCATGGTGGCTGTCAATGTTGGTCTTATTGCCAACATGTTCCTGGCTGTTATCAAGACTACCATAGGCATTATGGGGCACAGCCCGGCATTGCTGGCGGATGGGATCAATTCCACCTCGGATGTCGCCTACGGCCTGGTAGTGGCAATTTTTATGCGCTTATCGCGCAAACCGGCAGACCGGGAACACCCTTTTGGGCACAGCCAATTTGAATCGATCGCAGCACTGGTCGTGGGCGCTTTTGTCATGACCACTGCGGTTGGCATCTTCTGGGATGCGATAAACACAATTTTTGACGAGCTTTCTGGCCAGGTTGTCTCGTCTAAAGCATCACCGATCACCTTGTGGGTGGCCTTATTTACGGTAGGACTCAAGATTGGTTTGTTCTATTACACCAGGTTGATCGGAAATAAACAGAACAGCATTGCCGTCACAGCACTGGCATATGACCACCGCAACGACATCTTTGCTGCTTCTGCCGCCCTGATCGGTATTGCCCTCGGGCGGGCGGGATTGTCCTGGGTTGATCCTTTAGCAGCTGCAATTGTTGCCCTGGTGATTCTTCGCACGGGTATTCAGATCCTGCGTGAATCCGCTTCCGACCTGATGGATACCCTGCCTGAAGACGACTTTGAAAGAAGGGTTTCTGCAATTCTCAAAGATATCCCTGGTATTCTCAAGCTTGAAGCTGTGTTAGTGCACCGTTTTGGCCCGTACCTGGTGATGAACATCACCATTAACGTCGATGGGGCGATTACAGTTGCTGAGGGGGATCAGATTGCCAACGAAGCAGAAAAAAGGCTGCGCGATTCTATCGATTTCCTGCAGACGGTCCATATCCATTACCACCCTATACAATAGGTATTTCGCTGCCGGCAGCCCAATGGCCGGGAATTTACCGTTAATTGGAGGAAAAGATGAAACAGATTATTGTTGGTGACCCTGCTCCGGATTTCAGCCTGCCAGACCATAATGGCAGGCTGTATACATTATCTGAAATCATCGCCCGCAAAAACGCCTTGCTGGTGTTCAATATTGGTTTTGCCTGACCGCACTGCACCAACCATATGGCGCAGTTGCGTCATGACTATGAACAGTTTTGCAGCCTCAATGCAGAAGTCCTGGTAATGGTACCTAATGGGCCGTTTATGATCCGCGATTATGTCAAACTGACCAGCAATCCTTACCCCATCCTGAGCGACAAAGGTTCGCGGGTAGCAGGGCAATATTTCCAGGTGAAACACTTTGTAAAACTGGGCACCCCGACCGTTTTTCTGGTTGACAGGCAAGGCACGATTCGTTATGCCCATTATGCATCTTCATTACTGGAGGAACCTGACAGCGAGGAACCTATGGCAATCCTGGCTGATATGGGAAGCGAATAATCATATTATTAGTGAAGATGGAAAGGCGAGGCGGTTGAATGAGCGTTCATCCTTTGGCGGGCAAGCCTGCTCCATTCGAAAGTCTAGTCAATGTTCCGCGGCTGGTTTCAGCCTTTTACACCCGCCAGCCTGACCCCGAAGATCCAGCCCAGCGGGTCTCATTCGGCACCTCGGGGCACCGCGGTTCATCCCTTAATAATAGTTTTAACGAAGTCCATATCCTGGCTATCAGCCAGGCGATCGCAGAATACCGCATATCCCAGAAGATCGACGGACCTTTGTTCATGGGGATGGACACCCATGCCCTGTCGGAACCAGCCCTGTGTTCTGCCATCGAAGTCTTTGCAGCCAACGATGTGGAGACAATGATCCAGGAAGGGATGGGGTACACGCCCACCCCGGTCATTTCACACGCCATCCTTACCTTCAACCGCGGCAGGGCAGCCGGCCTGGCAGACGGGGTGGTCATTACACCTTCCCACAACCCGCCAGGGGATGGCGGATTCAAATACAATCCGCCTTCAGGAGGTCCGGCAGACACCTCTACCACGAAATGGATCCAGGACCGGGCAAACCAGATCATTGCAGGCGGGTTAAAGGATGTCAGTCGCATCCCATATGAAAGGGCTGTCAGGTCAGCCTGCGTTCATTTTATGGACTACATCCTGCCATATGTTCGTGATCTCAAGCATGTGATCAATATGCAAGCCATCGCTGGAGCCGGATTGAAAATTGGGGTGGACCCGATGGGTGGCTCAGGCATAGCCTTTTGGGAACCAGTTGCCCAGGAATACGGCTTGAACCTGGAGGTGGTTAACCCACATGTTGACCCAACCTTTGCCTTTATGACACTTGATCATGATGGCAAGATCCGCATGGATTGTTCCTCACCTTATGCCATGGCCAGCCTGATCCAGCTCAAAGACCGCTTTGACATTGCCTTTGGCAATGATACCGATTTCGACCGGCATGGGATCGTCACCCGCAGCGTTGGGCTGATGAACCCGAACCATTACCTGGCAACCGCTATCGGATACCTGTTCCAAAACCGGCCCGGTTGGGGAGAAATGCCTGCGGTGGGAAAGACACTGGTCTCCAGTTCGATGATCGACCGGGTGGCCGCTTTCCTCAAGCGCAGGCTGTGCGAGGTGCCGGTGGGCTTCAAGTGGTTCGTGGATGGGCTGCTGGAAGGCTCCCTCGGCTTCGTGGGCGAGGAGAGCGCCGGCGCTTCCTTCCTGCGGATGGACGGCACAGCCTGGACAACTGACAAGGACGGGTTCATCCTTGACCTGCTGGCGGCGGAGATCCTGGCGGTTACCGGGCATGACCCCGGTGAACACTACCAGGACCTGGAAGCGCAGTTTGGGCGCTGCTGGTATGCACGCAAGGATGCCCCGGTAGATTCAGCCGGGAAGAAAACACTGGGGAACCTTTCTCCTGAGCAGGTAACAGCCAGAGAGCTGGTGGGTGACAGGATAGTGGAAAAGCTGACCCGCGCACCCTGCAATGGCGCTGCACTCGGCGGGTTGAAGGTGGTGACCGGTTCAGGCTGGTTTGCCGCCCGTCCCTCCGGAACCGAGGATGTGTATAAGATCTATGCTGAGAGTTTTGTGAGTGAGGACCATCTTGCTCAAATCCAGGCAGAAGCACAGGCGATCGTTGATGTTGCTTTAAACGTTCCAAATTAATCCAGGGACCAGGGAGAAAAAACAATGGGTATCACCAGGGTATATTTAATCAGGCATGGAGAAACCAATCTGAGCGCTGAAGACCGTTTTTCCGGCGGCACCGATATTGACCTATCCGATGTGGGGCGCTGGCAAGCTGCCTGTCTTTCCAACCGGCTGGCGGATGATAATGTTTCGGCTGTTTATTGCAGCCCGATGCGCCGGACGGTCGAGACGGCATCCATCATCGCCAAACCGTTCAAGCTTGTGCCGCAGCCCCGCGATGGCCTGCGCGAGATTCACCATGGCCACTGGGAAACCATGCTGCGTTCAGAGGTTGAGGCGCAATTTCCTGATGAATACATCTCCTGGCAGGAGGATCCATTTACCTTTGCCCCCGAAGGCGGGGAATCTGGACTGATGGTGATGGCGCGCGCCCTGCCGGTCATTCGTGAGATTGTAATCAGCCACCCCGACCAGACGGTGGCGGTCATCTCGCATAAGGCAACCATCCGGCTTATCCTGAGCAGTCTGCTTGGGTTTGACGCACGCGGGTACCGCGACCGGCTTGACCAGTCTCCTGCCAGCCTGAATATCCTGGATTTTAAGGACCCGGTTCGCGCCAGGTTGATGCTTTTCAATGATGTTTCGCACTATGTTGACCAACCGCCATACTCTGAGAACCGTCTTTCAAAATGGTTCTCTGTGAAGGAGTGATCCGGTTCAATTTCCTGGCGGAAAGTATTGAAGTCTCCGGAAAAAAACATTAAGCAGGCATTTTCATGCATCCTTGTGGGAAGGCTTTCTTTCTTATTTTAATACCCGGGTATTGGCTGCTTCCTCTGTTCTATATTGAAAAAGCACCCCCAATTGCTATAATTATTTCGACTGCGCAGTGATGAGATCGGAGGATGGATGGCTGCCATTTTGGAAGTACATCAACTGGTAAAGAAATACGGGGAAAAGACAGCCGTGAACGAGATCAGTTTTGAGATCCTGGAATCTGAGATTTTCAGCCTGTTGGGTCCAAACGGGGCAGGCAAAACCACCACCATTTCGGTCCTTTCAACATTATTAGCCCCGACTGCAGGCGATGCAGTAATCGGCGGCCATTCAGTCATAAAAGAACCGATGGCAGTGCGCAGGCTCATCGGGGTAGTACCGCAGGATATTGCCCTGTATGAGGAATTGACCGCCCGGGAGAACCTGTCATTCTGGGGGCAAATGTACAACCTTTCGGGCAAGGAATTGAACACCCGCATCGACCAGGTGCTGGAGCAGGTGGGGCTGAGCAGCCACGCTAAAGAGCGAATCCGCACCTTTTCCGGGGGGATGAAACGGCGGGTAAATATCGGGGTGGGGCTGCTGCATAAGCCTAGATTGCTATTCATGGATGAACCCACGGTGGGGATCGACCCGCAGTCGCGGCGTGCCATCCTGGATTCGGTCAAAGAGCTTAACCGAAATGGCATGACCGTGCTTTATACCACCCATTATATGGAAGAAGCCCAGGAACTCTCTCACCGGGTAGGGATCATCGACCATGGTGACCTGATCGCCCTGGGCACCCAGGCTGAGCTCACCAGCCAGGTGGGCGAATATGAATCCCTGCAGCTGGAGCTGGGTGAAATGGATGATGCCGTGGGACTGGCTGAAACCTTGCGGAAGGTGGAAGGAGTTGCTCAGGCTAATGTGGTTGACCACAATGTCATCCTGGTGACGACATCCACTGAAAAAGTACTGGCTCCGGCGGTAAGTTGCGCCACGGAACGTAACATCAAAATCCACTCTGTCACCATCCAGGAGCCCAACCTTGAAGCGGTTTTTCTGCACCTGACCGGGCGCGCCTTGCGCGATTGAGGGACAATTTGAAAAAGATCTTTCTTATAGGTTGGAAAGACCTGGTTCTGGCCTTCCGTGACCGGGCGGGGCTCATTCTGATGCTGCTGGCTCCATTTGCCCTGACGCTCGGATTGGGATTTGTCACCGGCGGGTTTACCCAATCAAATTCCACCGGATTGAGCAGTGTCCCGGTTGCCCTGGTCAACTTAGATGAAGGTGAACTGGGCAAAGGTCTGGTGGACCTTTTTTCTTCTACAGAACTTGCTGGCCTGGTTGAGCCGGAATCTTATCCAGACCCTGCTGCAGCCCGCCTGCTGGTGGATAAGGATGCAGTTGCCGCAGCCGTGATTATTCCGGCGGGGTTCAGCGCGTCAGTCATCCCGGATGCATCCGGCGGTGTGTCAGCCCCTGTTTCCATTGAACTTTACACCAGCCCATCCCGCCCGAACAGTGCAGGCATTATTCAGTCAATCGTAACCCGGTACCTCAACCGGGTGGAAATGGGCAGGATTGGCGGTCAGGTCACCGTTGGGCAGCTGGTTGCCAGCGGCCGTATCCAGCCGCAACTAGCTGCCGAAGTTGGCGCAGAGATCGGCAAAAAGCAGGCGCAAAACGAAGAGGCGTTCACTTCCATCCGACTCAAAGGTGAAGAAGGGGAAGCAACGCCGCAGTTCAACATTCTTGCTTACATGGCGCCAGGGATGGCGCTCATGTTCCTGATGTTTACCGTAAGCAACGGGGGGCGTACCCTGCTGGTGGAGAAGACACAGGGTACCCTTCCGCGCCTCCTGATTGCACCGGTCACCAGCAGCCAGGTGCTGCTGGGAAAGATGTTTGGCATCTTTTTAACCGGTACTGCCCAGGTGTTGATCCTGATCATGGCGAGTACCATCATCTTCAGCCTGAAATGGGGCAACCCGCTGGCTGTGCTGCTGCTGGTTCTGGCAGCGGTGACCGGCGCCGTGGGGTGGGGCATGTTGTTAACCGCACTGGTGAAGACTCCCGGCCAGGCGTCCAGTATTGGGACGGCTGTGATGCTCACCTTCGGTATTCTGGGGGGCAGCTTTTTTGATATCACCATGATGCCGCGCTGGATGCAGGCAGCCAGCCGGATTACACCCAACTCCTGGGGCATTGACGGGTTTACCGCTTTGGCTGCCGGGGGAGGTGTGGCGAGCATCCTGCCGGATATTGCAGGATTGCTGGTGATGGGGGCTGCCCTGTTTGGGATTTCGCTGGTCTTGTTCAAGCGCCGCGGAGTTTTACAGGGATAGGCAGGGATCTACCATGAACAAACTTCTTGCCATTTTCCGCAAAGATACCATTATCCGCTTCTCTTCGGTGAGTGAGTGGTTGTTCTTTTTGATCCTGCCGGTTGTGTTTACGCTCATCCTGGCAGGGGGCACCGGCGCCCCAACCGACAGCCGCACCCGGTTGACCGTGGTTGACCAGGCAAATTCGGAGCTTTCAACGCAGTTGATCGCTGACCTGGACCAGTCAGCTACCATCCGCCCGGTGGTCAAGCCCCTTCAGGATGCAGAGCAGGAATTCGAGAAACGCAATGTGTCTGCGGTCTTGATCATCCCGGCAGGATTTACCCTGAATAACCTGCGCGAAGGGGAACTGGCACTGGAGTTGCGCCAGCAAGCCAATAACCTGGGCAGCCTGGCGGCGTACCAGGTGGTGCAGGCTGCGATCCAGGGCTTGAGCAGCGAGGTGGAAATTGCCCGCAGCAGCACAGCTGCCGCCGAAGAGATCCGCCCGTTTGAAAGTGAAGCAGAACGCGACAAATACTTTCTTGCAGCAGTAGAAGAAGCCCAAAAGGAGATCAGCAATGCCCCTGATAGGATGCAGGTTTCGCAGGCAGTGTTTGCGGATACGGTTGAATACGACCCGAGGGCTAATTCTTCCGCCGGACAGATGATCACCTGGGTATTTATCCCCCTGTTCGGCATCTCGGCATTTTTTGCCAGCGAACGTGCAAGCGGTACGCTGCGGCGCTTTTTCACTACACCCACCTCTACAGCAGTATATCTGCTGGGGACCCTGCTGGGTGCAGTATTTTGGGCGCTGGTACAAATGGTATTGCTGGTGCTGTTTGGAATCCTGGTAATGAAGTTGAACTGGGGACAATCCCCTGGAGCCCTGGCGGTTATGCTGGTGACCTCCACCCTGGCAGCCTCTGCCATCGGTGTGGCGATGGGAGCATTTGTCAGGACGGAAAGCCAGGCGACAGGGCTGAGCATCATGGCTGGGATGGTGATGGCTTTACTGGGCGGCTGCTGGTACCCTCTTGATCTCTTCCCGCAGGTTGTGCAGCAAGCGGTCAAGATCCTGCCGACCAAGTGGGCTATGCAGGGAATGCTGGATGTTGTCTTGCGGGGACAGGGTGTGGCGGAGGTTCTGCCGGAAGCAGCGGTGCTGCTGGGGTTTGCTGCCGTCTTTTACGCCATTGGCATACTGCGCTTCCGATTTGAATAGCAGGTATTGATTGAAGTGTACCTTGAGAAAAAGGACAGCAGGAAGTGCTGGATCGGGGTTGACATCGCCAAATTATTTTCTTGTTTTCCTTGCCATCTGGGGAGTGAGGATGTATAATCAGGAAATTAAATTTTGAGACAGTGTCCCGAAAATTGCGTCACTATTGACGGTCTATTATTTTTAGCAAACCTAAATTGCTCGCCGAAAAATTGACCAATTCTCATCGTTCCCGGCGATGAGAATCCCGCAAGACCATCCTTAATAAACTGAATTTAGGATTTTGAATCATAAGATAATTGATTTACCTGAACACGAAAAGGAGGTGATTGATAGAAAAGAAATACAAGTACAGAAACAGAAATCAATCTTACGTCAACTAAAAAGGAGAATTTGAGAATGAAATCGAAAACTTTGTATATGATCATCGCCGTCCTGGTCCTGTTCAGCATGATCATGACTGCCTGTACGCCAGAAGCGACAGAAGCCCCAGTAGTTGAAGAGGAAGCCACAGAAGCACCAGTTGTTGAAGAAACTGAAGCCGCTACAGAAGCCCCTGCCGGTGTGCCCGACCGTGAATTCCTGTGGACACCTGCACTCCGCCAGGCTGTAGCCGCTGCCATTGACCGCGAAGTGATCGTTGACCGTGTTTTTGAAGGCCGCAATATTCCTGCCTACCACATGGTACCGAGCGGTTATCCCTTCGCTACCGAACCATTCCTGGATAAATACGGCACCCGCGACCTGGATATGGCTATTGAGCTGGTCAAGAGCGAAGGCTACACTGAAGATAACCCCTTCACCTTCGACCTCTTCTACCCGCCTGAGCACTACGGCACCACCACTGCTGATGTCATGCAGGTCATTAAAGAACAGTTGGAAGAGACCGGCGTGATGAAAGTTAACCTTCAGAGCATGAACTGGGCGGAATATGTCGATGCCTTCGTGGCTGGCGATATCCCGTTCTTCATGCTTGGCTGGTTCCCCGATTTTGCCGATCCTGACAACTGGCTTTCACCATTTGCTTCCTGCATCGGATCCCCCGATAATGGTGTGTTCTACTGCAACGAGGAAATGGACTCATTGCTCCTGGCTGCAGCTTCCGCATCGGATCCTGCTGATCGTGAAGCTCTTTATAAGCAAATTGGCGATCTCTATGCAGAAGAAATTCCGACCCTCCCGCTGTTCTGGGAACCTGAGTTTGTGACCTATCGCAATGGCGTTGAAGGTGTGACCATTGGTGCACCGTTTGAATTCAACTACAACGTGTTATCCTTCGCTGAGGATGCGACACCTGCATCCGGCAGCCGCGACACCATCATCATCGGCACCACCGATGAGGTTAACAGTCTTGATCCTCAAGATGCTTACTCCACCCATGACTGGGAAATCCTGAAGAACACCGGTATGGCTCTGCTCTCTTACACCCCCGGCACCTCAGAACTCGTGCCCGGCGCTGCGGCTGAATTACCCACTGTCAGCGAAGACGGTCTGACCTACACCTACAAGATCAAAGAAGGTTTGACCTTCGCCGACGGTACTCCAGTGACTGCCCAGACGTATGTGGATTCCTGGAACCGCCTGAACACCCTCGAAGGCCAGGTTTCCGGCTTGATCCAACTCTATGTTGACAGTGTTGAAGCTGTAGATGACCTCACTGTTGCCTACCACCTGAAGGCCTCCTTCGGGTTCTTCCCCGCCCTGTCAGCAGTTGCACCGTTCATCGTTGCCAATCCTGCCACCTTTACTGCCGATGCCATCAACCAGTTCCCCGACAAAATCGATGGAATTGGTGCTTACCGCATGGTATCGCATGAAGTTGGTCAGCAGATGGTGCTGGAAGCCAACCCGAACTATATTGGTGAAGCTCCTGCCATTAAGAACGTGATCATCCGCTACTTTGCTGATCCGACCACAATGGCAAATGCGATCGAAACAGGTGAGATCGATGTAGCCTGGCGTACACTCGGCCCTGTTGAAGCAGTCCGCCTGTCCAGCGTGGAAGGCCTGACCACTGTAACCGTGGAAGCTCCAGCTCTGCGCTACATGGTCTTCAACCATCTGTATCCCTACACACCAGCTGAGTAACAGAGTACCGCTGCCTGGTGAGGGCTGTCCGGCGGCATCCTGCCGTTGGACACCCGTCAGTTAGTTGAAAGAGGGGGCACGGGAAACCGTGCCCCCTGTAAAACCAGTTTTCTTGGAGTTTTTCTTATGTCGGCTTCTTTGAGAAGGTTCATAATCACCCGTGTACTCTTGACCATTCCCATGGTATTGATCCTTGTGACGATGATCTTCTTTATCATGAGGGTCCTTCCCGGTGATCCTATCCGTTCGCAGCTGGGACCGCGGGTGAGCGAGGAGCAGGCAAACGCCCTGCGTGAACGCCTCGGTTTGAACCG
>ENA-UPTA01001586-UPTA01001586.1-activated-sludge-metagenome-genome-assembly--contig:-NODE-1586-length-25134-cov-5.628733_pt1 | contig 25134 bp, 16 predicted proteins | sample MGYA00238184_ERZ773361 | MGnify/ENA primary metagenome ERZ773361 (study PRJEB29100, sample SAMN05720205) | activated sludge metagenome | isolation source: anaerobic digester from wastewater... | reverse complement strand
TGCTCCAGCGCGGAGCCCCCAAAGCCCGCGCCGAATGGAAACGGCTGGTCATGGTGCTCCTGCCCGTGGCCGCGGGTGTGGTTCTTTCCTATGCCTTCACCAAATGGGTCGCTCTGTCGCTGGACGAGTCCGTCACATCCGGCGGCCGCAGAATTTCCGAAGTTCGCCTCTTCTCCCCCGTTGCGGCCGGGCTCTTTTCCCGTGAGGATATTGGCCTCAGCAATCAGGTGTATTTCGGTTTTGCCGCCGCCCTTCTGGCGCTGGCCGGGTTCGGGGCCCAGCTCTGGAATCTCTGGAAAACAAGAACCGGCTTCCGCCGCGCCGCCATCACCGCCCTGCTGCTCGTTTTCATTGCCGGCTGCGCGATTCTGTCGCTGGGCCCGCGCGGACCACTGGATGGACAGTTTTTCCTGTTCATCCGGAAGATCATCCCGCCCTATGAAATGATCCGGCAGCCCGCAAAAATATTCGCGCTGCTTCCCACGCTGCTGGCCATGGCCATCGTGATCGCCTGGAATCCGGTTCGGAAACCGCGCATCGGATTCCTGACCGCCGCGCGCGCCATTGCGGCCGCCGGAATCATCGTCCTTGTGGAATATGCCGGCTTCTGCGATCCCGCGATCTGCATTCTCCAGAACGAGCAGCAGGCCTACGCGGCCGTTGCGCAGGATGCCGCCGACCGCGGCGTTCAGCCGCGGGCCATCGTGCTGACCCTGTGGCCGGGCGATTCGCATTTCACATCGGTCTATCTGGATTACGCCTCGCTCTACCGCATCCGCCTCATCAACGGCTACCGCCCGATGGTTCCCCGCGATTATGTTGAATCGGTCTTCCAGAAATTTGAAAGCATGAATCAGGGCAACATTCCTTCCGCGCAGCTCAACGATCTGCAGGGCAAAGGCGTTGATTATGTGCTGCTCCACGAGGATCTCTATCCCGAGAAGGTCAGCCCCTTCCCGGTCGGTATGACGCTGGACCGCCTGCTCACCCATCCGCGCCTGCGGCTTCTGAAACAGGACGGACCCGTCTGGGCGTTCCGGATTCTGGACGAGGCCAGCTCATCGGTTCCCGATGTGCGCACCGCCCCGTTTGCATTCCCCGCATGGCACTGGGAAGCCGAAAATCTGCATCGCAAAAACTGCAGCAGCGCCACCGATTCAAAATATTCCTGGCTGGAGATGAACGCAACCAACGCATCCTTCATCTCTCGGCCCTATATGGTTTCCAGCTATTACAACAACCGCTGGATGATCCGCGTGCGCGGCAAGGGCATGCTGAATGTCAAGACGATCGCGCGCGAAACGGACAAGACCGTACTTTATACCGTGGACAGCCCGGAATGGACGTGGATCGAAGCCCCCTTCTCGCGGCCGTCTTCGTTTGAGGAGCTCCAGCTCGAAGTTTCACTCGTCGGCGGCGCGGTGGATGCGGTGGATGTGGACCAGTTTTATCTCGCGGGCAAGACACCAGCAATGCCCGCGGTCGGTGGAAGTCTTGAAATGCCAGCCTCCGCCTTTTTCCATGCGGGATTCACGGACGTTGCCGCCAGCAGCGTGGTGCTCCGAAAAGACTATGACCCGTCCGGCTCCATCTTCTACGGATTCAATCTGCCGCTGGAATCCGGCCGGTACAAGCTGACGCTCGATATTGCCGCGGCCGATGCCGGAGCGGGCCCGCTCGGCAAACTTTCTGTGTTTCCTGTCCGCGGCAAGAAACCCATAGCCGCCGTCCCGGTCGCGCAGGCGGGAACTGCTTCGGTGGAATTCAGCGTCACCGACAACCATCCGCTGCGCTTTGATTTCGATTATTCCCGCGCGACCGACGTCACCCTGCAGAAACTCACCCTCGAGCGGCTGGAGTAATCCGTTTTGATCAGGCAGCGCCAGTTTATCATTCGCATTCTTTTTTCAGCTGCCATCTCCTGCGGGGTGGTCGCGCTGATCTTCAGGCTCGTCTCAGCCGGTCATCCCGTGACCGGCGCGGCGCAGGTGCTGAATGCCGTGCGAAACGTTTCGCTGACCGCCACCGGAATTTATCTGCTGTGCCAGCTTCTGCAGGGACTTCTGCGCGCCGCGCGTTACGGCGTTCTCTTGAAGGCGGGCGGCGCGCAGAAGATCCCGTCGCTGTTTCATCTCTATCTGACCACGCTCACGCGCAACATGCTGGTGGACATGCTCCCGGCACGGCTTGGCGAACTGAGCTACATCGCCATGCTCAACCGAGGCTACCGCGTGAAGAGCGAGGACTGTGTTTCATCCCTCACGCTGAGTGTGCTGTTCGACTTCGTGGCGCTCCTGCTGATCGCCGCCGTTATTCTTGCGGCCCCGTTCCTTCAGCAGTCGGATCAGAAACTGATAATGATCAGCACCGGCATCCTGCTCGTCATCACGCTGGCGGGATGGATCGCCTTGCTGTATGCGCCGGGATGGCTCTCGGTGAAATTCCAGTCCGTGCAGTTCCGGAATCCCGTATTGAATAAAGTATTTGGATTCCTGCACCGGCTCGCCGCAGCGTTCACTTTTGTCCGCAAATCGGGCCGCCTGACGGCCGTCACGGGCCTTTCTCTCGGCGTCCGCGTGATCAAATATGCCGGTCTCTATTTCCTGTTCTCCGGGATCGCGCCGTCCCTCGGCGAACACTTCGCCGACGCCTCGCCGGTGGCCGTCATTATCGCGCTGATCGCCGCCGAGGGCACCGCCAGTCTGGCCCTGCTGCCGACGTTCATGAGTTTTGGAACCTACGAAGCGGGCGGCCTTGCCGCGCTGACGCTGCTGGGCTTCCCGGCGGATATTTCCATTGTCGTCATGCTCAGCATGCACGTGCTGAGCCAGTTCATTGACTACAGCCTCGGCGGGCTGGCGCTTGTGGTTTTCACCTTCAGCACCGCCACGCCGCAAACGGAGGACGCAATGCAAACCAGAACCCGACGCAATGCCATTCTCGCAGCCACGGCCGTGCTTCTGCTGATTTGCGCCGCGGGAGCGGCCGCCTTCACCTGGCGCGGCTTCAAAAAGTCCGGGAGCCTGACCCCGCCGAAAGCGGGGCACGAAGAAAATCTTTCGCGCGAGGAGCAGAAAGCGCTGCAGCAGGCATTGAAGGATCTCGACGGATTCATCGTATGGAGTTCAAACCGCGGCGGGAACCACGACATCTGGAGAATGGACCTGCCCGGCGGCAAAATCCGCGCGCTCACAAAACATCCGCTCACCGAGACCTATCCGCGCATTTCGCCCGACGGATCAAAAATCGTTTTCTGCCGGACCAAAATTCCGTGGGCTTCGCAGCGCGATCCGCTTCCGTGGGATGTTGTGGTTGCCAGCGCCGAAACCGGAAAGGACGTCAAAGTGATCCCCGACGGCAACACGCCCACATGGGCGGCCGATGGGAAAGCCGTCTATTTCCAGCGCAGCGCGCGACAGTTTGTCCGGCACGAATTCGTAAACGGATCGGATACGGCGCTGTTCGAAGGGGAAGCCCATTTGCAGACGCCCGATTACAACGAAGATAAAAATCAACTGGCCGTCACGCTGCGCGGAAAACAGCGCGGCATGGTTCTGCTGGATGACGGAAAAGAGCAAACAACCATCGGCAGCGGCAAGGGATGCCAGCTCGCATGGTCGCCGGGGCACAGGTTCCTTTATTATGTGGATCATGGCGGACAGATGAAAAATGCGATCTTCAAACAGGAACGCGGGCAGAGTTCGCTGTGGCTTGATCTGCCGCTTCCGTGGAGCCACGAATATTTTCCAAAACTTTCGCCCGATGGCAGATTCATGGTGCTGGGCGCAAGCAAAGAGGGCCACGAACACGATTCCGCCGATTATGAAATCTTCCTCTGGCCCGTGGACCAGCCCGCAGACGCCTCCGTCCGCATCACGCACCACACCGGCAACGACTGCTGGCCGGATATTTTCACCCGCTGAACGCTAAAATCGGAAAATGAGCATTTTTTGCGTTTTTGGGCCTATTTTTGCCGTTTTTTTACGATTTTTGGCGTTTTTGGGGGCTTTTTTGGCATTTTTGAGCGTTTTTTTGGCGGGGCGGTCGATGAGTTATGCCGAGTGTCCGACAGCCTGCGTCAGCACAATTTTCTCATGCTCTTTCAAATGCATCCGTTCATGCAGTTTGTCTCTGTCCACCAGAGACAAAACCACCGTGCCCAGGCCGGAGGCGGCGCAGTATAAATACACATTCTGGCTGACATAGCCCGCATCAACCCACGCGCAAAAACGCTGTGCTTCCTCGTTTTTTCTCAAAAAGGGGCTCGTCATCCGCGATAAATCCGCAACTAAAACCAGACCCACTGGCACAGACTTCATCATTTTCTGCCGGCCAATATATGGCCTGATATCCTTTTTGATGATCTCTGTTAGCGCATGATTTTCTTCGTCATACAGAAACACACCGTTCTTCAGGAGAACATAAATCCTGATCTCCTGCGAATTGCATGCGGACGGCGCCGTTCTCTTGCTCTTCACTTTGCCGTATTTGTCTTTTGTAATTCCGCAGGCCGCCCACAGCAGATTCGACAGTTCCTGCTCCGTAACAGGACCCGCTGTCCATTTTCGCACTGACCGCCTTGTCTCCAGCGCCTTCATCAAAGGGAAATCGAGTCCTCTCTCCGGCTCAGGTAATTTGATCATTTGCTTCGCCATTGTGTTTGCCGTTTTATGATGTTTTCGCGCCTTTTTCGGGCGTGTTTGAGATTTGGATTGTCTTGATTAATATGGAGGTTTTTGTATCATGTTCGCGTAGGAAAGCAAGATGGGGGGCGCAAAATGAGGACGAAATCTTTCTTCACTGCACTCTTGATCGCGGGGGGATTTTTCTTATGGGGCGCTGCGGTTCCCGCAGCCACGGTTTACGTCTCGCCATCAGGAACACATGTTGCTCCGTTCACAAACTGGGTCGAAGCCGCCACGAACCTTCAGGCCGCACTGGATGTGACCCAGGACGGTGATCTTGTTCTGCTTCAGGCCACCACTCACAACATCAGGGATACGGTGCAGGTCACCAATGCCGTCACCATCAGGGGTGACGGATCTCACGCGGCCCTCTACGGGCCCTACAACAGCTCCATCTACACGCAGGGAATGCTAGTTTCGCATGCCGGCGCCGTACTGGATCAACTGAGCTTCAGCTATTTTGGCGGACAGGGCATCGAAGGCGGCTCCGTTTGTCTGGCGGCGCCCGCGCTGCTTACGAACTGCCAGTTCCAATCCTCTTACGGCTCAAGGGGCGGCGGCGTTTACGTGGCTCCGTCGGGGGCGGGATCGACACTGGTCAAATGCAATTTCAATTACAACATGGCCTACGACTCCGGCGGCGGCCTCTATGCCGCCGCCACCTGCACGGTGTACAGTTGCGATTTCGGATACAACTATGCCTACACCAGCGGCGCGGCTGTCTGCTCCACCGATGCCATTCTTCTCCGCAACAGCTATATTCACGACAACAGCCTCTACCGCCAGCCGTCGCGCGGGGCGGGAGTGTTCTGCAGCGGGAATGCAATCATCGAAAGCTGCACCATTGCGCGGAACCAGGGAGCGTCTTCCGGCGGCGGCCTCGCGATCGGGGGCGGAACCGCCGGCCTTTGGAACACGATCCTCTGGGCCAACACCGCAACATCCAACGCGAATTATGAACAAAGCGGAGCAATATTCACGCACTGCAGCTCAACCCCGCTTCCGGAAGGCACGAACAACATTGCGGACAATCCTCTCCTTCCGCCATCCGGCGGGCTGCCGGATCTGGAGTCGCCGGTCATCAATGCGGGGACCAACCAGCCCTGGATGGCCGGGGCGTTCAGTTTAGATTCGTACACTCCCCGCATTGTGAAGGACATCGTTGATATCGGCGCATACGAGGTGCCCTTCAGCTGCGATTTCAGCGCCGATGTGACAGAAGGATTCGCCCCGCTCGAAGTGGTCTTCACGGCCCGGGTGTTTGGAGGAAACAGCACCAACATCTATTACTGGTGGGATTTTCATAAGGATGGGCATTATGATGCTGAAGGCCCGGGCCTGCACACGGTCACCAATGTCTACACCAATGCCGGAACCTACAACGTGGGCCTCACAGTTCAGGGCCCTGCGCCGGATTATAATTCGGCCTACTGCGACCGCTGGTCATACATAAAGGTTGGATCGCAGTATATCTATGTTTCGCCCTCCGGAACCCATCAGTCGCCGTATACAAACTGGACCACCGCAGCCACAAACATTCCCGCGGCCGTGCAGGTTGCGGTTTCCGGCTCGACCATTTTCATCACAAACGCCGTCTATGCCCTCACCAGTTATATTGATTTGAACAAGACGGTGAAGCTGCAGGGCATCGGCAGCGCGCCGCCCGTCCTGGATGCGAATTATGTCAGCCGCTGCATTTACGCGAATGCGCCCGGTGTTGAAATTGAAAATCTTGCGCTGGTGAACGGCCGCATGAACGGCTGGCCGGGGGGCGGAGGCATTCTCTTTTATTACGGCGGAACGCTGCGCAACTGCATAGTCGCCAGCAATCAGGCAACCGACGGTGGCGGCGGAATCTATGGGTACGGCACGAGCACCGTGCATGTCACCGGCTGCCGCATCGAGGCCAATGCGGGCGGAGCGGGAAACTACGGCGGCGGCATTTACGCATACGGTCCGCTCTTCGTCAGTAATTCGGTCATTGCGGCCAACTGGTGCGGCAATTATGGCGGAGGAATATATGCCGGCGACAGGGCCCAAATTGACAACTGCCTGATCACGGGGAATGCCGTTTCCAACTGGCACGGCGGCGGCGTGTACGGGTCTTCATACCCGGTAACGATCACCGGCAGCACGATTGTGTCCAACAGGGCCAAAGCGTCTGGCGGGGGGATCGTCTTCCAAAACGCATCCTCTGTCGCCGACCACTGCCTCATTATCCATAATTCAGCCTTGTCGGCCGGCGGCGTCTATTCCGCCGGCGGACTCTTGCGGAACTGCGTTGTGGCGCGGAATCAATCCAGCGGGGACGGCGGAGGCATCTATGCGTACAACACCCGGTTTGATAATTGCACGGTGGCCTATAACCGGTCGAATGGCAAGGGCGGCGGCACGATGCTCACATCTTCCGCGGCCTTCACCAACTGCGTCTTTTATGAAAACCTTTCTGTGATTGATAACGATGCGGGCCTGCAAAACGATTCCTCCGCCTTCTTCGATCACTGCAGTTCCACAGAAACGCTGCTGCCCGGAACCAACAACCTGACCGGCGATCCCCTGTTCGCCAATCCCGGCACCAACAATTACCGCATCCGGTACGGTTCCGTCGCGCTGAATGCCGGAACCAACCAGGCGTGGATGGCCGGCACCACCGATTTGTACGGCAATCCCCGCATCACCGGAACCTCGGTGGACATGGGCGCGCACGAGTTCAATGGAACTTCACTGGGCGTGGGATTCACGGCCTCGCCCGAGGCCGGTTATGCGCCGCTCGCGGTGGTGTTCACGGCCCGCGTGCATCGCGCCGCAATGGATCCTGTGACCGTGAAGTGGGACTTCGACAACAATGGCACTCTGGATGCCCAGGGTCTCTGGCTGACCGTGGTCACAAACGTGTATGCCGCACCCGGAGCTTATGCCGTGCGCGTTGTTGTCACCAACACTCTGGGCCAGAGCGACCAGGGTGTGCGTCCGGATTGCGTGACCGTCTGGGGCGCTCCGGTGACGAACTATGTTTCATCCATTGGAACTCATGTTGCGCCGTTCACGAACTGGGTGACCGCAGCCAGCAATATTCAGGCAGCCATTGACGCGGCCGCTGACGGCGGTGTTGTCATGCTGTCAGCATAAACCTATTCGGTCACAAGCACACCGGTTATCACAAAGGCCATCGTTCTGACCGGGCCGGATGGAAATCCCGCGTCGACCGTGATCAATGGCGGAGGCGTATGCCGGGGGCTGCTGCTGGGCAACCCCTATGCGCAGGTGATGCATCTCACGGTCTCCAACGGACTGGGCGACCGATATGGCGGAGGCATCTACGCGCCGCAGGGCGGAACCATCAGCAACTGCATTTTGCGCAACAACTATGCCCGCTACAGCGGCCCCGCCTATGGCGGAGGCGGGTTGTATCTGGCCGGAGGCCTTGCGGCGAACTGCCGCATGGAATGCAACCGCGCCCAAAGCTACGGAGGCGGGGCTTTGGTGATTGAGGACGGCGTGATCCGCGACTGCGTGATCGTGACCAACAGCGCAGGCTCCGGGGGCGGCCTCGCTCTGTGGGGCGGTCACGCGGAGGGCTGCATGATCGCCAGCAACGCCGCGTCGTACGGCGCGGGGGCGCATGTGCACAGCGGAAGCCTTAACACCAGCTCCCTGCTGCGCAACAAAGGGGCGGCCTTCGGCGGGGGACTGTACTTTGACGGCGATGTCACCGTGGACCGCTGCACAGTGGACGGGAATGAAGCCGGCTATGGCGGAGGCGCCTATTTCAGCATCTACACGGGCGCCCGGCTTCGCAATTGCCTTGTGGTAAGCAATTCTGCCGCAACCGATGGCGGCGGAGTGTATATAAGGGGAGGAAACCTTGAAAACTGCACGGTGGCCGGCAACACGTGCACGAACGCAGCCGGCGGCGCAGGATATGACAAATATGAGACCTACGACCGGCGCTTTGCCAACACGATCATCTATCACAACACCGGCGCAGGCACGTCGAACAATCACAGTTTTGCTTCCTCCGCGGACGTGGACATGGATCACGTTTGCACCACGCGCATTCCGTCGGGAACGCCGGTTGAAAATGTGATCACCAATGATCCGCTGTTTGCGGGCGATTTCCGCATCGGAAGCGATTCGCCATGCTTTAACACTGGCCTTAACGAGGATTGGATGTCCGGGGCATTCGATCTGGACGGAAACGCCCGGATCGTCTATGGACAAGCGGACATCGGCGCTTATGAATCGTCAGCGCCAACCATTGTGGCTGACTTCACCGGCACTCCCCAGGACGGACGCATTCCGCTTGAGGTCACTTTCAGCGGGAGCTTCATCGGCGTGGGCGAAACAAGCACCGTTTATTATGCCTGGGATTTCGACAACAACGGGACCTTCGATCAGGCCGGACTCGGGCTCCACACCGCAAGTCATACTTACAGCAATACACTCTACCACTCGGTTTCGCTGTTCCTTTCCAACACGATTGCCGGACTTGCCGATACAGAAACCAAGATCAATTACATCCGCGCACGGCCGCTTCCTGTTGAGCACTATGTGTCGTTCTCCGGAACGCATGCGTCCCCCTTCACCAACTGGCTGACGGCCGCGACAAATCCGCAGGCGGCCGTAAGCGCCGCGGCAGATTTTGACCGGGTTATCATCGGCGCCGGAACCTTCATTCTGGCGCAGACGCTCGTCATCAGCAACGAAATCGAACTGCTGGGCGCGGGAGATCCGGAAGCCTCAATTTTGGATGGCCGGGGAAGCAACCGCTGCATCCTGCTTGACCGGGCCGGAGCATCAATCGGCAACCTGACAGTTCAAAACGGTTATCCGGGCGCCACCGGCCCCGGCGGCGGAATCCTGATGACGGTCTCGGGCAATGTTTTCAACTGCATCATCGCAAGCAACCGCGCCGACAACGGCTGCGGCATCCACGCCACAAACGGCGGATGGATTGCGGACTGCATGATAGTCAGCAATCGCCAGACACAGAACTATACACAGGGCGCTGGCCTGCGGATCGGCGGCGGCACACTGGCCGATCGGTGCCGGATTCAGGGCAACTACTGCGGCTACGGCGGCGGGGCGGCGTGCCTGTCCGGCGGAACGCTCCGCAACTCGGCGGTGACCGGAAACGACGCGGCCTTTGGAGGCGGGGTCTATTTTGAGAATGGCGGCCTTCTGCAGAGCTGCACCGTCGCCGGAAATACGGCCGATTTCTATGGAGGCATCTATTCCGTGTGCGGATATGTGGGGCCGGTTCTGGTTGCCGGTGAGATGGAGAACAGCATCGTTCACGACAACACGCAGACGATTTCCGGCCCCGGCGCCGATGTAGGCGGCTATACGGTTGATGATATGTTCCATTCCGTTTGCGTAGGCGACATGGACATGACCGGAATGACTGGTGCCGGCCTCATCATTGGCAATCCGAATCTGGCCGACCCGGCCGGCCTCGATCTGCACCTCATGCCCGGCTCCGTCGCCTTTGATGCCGGATTCCTTCAGGACTGGATGGCGGGTGCCGTGGATATTGAGGGCAACAGCCGTGTGCTTGGTTCCGGAGCTGATCTTGGCGCTTACGAATATGTCACAGGCCCGCTGGACTGCTGGTTCAGCCGTTCGGAAACCGCGGGCTGGACGCCTCTCTCAGTCCAGTTGCAGGCCTATGTCACCGGAACCAATCAGTCGGGCCTGATCTATTGCTGGGACACCGACGGCGATGAAACCAATGATTTCAGCGGAAGCGGTCTGAACTCACTGCTGGTCGTGTACGACATGCCCAGCGATTACTCGCCAAAACTGACTGTGACCAATGCGGCCGGCGAGTCGGCCTCATGGCAGTATCCTGCGCCCATCCATGTGGCCCCGGGCGTGATTTATGTCGCGACAAACGGCTCATCGGTTTATCCGTTCAGTTCGTGGTCAACCGCAGCCACCAATCTCCACGATGCCGTGAATTTGGCCGAGGACGGCACAGTTGTGACGGTGGGCGATGGCACATTCACACTGACCAATGAGCTGATTGTGGCGAAATTGATGACCCTTGAGAGCGTGAACGGTCAGACGCGCACGCACATCCGGCGCTCCGCCGAAGGCGGACGGGTCCTGAACATAACCGCCAACGGAGCACTCATTGATGGTTTTGAAATCAGCGGAGGGACCATGGCGCTGAGCGGCGGTGGGGCTCTGCTGCAGGGGAGTTCCACGCTTCGTAACTGCCGGATTCATGACTGTTCCGCCTTGAGGGGCGGCGGAATATACATGAACGGGGATACCTGCCGGGTCGAGCGGTGCATTATCGAGAATAATCAGGCTTCCGGAGATTACGCCGGCGGCGACCCGCAGAACGATGGACGGGGCGGCGGGGTTTATACGGTGTACGGCGTGCTGGACCAGTGCGTGATTCGCAGCAACACGGCCATCAACTCTTGGGGAACCGGAAACGGCGGCGGAGTTTCGTTGGGCGGTGGATACCCCGCGGTGATGAAGAACAGCCTCGTTACGGGCAACTCGTGTCAAAATCTGGGCGGAGGTCTCTTCCTGCAAGATGCTTATGTCATCAACTGCACCATCGTTGCCAATGAAGAAACAAGCCCAACCACGGACTACGGGCATGAACTCTGGTGGCACCAGAACAACTACGGCGCGGTGGAGAACTGTATCATCCGCCACACACTCAGCGGAAACACAACCGATCCCACCAGCATCATTATCTATCAGCCAAGCACTGAGTTCTTCACCAACTGCCTGGCAGACATTGACCTGCCCGGCACCAACAACTTGCATGCTGATCCTCTGTTTGCCACCAACTCCGCCGCGTGGTGGTCGCTGCAGCCGGGTTCGCCCTGCATAGACGCAGGCGTGTCCAACAATCTTACCTGTGATCTGGACGGACTGCCCCGCCCGATTGATGGAGACGAATCCGGCGGGGCGGTCGTGGACATTGGCGCCTCGGAATATGCCCCGGCATCGCTCGACACCGATGGCGACGGGCTTTCGGACCATGTGGAAGTCTATGAAAACGGAAGCGATCCTCAAGACCCGGATTCCGATGATGATGATTCAAACGACTGGGAGGAATGGGTGGCGGGCACCGGCGCCGGTGACCCGGACGATGTGTTTCATGTGGCAGAACAGGAACCCGCCCCATCGGCGCCCGGCGCCATGATCATCTCGTGGTACAGCGTGCTGGGGCGCTACTACACCGTTGAGCGCGCTCTTGATCTGATGTCGGCATGGGAGCCGCTCGCAGGCTGCATAGATTTGCCCGGCACAGGCGATCTGATGAGCACAACCAACAGTATGGGCGAAGCGGACGCCTTCTATCGTGTCAACATCAGCCTGACCCCGTGATCATGGGGATTGTGAAAAACGGCCATTTTTCGCGTTTTTTTGCCGTTTTCGAGCAAAAACTGGCCTTTTTTGACGTTTTTTGATGCTTTTTGGCTTTTTTGCGGCAAAAATCAGACAAATCCGATGTAGGGCCGCGAGACGAGTTTTTCGGGGATTTCCTCGACGAAGCGCGACGTGATGCAGAATTGCGTGCCGCCGTCCTTGCCCCGGCGCACTTCCGGCACGCACAAAAAAAGTTCGTCCTTCGCGCGCGTGGTGGCCACATAGAAAAGGCGCCGCTCTTCGGACACTCCGCCGGGAACTTCCAGAGATTTCGCCGAAGGAAACATTCCGTCGGCCAGCCACAGAACAAACACCGCTTTCCATTCGAGGCCCTTTGCCTGATGGATGGTGCTGAGACGAATGACGCCCTTGCCGTCGTCGGTTGGTTTGTCATCCTCTGCATCGAGGTTGGAAAGCAAAGCCATTTCGCTCAGGAAATCATCCGGGGTCGCGAACTGCGACGCGTAGTTCATAAGCTCCTGGATGTCCTCCTGGCGGCGGCTGTAGTTGTCGAAGGTTTCGACGGCGTACTCGTCATAGAACCCGTCCACAAAGGCTTCCATGTAGGCCTCGGCCCCCGCCCCCTCCGGGTCACGGGTGATTTCGGTGATGACGGTTTCGATGGACTGCCAGGATTCGCGTGCAAGTGCCGGAAGTTTCATCCTGACGGTTTCCAGCGCCTGCGGGGTGGCATCAAACCGGCTTCCCAGCGCCTCCCAGATCTTGGCGGCTGACCGCCTTCCAACGCGCGGCAGAAATTCCATAATGCGCAGGAAGGAAAGCTCGTCTACCGGGTTGCGCAGGAGCCGGACGATCGCGCAGACATCCTTGATGTGCGCCTGCTCGAAAAACCGCGCGCCGGAGGTGATGACATAGGGCATGCGCTCGCGGGTCAGCTCCATCTGCAGTTCCATCGCGTGAAAATGCGAACGGTAGAGCACAGCCATTTCGGATGTTTTGTATCCCGCGCGCTTCAGGCGGGCGATCTGCTCGATGATATAGCGGGCCTGGGCGCTTCCGTCGCGGAGCACTGCCACAGACGGCACCTTGTAGTTCTCGCGCACCGACCGCAGGGTCTTCTGGAACTGCTCGGGGTTTCCCGCGATGCAGGCATTGGCCACGTTCAGGATTTCGGGCACGCTGCGGTAGTTGGTTTCCAGCTTGAAAACCGACGCGCCCTGGTAACGCTCCGGGAAGGAAAGAATGTTGCGGAAATTCGCCCCGCGCCAGGAATAGATGCTCTGGAAATCGTCGCCGACGACAAACAGGTTGCGGTTCTTCGCCGCCATCAAATCCACCCATTCCGACTGCAGGTAGTTGGTGTCCTGATATTCGTCCACGAGGATGTGCTGGAACTGTTCCTGGTAGGATGCGCAGATTCCGGGCTCCTGCCGGAACAGGCGCAGCACGTTCAGGAGCATGTCGTCGAAGTCCATGCCGTTCAGCTTGCGCTTGCGGATTTCATAGGCTTCCGCCACGGCAATGACGTGCTCGGGATTGATTTCCTCGTGGTACTTGAAACGCTCTTCCGCAATCACCCGAAGCGATTCGCCCGTGCTGGCCGCGTAGCCGTAGAGACTCAAAAGCACATCGGGCTTCGGGAAATGCTTTCCGGCATAATCCAGTTCCTCGGAGATGGCCTTCACGAGTTTGCGCGAATCGTCCTGGTCGAGAATGGTGTAGTCCAGCCCGTAGCCCAGTTTGTCCGCGTGGCGGCGGAGAATGCGGTTGGCCATGTGATGGAACGTGCCGCCCCAGAGGCCGCCGACGGCGGCACCGACCAGCTTCGCGGCGCGGTCGAGCATTTCGCGCGCGGCGCGGTTGGTGAAGGTGAGCAGCAGGATGCGGCGCGCGTCTATGCCCCGCTCCACCAGGTGCGCCACGCGATAGGTGAGCGTGCGGGTCTTGCCGGTGCCGGCCGCCGCGATGACCAACACGGGGCCGTCCGGCGCCAGCACGGCGCGGCACTGCTCTTCATTCAGCTCTTTGCTGTAGTCAATCAACGCCATAAAAATCCTGTCTTATGATAAATTCGGCCACGGCCGTGTGGCCTTCGGCAGGGCGGTCGCCTTGTCAGGCCGCAGCCTTGGCGAAGGCTGATCCGCCGACCGCCGGCCGTGGCAGGCGCGGAGTGCCCGCCCTACCCTCAAACCAGTCCGTCCAGCAAATCCAGGATGGTTTTGTTTTCCAGTCCGGCTTCCATGGCGCGGCCATAGCGGGCCATAATCGAGGGAACCGGACCCTCCAGACGGTCGAGGCCAAGATATTCGGCGGAGACACCTGCGTCCATGATAATATTGATTACATTTTTAAGGAGTATGCGATCGGGGGCCTTCAGCAGCGCGTAGGCGTCCTCGCGGTCGGCCACGGGCGACAGCCAGCCGGCCTCAACAAAAAGCTTCACGACTTCGTAAAGCAGGCGCACCGGAATCTTCTGCTCAGCGGCAAACTGCTTGATGACGAGGCATCCGTCGCCTTTTTCAAGGCGCACGGCGGCGGCGGCAATCAGCGCCATGCCCAGCGTGGCGCGCGCGCGAAGGCTGGCCTTCTCCGACTCGCGCTCGATGTGATAGGTGTCGTGGTGCTGCACCGCGAATGCGATTTCCGCGCCGAGCAGGACGATCACCCAGCTGATATAGACCCAGGCGAGGAAGATCGGGATTGAAGCAAACGTCCCGTAGATGGCGTTATAGCGGGCCACGCCGATTTGCAGGGAAATATAGGCTTTCTGCCAGCCCAGCCACAGCAGCGCGGCGATCAGGCTGCCCCAGAACGCGGGCCAGGCCTTCACGCGCGTGTTGGGAAGGAATACGTAGAGAAAACTGAACGCAAGCCATGCGGAGACCAGCGGGGAGAGCTTCAGAAAACTGCGGTAGAATGATCCGATCGAGCCAAGCTGCAGAATGACCTTCTCGCTGCTCAGCGTCGCAATGACCGTGCCCGACAGGCCGATCAGGATCGGAACCACCACGAGAATGCTGATATAGTTGGCGATGCGCCGGATCAAATTGCGGGAAATCGTAATGCCCCAGATGCGGTTGAAGGAGGTCTCGATGCTGCCCAGCACCGTGATGGCGGCCAGCACCAGCACGCCGAAACCCGCCCAGCCCAGCGCCGCGAAGTTGGTGTTTTGCACAATGACCATGGTCTGCGCGATGAAGTTCTGGAACTGCAGCGGCATGGTGGTCTGCCACTCCATGAAGCGGTCCATGCCCGCCTGCCCGGCGCCGAATCCCTTTAGAAGCGAAAACACGATGGCCAGCAGAGGCACCAGCGACAGCAGGGCCGTGTAGGTCAGGGCCGAGGCGCGGATGGAAAGCTCATCCTCAATGAAACCCTTGACCACCAAATGGCCGACGCGGTAGATCCGCACCGGGATCGCGCGCAGCGGGGGCAGGCTGGAAATTTCCAGATCCCAGACGTCGCGGAACACAAACTGCTTCACGCGGCGGAATATTTCGCTCACTTCGCTTTTCTTCATAAAAGCCCCTCAGGATTTCAGAATCATTTTCTCATACAGAAGCCATGCCGCAAGCGTTTTCGAGTCCTCAATGGCCCCCTGACGGATCAAATCATTGATTTCGGCGGCGGTCAGGATCACGTTTTCGACTTCCTCGTCATGATCAAGGCTGGCGGCCACCCGGTCGGAGGTGAGCCGGGCATAGAAAATTTCGATGCGTTCGTCCACATATCCGACGGAGGGCCGGACCGTGCCCAGGCGGACGATATCGGTGATCCCGTGGCCGGTTTCTTCGCGGACTTCGCGGCGGGCGCAGGCTTCGGGGGATTCTCCTTTTTCGGGCAGGCCGGCCACGATTTCGAGCATCTCCATCTCCACCGGCTTACGGAACTGGCGGACCAGCACGAACCGTCCATCGGGAAGCTGCGCCAGCACCGCTGAGGCGCCGGGATGGCGAACCACCTCGCGGGTGGTGCGCACGCCGTTTTCCAGCTCGACGTCGAGTACTTCCAGCTTCAAAAGCCGCCCTTCAAAAACCTTTCTGCCGCCGATTGTCTTTTCGCGCATTTTTCTCTGCTCCCGACCGCAGTGAACCACAAAACAGGGCCGGACTGCAATTCGCCGCAGAAGAAATCTGCTTTTTCGTGTTGTATGGATTTTCGATTCCGCATATATGCGGAGACCGGAGAAACGCCATGATAAAAGAGACCATTGCCAAACTTGTGGACGGGAAAGAGCTTTCCCGGCAGGAATCCTACGAAACGCTGAAGGAAATCATGTCCGGCGCGGCAACGCCCGCGCAAATCGGATCCTTTATCACCGCGCTGCGCATCCGCGGCGAATCGGCCGACGTCATTGCGGGCGGCGTGGACGCCATGCGCGAGAAGCTGGTCGCCATTGCCGTCCCCAAAGGTCACGTGGTGGATATCGTTGGGACTGGCGGAGACCACCAGCACACCTTCAACATTTCGACCACGGCGGCTTTCGTGGTGGCGGGGGCAGGGGTCATGGTGGCCAAGCACGGGAACAGGCGCGTCTCCAGTTCCTGCGGGGCCGCCGATGTGCTGACCGCGCTGGGCGTGAACATTGAAATCGGCCCGGCGCAAATGGAAAAATGCATCAAAGAGGCGGGCATTGCTTTTCTCTTCGCGCCGGCGCTGCATCCGGCCATGAAACACGCGAGCGGACCGCGGGGCGAGGTCGGCATCCGGAGCATCTTCAACATTCTCGGACCCCTTTCCAATCCCACGGGCGCCCAGCGCGGGGTGCTGGGCGTTTACAACAAAGAGCTGGTGAAGCTTTTTTCCGGCGCGCTGGTCCAGCTGGGCGCGGAACACATGTTTGTGGTCCACGGGTCGGACGGGCTGGATGAAATCACGACCACCGGAAAGACCCTTGTGGGCGAAGTCAAGAACGGGGACATCTCCATTTATGAGCTGGATCCACTGGACTATGGCATTCCGCTGGCCGACCCTGTGAACCTCAAGGGCGGAGACTCCGCTGCGAATGCTATTCTTGTCAAAGAAGTCCTCTCCGGAAAAACGGGGCCCAAGCGCGACATCGTGCTGCTGAATGCCGCGGCCACCATCGTGGCGGGAGAGAAGGCAAGAACCATTGAAGAAGGCCTCGTGCTGGCGGCGAAGTCCATTGACAGCTGGGCGGCCATGGGCAAGCTTGAGAAGCTCATTGAATTGACAAAAGAATCGTAAAATCTCATGTTTTGCGCTTTTTTAGTCATTTTTTGACGTTTTTTGGTGTTTTTTAGCTATTTTTGCTCTTTTTTTTCGTCATTTTTGGCAATTTTATGACACAATTTATCATTTTTGATAATATTTCTTATTTTTGCGAGAATGATATTGGGGGCTCTGTACATTCGGATAACCGGTGTTAATCCTTATATTATTCAAGATCTCTCGATCGCAGTCGGCCGTTTATGGTAAAAACACTGAGAAAAGTGAATTCATACGGGTAGATTCAAAATTCGGCCAAAAATCACCCCCTTTTCAGATTTCAAGCCCTTTTTTATTTGCATGTTTGATCTTGGCACGCGTCCTGCTACTATGTCACCCGATGCTGGTGCCTGGTGGCAGCAGCAGAGTGAAGAAGTAGAAAAATTGAATAATTAGGAGTATGAAAATGAAAAAGAGTGGTTTCACGCTTGTTGAAATTATGATCGTGGTTGCGATTATCGGTCTGTTGGCCGCCATTGCGATCCCGAACTTCGTCAAAGCCCGCACATCATCGCAGCTCAAATCCTGCATGAACAACCTGCGCCAGATTGAAGGCGCTAAGGATCAGTGGGCGATTGACAACGGTGCCACCACCGGCGATGCCTGCACCCAGGCCAACTGCGAAGAGTACCTGAAGAAATGGCCCGTCTGCCCGGCGAAGGGAACCTACACGATCAACGTGATCGGCACACCTCCGACCTGCAGCGTTGCTACGCACGTCCTGTAAGAGTTACGGTTTGAACAGGCGGCCCGGAGGAAACTCCGGGCCGCTTTTTTTGTTCAAATACTTAATCTGAACCTGTCTGCTTAAGATTCCCCGGCTGTATTATGTTCATTTTTGGGTCTCGGCACGCATCCTGCTACAACTACTCCCAATGATGCATCCTGGCGGATGCAACAGAATGGAATGATCGGTGAGTATTGGAGTATTTAATGAAGAAGAGCGGTTTTACACTTGTTGAAATTATGATCGTGGTTGCGATTATCGGCCTGTTGGCCGCCATCGCGATCCCGAACTTCGTCAAGCCCCGCACGACCTCGCAACTCAAGTCCTGCATGAACAACCTGCGGCAGATTGAGAGCGCCAAGGACCAGTGGGCGATTGACAACGGTGCCGTCACCGGCGATGCCTGCACCCAGGCCAACTGCGAAGAGTACCTGAAGAAATGGCCCGTCTGCCCGGCGAAGGGGACGTACACCATCAACGTGATCGGCACACCCGCTGTTTGCAGCGTTGCCACGCATGTCCTGTAAGAACTGCGGTTTGAACTGGCGGCCCGGAGGCAACTCCGGGCCGCTTTTTTCTTTATCGCGGGGGGCGGACGCTGTTACCTTGATCCCTCCTGGAGGAATCGCAATGAGGAAAAAAGGTTTTACGCTGGTCGAAATTCTGATTGTCGTCGGCATCATCGGCCTGCTTGCCGCCATCGCCATCCCCGCCTTCATGCACGCCCGCCAGAATTCCCAGACCAAGACCTGCATCAACAACCTGCGGCAGATCTATTACGCCAAGGAGCACGTGGCCATGCAGAACAAGCTGAATCCCGGCGACATTGTCACGGATGCCGATGTCGCGGCATTCCTCAATCACGGCATCCCTTCCTGCCCCGCCGGAGGCTCCTACACCATCAATCCCGTGGACACCGATCCAACCTGCAGCGCCGCGGGCCACGTCTGCCCGTGAATCAAAGAATGGACACCGGCGCCTTTTTTTCCTAGGCTCTGCTCCCGGTGAATGTTTTTTGAATAAAGGGTGCCTGTATGAAAAAAATCGCGCTGATTGCTGTTTTCTCGCTGCTGGGCTTTTCCGCGGCGGCGGATGACGAAGTGAAATACAAAGACGGGCCTCACGCCGGCTTTTCTTTCGGCGGAGACACCCGCAACGAGGATTTCGTCTGGGGCTGGCAGGCATCCTACGAGCACAACGGCTGGTTTTCCCTCGAAGGTTCCATCACCGCGCAGAACGACGAACTGGAGCGCAATATTGACGATGTGGCCATCCCCGGGCCCTTCGGCATCGAGCTCGACATTTATGCCATCACCCTCTCCGCCCGCGCCGGCATCCGGCCGTGGTCCCGCCTGCACCTCTACGCGCTGGCGGGCGGCGGCTACTACATCATGAAAACCGATGCGGAAGACGCCCGCATCATCATCGCGGATCTTGAGCCCCAGCCCTCCGGCGTCCGGCTTTCCGGACTGACCGTGGATGCGGAAAACGATTTCGGCCTGCACGCCGGCGCCGGACTCGAAATCAAGCTGTCCGACACATGGGAAATTTTCGCGGAATTCCGCCAGGTGTTTCTGGAAACGGATGCAGACCTCAAAATCACGGAGGAATGGCCTTCCGGCGTCCCCAGCAATCCCCGCATGATGCAAACGCGCTATGTGCCCGACACCCTGTCCTACGATTACAGCCTTGTGCGCGCGGGCATCAACTACCGGTTTTAAGATTGTTCATTAAGCCAGCCGTCGAACAACGGCATTTCAGGCAGGGCAGTGGCCGGCGAACCGTCTACAGGTCCAGAATGCGGTTGGTCGGAAGATCCACGTCGCCGGTGGTGCTGATGTAGCGCGTGGTCCGGAACTCCTCGACTTCCTTCATCTTATGGAGAATCTCGGCGATGCGCTCGGCGGCCTCGCAGCTCAGGCCGACAATCTCCGTGAAGACCTCGCTGTCCTTGATTTTATCCATCTTGAGCATTTCAAGATTCGCCAGCAGCACCGTCGCGGGCTGTCCAAGATGATGGCAGGCTGCGCCCAGGCTCGCGAGCATCGCCCGGTGCTGTTCCGCCAGCCGGATGCCTTCCTCGGCGCGCTTGCGGTTGGTGATGTCTTCCACGGAAAGCACCATGCCCACCAGGTCTCCTTCGCTGTCAAAGTTCGGCGTGGCCGAAACCTCCGACTCGAACGAGGTTCCATCCGCCCGCACGGCGATCATCTCGCCGCGCCACGAAACGAGGTCGGCGAGCACCGCCCGCACCATTTCGCCGGCATGGCTGTCGTTCTGCCAGAGCCTGATCAGGTCCGTCTGGATAATATCCTTCTCGTCATGAATGCCCCACTGCCGCAGGAAAAAAGGATTCACATAGGTGAGGCGGCTGTCCACGTCGGCGATGGCAATGCCCGTGCCGGCGTTCTGGATGGCATTGAAGCTCGTCATCATCTTTTCCTCGGCCTCCTTGCGGAGGGAAATGTCGCGGAGGAAAAAGCACATTTGCGGATCGGCGAACTTCAGCAGGTTGACGGCGATTTCCGCAGGGAAAAACGTGCCGTCCTTGCGCATGCAGTAGGCCTGGATCAGCGCGAACCGCTCGTTCTGGAGATTCTCGCGCAGCGCGGTAAGCAGCGTGCGCTCGGCCCCGGCCAGAATATCCACCACGTTCATCTCCAGCAGTTCGTCGCGATCAAAAAGCAGGAAATCCAGCGCGCGGATGTTCACATCCGTGATTTTACCGGTCAGGTCTGCGACCAGCACTCCGTCATAAATGCTTTGCAGAAGCTGCTGATACTTGGAGTCCACAATCTGGGTGGAGCGCTTGGCCCGGACCTTGAGGCTGGGCGCAGGAGGCTTGGACCACGCGATGCGGTCCTTCGACTGCACCAGATCCTTCAGCGCCGCCGGCGATATTTCAATCCGCATCGTGCTGGATAGATTTTTATCTGTCTGCATATATCCACTTCTGACACCCCTGCAACGGAAGTCCCCGCCTCCGGGCAGTCAATATGGCCGAATAATAGCAAATTGCGAAAAACATGATAGCAGTTTCTGTGCCACAACCCCAAAAACCCGGCGGGCGCGCGGACTTTTGCGCTTGCCCGCCGGAGGGGGTTTCACTAGCCTTGATCCCGTTGAACAACATAATGGTGTTTTGAGAAATCCATAATTGGGAGATGCAGCTATGGCAAAATCACATGATGCAAAGAAAACCGACAAGAAAGCCCCGCAGAAGACACTCGCCGAGAAACGCCAGGCCAAGCGTGAAAAGAAAATGATGAAGTCCGCCCCCATCATCTGATCCGGGCGATGACGGCTCTTTCTGCGCGCGCCCCTCCGGGGCGCGCGCTGTCCGTCAGGTTTTCCGCCGGCTTTTGAATTTTCAGGAAAGGAATTTTGCCATGTCAGATATTCGCCCCTTTTGCGGTTACCGTCCGCGCGCCGATGTCGCCGCCAAAATCGCCAGCCCGCCCTACGATGTCCTCAATTCCGACGAGGCGCGCGAGCGGGTCAAGGGCAATCCCCTATCGTTTCTGCATGTGACAAAGTCCGAGGTGGACCTGGATCCGTCCATTGATGTCCATTCCGACGTGGTGTACCGCAAGGGCGCCGACAACCTGAAGAAGCTGGTCGCCGACGGCCTGCTGATCAAGGACAGAGAACCCTGCATGTACGTCTATGCCCAGCGCATGGGCGATCATGTCCAGACCGGCCTGCTCTGCGGCGGAAGCGTCGCGGAATACCAGAACGACCTGATCAAGAAGCATGAGCTGACGCGCAAGGATAAAGAGGACGACCGCACGCATCACGTCGAGATGCTCGGCGCGCACACCGGATGCGTTTTCCTGACCTACCGCGCCCGGGCGGCGATTGACAAAATCATCGCGCGCATCTGCGAGCAGAAGCCCGTGTACGATTTCACGGCCGACGACGGCATCGGCCACACGCTCTGGGTTGTGGATGCCGCGGCCGACATCAAAGCCCTGCAGACCGCGTTCAAAAAGGTTCCCGCCCTCTACGTGGCGGACGGCCACCATCGCAGCGCGGCCGCCAGCCGCGTCGGCGAACTGCTGAAGAAGAAAAACCCGAAGCACACCGGCGAGGAAATGTACAACTACTTCCTGACCGTGATCTTTCCGGGCAACCAGCTCCGGATCATGGACTACAACCGCGTGGTCAAGGATCTGAACGGGCTCACGAAAGAAGAATTTCTGGAGAAGATCTCGGAGAAATTCAAGGTGTCGGAAACCGCCGAGCCCAAGCCCGCAAAAAAGGGCGAGTACGGAATGTTCCTCGACAACAAATGGTACCGGCTGAAAGTGAAGCCCGGAACCTATCCGTCGAAAGATCCGGTGCAGAGCCTGGATGTCTCCATTCTTCAGAACAACCTGCTGAACCCGGTGCTGGGCATCAAAGATCCCCGCACGGATGTCCGCATAGACTTCGTCGGCGGCATCCGCGGCCTGCGCGAACTTGAACGTCGCTGCAAACTGGATTCAGTGGTCGCGTTTGCGCTTTTCCCAACCGGCGTGAACGAACTGATGGCCATTGCCGATGCAGGGCAGATCATGCCGCCCAAGAGCACATGGTTTGAGCCCAAGCTGCGCGACGGCCTGGTCGTCAAAATGCTGAATGAATAACCGCTTTGGGGCGAGACGCGAAAAACAAAACTTCCAATGATTGGAAGTTTCTGTCAGATTTTTTCCAGTCATTGGAACTTTTTGATTTGAAAGTTCCAGCCATTGGAAGTTTTCGCGGCGAGGAGAGGTTATGCAGAACTTAAAGACAAGCTGGATTCTGTTCGCAATGATCTTCCCGCTCTGCGCCGCAGGCGCCGTGGACTGCCGGCCCGTTCTCTTCAGCCGGAGCGAAGCCCATTACACAACGATCGACAATCCAGACTTCAAAGACGGCGATCCGGAATATCTCGAGGAATGGCGGCTCCTGATCCGGCCTACGGGCGGACAGCTGGGTGCTCTCGAAATCACTTCGCTTCCCGCCGAAGCCATGCCCTGCGTTGCGCGGATGCGCGTTTATCAGGCGCTTCCAAAAGATTTTCTGCCCCCGCGCAAGGAACCGGCCGATCCCAAGTGGTTTGAGCCCATGGGCATTGTTGATCCCGCGGCGCCGCTCCGCGCCCTCCGCTATGAACATAAGTGGCCTATTGATTCCCTGCCCGCCTCCATTCCCGTTGCGCTTCCGCAAAACCTTCAGAAGGTTAACCGCTGCCTGCTGGATATCCTCGATCAGAATGGACGCGTGATCTATTCCTGCGTGCCCGCCGAAATATTCTCGGTGGAGTCATATCCGGACCGGCGCGGCAAGGCGTGGATCATGTCGGAAGACGAAGTGGCCGACCGCCGCATCCGCGAACAAACCGACATCAATGAAGTGGAAACCCTCAAGGAGATGCCTTCCGAATGGCAGGACTACAATGAGGTGAAAGCCATCTGGATTGACGAGAACGCCCGCGTGACCGCCGAACTTCTCCGCCGGTTTATGCTTTCGGGAGGCTGGATTCTCGGCAGAACAAACGCGCTGGACGCCTTGTGCGGCAGGTTGGGCATTCCAGCGGAACTTTCCCTGCTCGGCGGCGGCATGGCCGCGCTGGACGACGGCTGGATGCCCAAAAGCGAGGGACAGAAGCGCATCCCGCACAATTTCTACAACTCCCGCTTTGATTTCACCGGCAATTGCTATCGCAGCAAAGACAACGAGCATCCGCTCGAAAATTCCGGCGCGTTTTTCCAGCGCATCCGGACCAAATTCTTCGTCTTCACATTTTCCTTCGCCGGAGTTTACGCCCTCGGCGCAACCATCCTGCTGCCCCTCCTTTTCCTGAAACTGAAAGGAAATCAGCGCGTGGCTCTCTGGTGGAAAGCCCCCCTCGCGCTCGTGATCTATTCGGTTCTCGTGCTGGTTGTCGGCTGGACCTGGGTTCTTCCGCGCGCGCCGCTGACCGATGTGACTGAATACCGCATGGGCTATGGCGACTGGCCCGAGGTCTTCTGCAACGCAAACGCGGCGTCCCTCAAGTTCGGCCGGAAACCCATGGGATGGGAACTGCCGCCGGACAGAGTGCCTCTTTTCACCGACAGCCCGCGGGCCGTTCCCCTCGTAACCGATGGAGGAACCGGAACCGGCTCCGTTTGCTTCAGCGGCGTGGACCGCGGACTGCGCACGATCAGCGGATACGGTTTCTTCCGCGAAATGCGCCAGCCGTTCACCGCGGAGTTCCGCGACGGAAAGGTGGTGGTCCGTTCCGCGCGCGCCGTCCGGAATCTCCACGCGGCGCTTGAAAACGGGCACTGGATCAAACTGGGGTCTGTCAATGCCGGCGGTGAAACATTTCTTCCGGAGAAGTTTGAGGCGCTCAGCATCAATGGCTGTCCTGAGCTTATATCCGGGATGATTCAAATGACCGATGATCCGGGCGTTCCGCTGACGACGGCTGAAGTGAAACCGGAAGTGTGCAAGAACTGCGGCAAGGTTCACGGCGACGCAGAAAAGAACCTTAAGCTGGTGGATGGGTCTTTGATCCTGATGGCCATTGACGAAGAAGAGGTTCCGCTTATCCGCGCGCTGAACGGGAACGAAATCCGCGAGGGCCGCGTGGCGTGGATCTGCCAGGTTCCGCTGAAAAACTGGTCTCCGCCAAAAGAAGAGCCCAAGACAGGAGGTCGGCCATGAAGCTTTCAATCCAATCCGTTCACAAGACCTATCCGAACGGTGTTGAGGCCGTAAAAGGGCTGAGCCTCGAAATTGCCTCCGGCGAAGTTTTCGGACTGGTGGGCCCCAACGGCGCCGGAAAAAGCACGCTGCTGAAAACCATTTGCGGGCTCCTGCGTCCGGAATCCGGATCCATCCTCTTCGGTGACGAGGACATCATGGGCATGCCGCAGAAGGCCGCAAAGCACATCGGGCTGATGCCCGATCCGCTGGGTGTCTACACCGACATTACCGCGCACGATTACCTTGAATTCTTTGCGCGTGTGCTGAATATTCCGGAGTCCGAACGGGCCGCGCGAATTTCAGAGGTTGTCGAAGAACTGGAACTCCAGCCGTGGCTTAACGAGGAAGTTGAAACCCTGTCCGCCGGATGGCAGCGGCGGCTGGCGCTGGGCCGGATTCTGCTGGCCAACACCC
>ENA-UPTA01001585-UPTA01001585.1-activated-sludge-metagenome-genome-assembly--contig:-NODE-1585-length-25134-cov-6.067547_pt1 | contig 25134 bp, 27 predicted proteins | sample MGYA00238184_ERZ773361 | MGnify/ENA primary metagenome ERZ773361 (study PRJEB29100, sample SAMN05720205) | activated sludge metagenome | isolation source: anaerobic digester from wastewater... | reverse complement strand
TGCCGGTGCGCACCGCCTGGCGGATGCATTCGCGGTTGGGCACGGGCAGCATGCCGGGCATGGCCGCGTCGACCAGGCTGACCTGGCTGTTCGGCTCTGCCCCGAAAGCGGTGGCCGCGCCGGAAAACAGCTTGGACTGGCTGGTGATCTGCGCGTGGACTTCGAGGCCGATCACGACCTCCCATTCGCCAGTGGCGCCGTGGATGCGATAGTTGCTCATCTTACCACCACTTCTCGGGCTTCGCGGTGAACTGGGCGCGGGCTTCGATCGCAAGGCCGGCGTTGAGTACGCCCTGCTCGTCAAACGGACGCCCGACGATCTGCAGGCCCAGCGGCAGCCCTTCGCGGTTGAGGCCCGCAGGCACCGACATGGCGGGCAGGCCGGCCAGGCTCGCGGGCACGGCGAACACGTCGTTGAGGTACATCGCCAGCGGGTCCGACACCATCTCACCCAGCCCGAAGGCGGCGGTGGGCGTGGTCGGGGCCAGGATCACGTCGCATTCGGTGAAGGCGTTCCTGAAATCATGGCTGATCAGCGTGCGGACCTTCTGCGCCTGGGTGTAATAGGCATCGTAGAACCCGGCACTGAGCACGTAGGTGCCGATCAGGATGCGGCGCTTGACCTCTGCCCCGAACCCGGCGGCGCGGGTGGCGGCGTACATGTCCTGCAGGCCCGCCCCGTCCGGCAGGTCGCGCAGGCCGTAACGCACGCCGTCATAGCGGGCGAGGTTGGACGAGGCTTCGGCGGGGGCGATGATGTAATAGGCCGGCAGCGCATACCTGGTATGCGGCAGCGACACCTCGACCACTTCGGCCCCGGCGTCCTTCAGCCATTCGATGCCCCGGTCCCAGCTGGCGGCGACATCGGCGTCGAGCCCGTCCACGCGGTATTCGCGCGGCACGCCGACCTTCTTGCCGCGCAGGTCGGCATTAAGGCCCGCTTCCCATTCGGGCACGGGCAGATCAAGGCTGGTCGCGTCCTTGGGATCGAACCCGGCCATCGCCTCCAGCATGATCGCGCAGTCGCGCACGTCGCGCGCCATCGGCCCGGCCTGGTCGAGGCTGGAAGCGAAGGCGACCACGCCCCAGCGGCTGCAGCGGCCATAGGTCGGCTTGATCCCGGAAATGCCGGTGAAGGCGGCGGGCTGGCGGATCGAGCCGCCGGTATCGGTCCCGGTTGCCGCCGGGCAGAGCCGCGCGGACACCGCCGCCGAGCTGCCACCCGAAGAACCGCCCGGGGCCATGGCCGCATTGCCGCCATCATTGCGCCGCCACGGCGAGATCACGTTGCCGAAATAGCTCGTCTCGTTCGACGAGCCCATCGCGAACTGGTCGAGATTGAGCTTGCCCAGCATGCCCGCGCCCGCGTTCCACAGGTTCTGCGAAACGGTGCTTTCGTATTCGGGCTTGAAGCCTTCGAGGATGTGGCTGGCCGCCGTGGTCTGCACGCCCTGGGTGGCGAACAGGTCCTTCATGCCGATCGGCACGCCGCCCATCTTGCCCAGCGGCTGGCCCGCCGCGCGGCGGGCATCGGTGGCGCGCGCCGCATCCAGCGCGGCGTCGGGGGTGGCGACGATGAAGGCGTTGAGCGCCTGCGCCGCCGCAACATTCGCGTTGAACGCCTCGGCCACTTCGACGGCGCTGAATTCGCCGCCAGCGACGCCGTCGCGGATCGCCGCGACGCCAAGATCGGTGATGTCAGTCATTATTCGATCACCTTGGGAACGCCGAAAAATCCATGTTCGGCAGCCGGGGCATTGGCCAGAACCGCATCGCGGCGCCCGCCGGCGGTCAGCGGGTCGGCGCCGATCACGTCGTCGCGCAGGCGCAGGCTATTCTCGATCACCGCGGTCATCGGCTCGATGCCCGTCACGTCGACTTCGCCGAGCTGTTCGACCCAGGCGAGGATTCCGTTGAGTTCGGGAACCATGGCTTCAAGTTCGGCTTCGCTCACCTTGATTCGGGCAAGCGAGGCGATCCGGGCCACGGTGGCGGTATCGACCGACATGGCGTTCCTTCAGTTGGTTTTACAGGGCGGCGCTAGCATCGCCGCCCGGCCCATTCAAGCTGGCTTACTGGGGCAGACCCGCGCCCGGAGGCGGCGGCGGAGCGCCGGCCCCGCCCGGCATGCCCTGCTGCTGCATCTGCTGCATCATGCGCATCTGCTGCTCCACCTCGGCCCGGTTGCGGAAATCGAGCAGCTCGATCTCGAAGGTCAGGTCGGTGTTGGGCGGGATATCGCCAGCGGCCTTGTCGCCATAGCCCTTTTCGGAGGGGATGAAGACCTTGTACTTGCCGCCGCGCTGCATCTTGACCAGCGCCTCTGTGAAGCCGGGGATCACGCCTTCGACCGGGAAGGCGGCCTGTTCCTGCTGGTCGAACACCTTGCCGTTGGGCAGCGTGCCCTTGTACTTGATCAGCACCACGTCCTGGATCGTCGGCGAGGGGCCGGTGCCGGCCTTCACCACATCAATGCTGACGGAAGCGGGCAGGCCAGCCCAGGCCAGGCCGCCGGCGGCGAGTGCGGCAGCAGCCACGCCCAGCCAGAGCTTGCCAAGCGCGCCCCTGGCGATGGGCGGCAGCGGAACGCGGGTGATCTCGGTCATCGTTTCTTCCTGTTACGCGCAGCAAAAAGGGCGCGGATTCGTCCGCGCCCTCATGGCTCAACGGCTCGTAGGGAGCAAGCGCTCTCGCTTACTTGACGCCGTCGCGTTCCGCCCGCTTGCGCTCCATCTTGCGGGCGCGGCGCACGGCAGCGGCCTTTTCGCGGGCGCGCTTTTCCGACGGCTTCTCGTAGTGACGGCGCAGCTTCATCTCGCGGTACACGCCCTCACGCTGCAGCTTCTTCTTGAGCGCACGCAGGGCCTGTTCAACATTGTTGTCGCGGACGAGAATTTGCATAAACCGAAACACCTCTTTGAGCCAAAAGGTCAGAACCCCGCGTAAGTCCGGCGCGGGGGAGCACCTGATGATTAAGCAATACCAGAGCGTGCCGAATCCAGCTGGAACGGCTCGAACCGGCGGGCGGCTAGCAGAGAGTCGCGGGCTTGGCAAGGATTAGCGGGCAATTGCACGCCGGGGCGAAACGTGGTGTCTCCCGCCCGGAAGGACGCCCAGAAGGATGAGCGCGGGGCCATGCACACCAGTTTCACCAATGCCGACTGGGCCGTGCTGGGCGGCTATGTGCTGCTACTGGCGCTCGCTGGCTGGCTGACCACCCGGCGGGGCATGCGGTCCGAGGACTACTTCCTGGCGGGGCACCACGCCCCGGCCTGGCTGGTCGCGATCTCGGTGCTCTCCACGGTACAGTCGGCCGCGACTTTCCTCGGCGTGCCGGACAATTCGTTTCGCGGCGACTATACCTATCTGGGCGGGGTACTGGCCGCGCTGCTGGCGGCGTGGATCGCCGCCAACGTGCTGATCCCGCGCTTCTACGCGCTGAAAGTGACGACGGTCTACGAACTGCTGGAGATGCGCTTCGATGCCCGCGCGCGGCGCGCGGCGGCGGCGATGTACCTGGTCGGGCGAATCTTCGCGAGCGGGGCGCGGCTGTATCTCGCAGCGATCGCCGTCTCGATGATCCTGTTCCTCGACGTGACGCCCCAGCACATCGCGATCGCGGCTTTTGGCCTGCTGGTCTTCGGGCTGGTGTTCACTTTCATGGGCGGGCTCAATTCGGTGATCTGGAGCGATCTGGTGCAGGTCGTGCTCTATGTCGGCGCGGCGCTGGTGGTGGCCTGGACGCTGTGGACCAGCCTGCCGATGTCCCTTGCCGAAGCGATCCACGCGCTGGCCCAAGCGCCAGACGGCAAGGACAAGCTGGCGCTGATCAATCCCACCTTCGATCTCTCCGCGCCGTGGGGGCTGTTTGCGGTGCTGACCGGGGTCATGCTGCTGAACCTTGCCAGTTCGGGGCTGGACCAGGACATCACCCAGCGCCTGCTGGCCTGCAAGGACGCGAAGCAGGGCGCGCGCTCGCTCTATGCCTCGGTCTTGATGAGCCTGCCGGTGATCCTGCTGTTCCTGGTGATCGGCTCGCTGCTCTACCTCCATTACCAGGGCGGCGGCACGGGCAGCTTCCGGGGCGAGAAGGTGACGGTGTTCATGTACTATATCCTGACCGAGATTCCGCCGGGCTTGCGCGGGCTGGTAACGGTGGGCGTGATCGCGGCGGCGGCGATCAATTCCGGGCTGATCTCGATGTCGGCGGTGCTGGTGAACGACCTCTACCGCCCCTTCGCGGGCGAGCGGGGCGAGGCGCATTTCGTGGCGATGGGCCGGATCGCCAGCGTGGTGCTGGGCACGGCGCTGTTCGGCATGGCGATCCTGTCCTACCACTGGCAGCGCTATGCGGATTCCTCGCTGCTCGATTTCGCGCTGGGGGTGATGGCCTTTGCCTATTCGGGGCTGCTGGGGGTCTATGGGGTCGCGCTGTTCAGCACGCGCGGTTCCTCGACCAGCGTGATCGCGGCGTTCCTTGCCGGGTTCGCGACCGTGCTGGCCTTCCAGCCCTATGTGATCGACAGCCTGGGCCTGCCCGCCGCGATGAAGGGCGTGGCCTTCCCGTGGCAGCTGGTGCTGGGCACCCTGGTCGCCGCCGCCGTGTGCCTGACCGCTGCGGGCAAGGGAGTGGCTAAAGGCGCGCCAAGCCGCTAAGGCACCGCCGATGGCCCAGCCGACATTCCTTTCCTCTTCGCTGCTTGTCGCCGCCGGCGGCGCGCTGGGCGCGTGGCTGCGCTATCTTGCCAGCCGCGCCACCCTCGCGGCGATCGGCCCGATAGCGGCCAGCGCCTTTCCCTGGGCCACGCTGCTGGTCAACACCGCCGGCAGCTTTGCCATGGGCCTGCTGGCCGGATGGCTGGCGCGGCACGGCGGCACCGGCATCTGGAGCGGCGGAGAGCACTGGCGCCTGCTGCTGGGCGTCGGCGTGCTGGGCGGCTTCACCACTTTTTCCGCCTTCAGCCTGGAATTGGCGAACATGGCGCAGCGCGGGGCATTCGGCCTGGCGCTGGCCTATGCGCTGGTTTCGGTGCTGGCGGGCGTGCTCGGGCTGTTTGCCGGGCTGATGACAATGCGAGGACTGGCATGAGCGGCGACAAATCCACCAGCGAGCAAGTTCGCCAGTTCACCGTTGGCGCGGATGACGAGGGCGTGCGGCTGGACCGCTGGTTCAAGCGCCACCTGCCGCAGATCGGCTTTGCCACGGTCAGCCGCTGGGCGCGCACCGGGCAGATCCGGGTCGACGGCAAGCGCGCCGATCCGGCGGACCGGCTGGCTGCCGGACAAGTGCTGCGCGTTCCGCCGGGCGGCGATGCGCCGGAACGCAAGGGCGCCCGGGTGCGCAAACCGCTCACCCCCGCCCAGATCGAGCTGGCCGAAAACATGGTGATCGCCCGCAGCGAGGCGGCGCTGGTGCTCAACAAGCCACCGGGCCTTGCGACGCAAGGCGGCAGCGGCACGCACGAGCACGTCGATGGCCTGCTCGATGCCTATGCCGGGGAGGACGAACCGCGCCCGCGCCTGGTCCACCGGCTCGACAAGGATACCTCCGGCGTCCTGCTGATCGCGCGCACTCCCGGCAGCGCGGCCTATTTCTCGAAGCACTTTTCCGGCCGCTCGGCGCGCAAGATCTACTGGGCGCTGGTGATGGGCGTGCCCGATATCGACGACGGCCTGATCGAACTGCCGCTGGCCAAGCAGCCGGGCACCGGCGGCGAGAAGATGATGGTCGACGAAAGCGGCGAAGGCCAGCCCGCGCGCACCCGCTACCGCGTGCTCGACCGCGCGGGCAACAGCACCGCCTGGGTGGAGCTGCAGCCGCTGACCGGGCGCACCCACCAGCTGCGCGTCCACATGGCGGCGATCGGCCATCCGATCGTCGGCGATGGCAAGTATGGCGGCAAGGAAGCCTTCCTTTCGGGCAGCATCAGCCGCAAGATGCACCTCCACGCCCGCCGCCTGCTGATCGACCAGCCGGGCAAACTGCCGGGACTGGACGTCACCGCCCCCCTGCCCGAGCATTTCGCCGCAAGCATGGCCAGCCTGGGCTTCGACGAGGCGGACGGCGCGGCCCTGCCCCCCACCCCGCCGCCGCCGGGCCGCGAGGAGATCAAGGCCGCCGCCAAGGCCCACGCCAAGCAGTACCGCAAGGAACGCCGGGGCGAACGCCGTGGGCGCGGGGCAAGCGATGACCCGGCCAGGCCGCAGCGCGATCCAGCCCGCAAGTCGACCCGCAAACCGGCGGGCAAGCCGGCGGGGAACCCGGCGGGCAAACCGACCGGCAGGCCCGCTCGCAAGCCTTCGGACCGTCCCGCCCCGCGCGGCAGGAAGCCATGACCGCTGCCCACCCCCAGCTTCGGCCCGCTTCGCTCGCAATGACGAACGGCGAGGTGTCTTTCAGGGAGCCGTCCTGATGCACCCCAATTCCGCCTATCGCCACGGCGGCCGCGAGGATCTGCGCCGCGCCCTGATGGAAACGCTGATCGAGGAGATCGGCTTCGGCATGGTCTTCGCGCAGACGCCGGACGGGCCGCGCGTCGCCCATGTCCCGCTGCTGTCCACTGGCGACGGCGCGCTGCAATTCCACCTCTCGCGCGGGAATGCGATGGCGCGGCATCTCGACGGGATGACCGTGCTGGCGGTGATCAACGGGCCGGACGGCTATGTCTCTCCCCGCTGGTACGGCGAGGACGGGCAGGTGCCGACCTGGAACTACGTCGCGCTGGAAGTGGAAGGCCGGGTGCGGCGCATGGACGCCGAAGGGCTGACCGGCATGCTCGAGGCCCTGACCACCCGCCACGAAGAGCGGATCAGCGAGGGCGAACCCTGGCTGATGGAAGACCTCGCGCCCGAGCGGCTGCGCGGCCTGCTGGCCGGAACCATCGGCTTCGAACTGGAAGTCCAGGCCTGGCGCGAGACGCTAAAGCTCAGCCAGGACAAGGCGCCGCAGCTGCGCGCGCGGGTTGCCGAGGGGCTGGAGGGCGAAGGCGCCCACGCCGTCGCCCACCTGATGCGGACGCTTGTCCCATGACCGTGCGGCTGGCCGTGTTCGACTGTGACGGCACGCTGGTCGATGGACAGGCCGCGGTCTGCCGGGCGATGGACGCGGCTTTCGCGAGTGTCGGCCTGCCCTTGCCCGATCATCACCAGGTCCGCCGGATCGTGGGGCTGAGCCTGCCGCAGGCGATGCGGCTGCTGCTGCCCGACGCGGATGAAACCCTGCGCGGCGCGCTCGACCAGGCCTACCGCGAGGCGTTTCGCGCCGCGCGCGAAAGCGGGCAACTCAGCGAGCCGCTGTACGAAGGGATCGACCTGCTGCTCGATGGCCTCGCCGCGCGTGGCTGGCTGCTGGGCGTGGCCACCGGGAAGAGCCAGCGCGGGTTGGAGCACTGCCTGGCCGCGCACGGCCTTTCGCGCCGGTTCGTGACGCTCCAGACTGCCGATTTCCACCCCTCCAAGCCCCACCCCGCCATGCTGGAGGCCGCGCTGGCCGAGGCCGGGTGCGATGCGGCAAACGCGGTGATGATCGGCGATACCGAATACGACATCGCCATGGCCCGCGCGGCGGGCGTGCGCGCGGTGGGGGTCGACTGGGGCTATCACACTGCGCGGGAACTGTTCGACGCCGGGGCCGAAGCGGTCGCGGCGAACCCGCCCCACCTGCTGGAGTTGCTGCCATGATCGAGGACAAGCCCGATGCCGCGCTGATGCGCTACCAGGTCCTCTCGCTGATCCGCCTGATGGCCGCCGCGCAGGTGGTGCTGGGCGTGGTGGTCATCGGCGGGAAGCTGGGCCTGCCCTATATCGTCGGCGCCGCGCTGGTGCTGACCGGGGTGCTGGAATTCTTCCTGATCCCCCGCTTGCTGGCGAAGCGCTGGAAATCGGACGCGCAATGAAGCGGTTCTATCGTGAAGCCGCCGCCGCAGAGCAGGCTGGCGGCTGGCAGGTCACGCTCGACGGGCGCGGGGTCAAGACCCAGGGCGGCCGGCCGCAGATCGTCCCCACCCAGGCGCTGGCCCAGGCGATGGCCGCCGAATGGGCCGCGCAGGGCGAAGAAATCGACCCCGGCGCCTTCCTGCTGCGCGACCTTGCCGACTTCGCGCTCGACGTGATCGCGGCGGAGCGCGCCGATACCATCGCCACCCTGCTGCGCTACGCAGAGACGGACACGCTGTGCTACCGCGCCGATCCGGACGAACCCCTGCTGGAACGCCAGCTTGAAGTGTGGGAGCCTTTGCTGACCGCTGCCGAGGCGCGCTGGGACGTCCATTTCGAGCGGGTATCCGGCGTGATCCACCGCCCCCAGCCCGCCGAAACGCTGCGGCGGCTGGAAGGCGTGCTTGGTGCGGAGGGCGACTTTGCGCTGGCCGCGCTGACGACGCTCACCTCGCTCGCCGCGTCGCTGGTAACGGGCCTGGCCGCGCTTGATCCCGCCAGCGATCCCGCGACGCTGTGGGACGCCGCCAACCTGGAGGAAGACTGGCAGGCCGCGCTGTGGGGCAAGGACGCCGAGGCCGAGGCCCGCCGCGCCCGCCGCGCTTCCGCGTTCAAGGCTGCGGCGCGTTTCGCCAGGCTGGCGGCTTGACAGCGCAGGCGCGATCGCCAGAGCGGATGCCAAACGCCGCACGATGGGAGAACGCCGCATGAGACTGACCCAGGGCATCGTCCGCGCCGCCATGGTGCGAGGAAGCGGCACCGCGATCGTCGACGGCGCGCGCAGCTTCACCTGGAGCGAAGTCGCCGCGCGCATCCCACGCTTTGCCGCCGTGCTGCGCAGCCATGGCCTGACAGCGGGCGGGCGCGTGGTGCTGCTGGCGCACAATTCGCACTGGTCGATCGAGGCGTTCTACGCCGCCTTCCACGCGGGCGGGGTGATGGTGCCGCTCAATTTCCGCCTGTCGGAGCAGGACCTCGCCGTGCAGGTGGCAGACTGCGCGCCGGACGTGCTGCTGCTGGGGCCGGACTTCCTCCACCTGGGCGAAGCACTGCGCAGCGCGGCAGGGGGCACCGCGCAGGTACTGGCGGTGGACGAGACGCTGGGCGCGCTGGTCGATGGGGCACAGCCGATCCCCGACGCGATGCGCGGGGGCGATGACCTGTCGTGCATCTACTACACCAGCGGCACCACCAGCGCGGCCAAGGGCGTGATGCTGAGCCATGCCAACTTCATGGCCAACACCATGAACGTCTGGCACACGCTGGAACTGGGCGAGCGCGCCGTGCACATGCATCACGGCCCCTTGTTCCACCTGGCAGCGGGCGCGCGGCTGTTTTCGGTGACGCAGGCGGCGGGCACCCACGTGTTCCTGCCGCGCTTCCAGGCGGGCGAAGTGCTGGCCGAAGTGGCGCGCAGCGGGGTAACCCACCTGACCGTCGTGCCGACCATGCTGCGGACCCTGCTCGACGATCCGGCCCTGGCCGCGACCGACCTCTCCTCGCTGCGCTATCTCTCCTACGGCTCGGCGCCGATGCCCGAGCCGCTGCTGCGCGAGGCGCTGGACAAGCTGCCGCACGTGCGCTTCATCCAGTCCTACGGGATGACCGAACTGTCACCGGTGGCGACGATGCTGGGCTGGGAAGACCACCTGCCCTCGCCGCGTTCCTCGGCCCTGCTCAAGTCGGCGGGCAAGCCGGTGGCGACAGTCGAGATCGCGGTGGTGGGGCCGGACGGCACTCAGCTGCCCACCGGCAGCCACGGCGAGGTCGTGGTGCGCGGGCCGACCGTGATGCAGGGCTACTGGAACCGCCCCGACCTGACCGAAGCCACGATCAAGGGCGGGTGGCTCCACACCGGCGACATCGGCTTCATCGATGACGACGGCTATCTCACCATCGCCGACCGGCTGAAGGACATGATCATCACCGGCGGCGAGAACGTGTTCAGCCAGGAGGTCGAACAGGCGCTCTCCACGCATCCGGCGGTCTCGCAATGCGCGGTGTTCGGCCTGCCCGATCCCAAGTGGGGCGAGGCGGTCCACGCGGTGGTGACGCTCCACGCCAGGGCCGAGACGACGAGCGCCGAGCTTGTCGCCCACTGCCGCGACCTGCTGGCGCACTACAAGTGCCCGCGCGTGGTCGACATCCGCACCGCGCCGATGCCGCTCAGTGGATCGAACAAGATCCAGAAGAGCGACCTGCGCGCCGAGATCCTGGCCGCGCGAGCGGGGGCCTGATGCTCCCCGGCACGCTGGAGCAGGTGTCGCCGCCCCGGCGCGGACGCTGGTACACGCATCTCTACGTGCAGGTGCTGGCGGCCATTGTCGCGGGAGTAGCGCTTGGCCATTTCGCCCCCGCCACGGGCGAAGCGTTGAAACCGCTGGGCGATGCCTTCATCAAGCTGGTCAAGATGGTGATCGCGCCGGTGATCTTCCTGACCATCGTCACCGGCATCGCGGGGCTGCGCGATCTGGCCTCGGTCGGGCGGATCGCGGGCAAGGCCTTTGCCTATTTCCTGTTCTTCTCCACCCTCGCCCTCGTGGTCGGGCTGGTGGTGGCGAACACCGTGCGGCCCGGTGCGGGGCTGAACATCGATCCGGCCAGCCTCGATGCTGGGAAGGTCGCGGACTATGCCGAAAAGGCGCACGAGACCACGATCACCGGCTTCCTGACCGGCATTATCCCGGACACGTTCCCTTCCGCGCTGACGGACGGAAACATCCTCCAGGTGCTGTTCGTCTCGATCTTGTTCGGCATTGCGCTCGCGCTGGTCGGGCAGCGCGGGGAAAAGGTCTTCGAACTGTTCGAAGACCTGTCGATGGTGATGTTCAAGGTCGTCGCCATCGTGATGAAGGCGGCCCCGGTCGGCGCCTTCGGGGCCATGGCCTTCACCATCGGCAAATACGGGCTTTCCAGCCTGTCCAGCCTCGCCCAGCTGGTCGCGACCTTCTATCTCACCTCGCTGCTGTTCGTGCTGGTGGTGCTGGGGCTGATGGCGCGGAAAGCGGGCTTTTCGATCCTGCGGCTGATCGCCTATCTCAAGGCCGAGCTGCTGCTGGTGCTGGGCACCTCCTCCTCCGAAAGCGCCCTGCCCGCGCTGATCGAGAAGCTGGAGCGCGCCGGTTGCCCCAAGACCGTGGTTGGGCTGGTGGTGCCCACCGGCTATTCCTTCAACCTTGACGGCACCAACATCTACATGACCCTGGCCGCGCTTTTCATTGCCCAGGCCTGCAATGTGGACCTTTCGCTGGGCGAGCAACTGGCGCTGCTGGGGGTGGCGATGCTGTCATCCAAGGGCGCGGCGGGCGTGACCGGGGCGGGGTTCATCACGCTGGCCGCCACGCTTTCGATCGTGCCGTCGGTGCCGGTGGCGGGCATGGCGCTGATCCTGGGGATCGACCGCTTCATGTCCGAATGCCGCAGCCTGACGAACTTCATCGGCAACGCGGTGGCCGCCGTGGTCGTGTCGTGGTGGGAGGGCCGGCTTGACCGCGATCAGTTCGAGGCAGCGTTGGCGGGCAGGCTGCCGCCGGTTACCGAACTGCCCGAGGGCGAGGTCGAAGCCTGAGGCCTGAAGCCTGAAGCCTGAAGCCCTCCCCCTTGAGGGGGAGGGGCAAGGAATGGGCAGTTAGCCGAGGTCGTCCAGATACCGCTCCGCATCCAGCGCGGCCTGGCAGCCGCTGGCGGCGCTGGTCACAGCCTGGCGGTAGATCTGGTCCTGCACGTCGCCCGCCGCGAAGACGCCCGGCACGCTGGTCTGGGTCGCCATGCCGTGGCGCCCGCCGCGGGTGACGATGTAGCCGTTGTCCATTTCCAGCTGGCCGGCGAAGATGTCGGTATTGGGCTTGTGGCCGATGGCGATGAAGGCGCCTGCCACCGGCACCTCGTCGGTCGCCCCGGTTTCGGTCGAGCGCAGGCGCACCGCGTTCATCACCTTGCCGTCGCCCAGCACTTCGTCCAGCGTCGTGTTCCAGCGGATCGTGACCTTGCCTTCGGCTTCGCGTGCGAACAGCTTGTCCTGCATGATCTTTTCCGCGCGGAACCTGTCGCGGCGGTGGATCAGGGTGACGTGGCTGCAGATGTTGGCAAGGTAGAGCGCCTCTTCCACCGCCGTGTTGCCGCCGCCGACCACCGCCACCGGCTTGCCGCGATAGAAGAACCCGTCGCAGGTTGCGCAGGCCGAAACCCCGCCGCCCATGTACTGCTGCTCCGAAGGCAGGCCGAGGTACTGGGCCGAGGCACCGGTGGCGATGATCAGCGCATCGCAGGTATAAGTGCCGCCGTCCCCTTCCAGCCGGAACGGGCGCTCGCCCAGCGCGACCGTGTGGATATGGTCGTAGATCATCTGCGTCTCGAACCGCTCGGCATGGCGCTGGAAGCGTTCCATCAGCTCGGGCCCCTGCACGCCGTCGGCATCGGCCGGCCAGTTGTCGACCTCGGTCGTGGTGGTCAGCTGGCCGCCCTGATAGAGCCCGGTGACCAGCGCCGGCTTCAGGTTGGCGCGCGCGGCATAGACGGCAGCGGTATAGCCCGCCGGGCCGGAGCCAAGGATCAGCACGCGGTGATGGTTGGACACTGGGGTGTTCTCCTGCCTGTCCCGGCGATTCGCGCGCGGGTGATCGGCTGGGGAATTGGAAGCTGGGCGGGCGTTGCGCAAGGGGGCGCAGGGCGCGCTCCACCGGCAATCCCCCGTCGCGGGTACGCCGATTCCTGGTCTGCCGAGGGAACCACTTGGCTTGCGGTTCGTTCAACCAGCATCGCAAGCACAGGAGTTCGTGGCATGAATATCATCATCCTTCTCGTGGTCGGCGGCATTCTTGGCTGGCTGGCCAGCATCCTCATGCGCACCGACGGGCAGCAGGGCGTGTTTCTCAACGTAGTCGTCGGGATCGTCGGCGCGGTGCTCGCCGGGTTCATCATTACGCCGCTGATCGGCGGCACTCCGATCACCCAAGGCGGCTTTGACGTACGCTCGCTGATTGCCTCGTTCCTGGGCGCGGTCGTACTGCTGGGGATCGTCAACCTGTTCCGCCGCGGCGCAGTGCGCTGAAGCGCGGCGCAATTCGCCCCGCGAACCAGCTTACCCATCCTTCCCCGCAAGGAAGGTGCCGGGCGGCCAGCCCCCCTGCTGGCCGCCCGGAATGAGTCCGTAACCGCCTGACAGCGGTGCAGTCAGGGCCTCCGCCCTGTCCTTGCAACACCGCACCGCGACAAGGCGGAAGAAACCTCCCCTTATCCTTCCGCCTTTTCCTCGCCTTCCCCGACGAACAGGTCTTCGCCGAACAGGAAGCCGACCACGTTGGGGCTGCCCATGTGCTCGAACAGCGCGAGCAGGATGATCAGCAGCGGGATCGACAGGATCGCGCCGAGCGCGCCCCAGACCCAGCTGAAAAAGCTGAATGCCACCAGGATCGCCACCGGGTTGACCGTGAAGCGCCGCCCCAGCAGCGCTGGCGTGACGATATTCGCCTCGACCGCGTGAAGCCCCAGGTATAGCAGCGCCGGAAGCAGGCCCAGCAGCACGGTGTCCGCTGTCCCCAGCCCCACCGCGCCCAGCAGGGCGCCGGTCACCAGCGGTCCGAAATAGGGCAGGAAATTGAGCAGCGCGGCGATGCCGCCCCACATCACCGGGGAATCGAAGCCATAGGCCCAGGCGCCCAGGCCGACGATTACCCCCACCCCGATGTTGATCAGCGTCACCGTCAGCAGATAGGCCCCGACCCGCTGCTGCACATCGCGCAGCGCCCGGGCGACCCGCAGCGAGGCGTCGAGGTCGCTGCGATCGAGCAGCAGGCGGCGACGCAGGCGGACGCGCGATTCGATCATGAAATAGGCCATCAGCAGCGTCAGGATCGACTCGAACAGCAGCGTAGGCGTTGCATAGGCGGCCTGTTCAAGCACCGATGGCGCCGCGACCACCACCTGCTGGACATGGCGCGCGCCCGTCAGGCGCGACATCTGGTCACCCAGCCGGGTGATCACCCGCACGTCACCGCGCCACTGTTCCACGTGTCCCGCGATCACCTGCAGCGTCTTGGGCAGGCTGGCGAGGAGGTCCGCCGCCGGCTGGACGATCAGCGAAACGCCCAGCGCAAGCGCCGCGACGAACACCACCACGGCCAGCGCCGCGTTCAGCGAATTGGGAATGCCCAGCCGCCCGAAGGCATCGGCCAGTGGCGACAGCGCGACCGTGATGACGATCGCGGTGACAATCGGCAGGAAGAACGCCTTGCCCGCCGTAAGCGCGAACGGCAGGGCCAGCAGCAGCAATGCCGTCGCAACCAGCAGCAGCGCGGCCTGGATGCGCGATTGCTTGGCCACTTCTCCAGCGTGCTCGTCAGGCTTGGTCATCGCCGGCAATTGGCCCCATTACGGTTGGCAGTCGCGCGACCCTAGCCTGCCGCGACCACCTTGGCGAGGTCGGCCATGATTCGTCCGGCCGCATCGCCTTCTCCGGCCACCCCGCCAAGCGCCTCGCCCCCTTCGGTCATGCGCGCCAGCGCCGCCCGGCCGCGCGCGACCCTGCTCTTGATCGTGCCGACCGCGCAGCCCGCGATCTGGGCCGCCTCCTCATAGCTGAAGCCCCCGGCACCCACCAGCAGCACCGCCTCGCGCCGTTCGGGCGGCAGCTTCTGCAGCGCCCGGTGCAGGTCGGCCAGGTGCAGCGGTGCCTCCTGACCGCCCGCCCCGGCCGTGATCCGTTCGGCCGCGACTTCGTCGTAATCGCCGCGAAAGCGGTTGCGGCGGACCTCGGACAGGAAAGCGTTGCGCAGGATCACGAAAGTCCAGGCCTTCATGCTGGTGTCCGGGCGGAACCGCTCGCGCGCGTTCCAGGCGCGGACCATCGTCTCCTGCACCAGGTCGTCGGCAAAGTCGGGGCGGCCGCACAGGCCGCGGGCAAAGGCGCGCAAGTGGGGGATGACCGCCACCAGATCGCGTTTGAACGCGTCGGGCGCCGCGCCCTGCCCCCGGCGCTCAGTCATGCCGGGTCTGGTCCAGTTGCCGCAGCAGCTGGTTGAAACTTTCGGGCAGCGGTTCGCGCACCACGGCATCGTACAACTGCCGCAGCCCCTGCGACCAGCCCTTTCCGGCGCGTTCGGCGCATTGCGGACAGCTTTGGTCGCTGCACCCGCCGCAGGTGTGTTCCGCCACGTGCTTCTCCATCACGGAAGGGGCAAGGCCTTCCGCATCAGTTCCCGCAATCAAGGTGGCCCCCTTCAAACACCGGCTTGCCCTGCTTTCGCTGACAGCTAACGTATCAGGCGCCGTCCGGTTCCCGATCGCGTGAATTTCATGGCCGGGGGAACCGGATCGCGGCGGAAGCATTGGAGCAAGCGATGGAAAGCCGCGTCCGCCGCCGCGTGAAGCGCGAAGCCTGGTTTCACCGCTATCCGCGTGGCCTGCCGGTAGCGCTGTTCCTGCTGATGGCGCTGCTGACCATGGCAACGGTCGGCATGCTCGAAAGCAACGAGCGCGACCAGCGCGCGCTGATGCTTGAGCGCAATGCCACCGAGGTTTCCTCCGCGCTCCAGCAGCGCGAGGCGGAGCATCTGGCCTACCTGCGCGCCGCCGCCGCGCTGATCACGCGCCAGCGGGGAGTCGACGCGGCGATGATCGAGGGATTCCACCGTGATCTCGGCGATAACCTTGCCCAGCTCGGCGCGCTCGGACTGGGTTGGGTCGAGGTGGTGCCCGCCGACCAGCGCGCCGCGATCGAGGCCCGGCAGCGCGCGCGGGGCTATCCGGATTTCCGGATCTGGCCCGCGCCCGATCCTGCCAGCAGCACGGCCATGGCAGTGCTCTACCTGTTCCCGCGCAACCATATCAACGCGCGCGCCATCGGGTTCGACATGGCGACCGAGCCACTGCGCCGCGATGCGCTGGAACGCGCTGCACGGCTGCGCCGCCCGGTGGCGACGGGCCGGGTCCAGCTCGTCCAGGATGGTGATGGCGATCCGACGCCCGGCTTCCTGATCTACATGCCGGTGTTCGACCCGGCGACCGGCGCCCTGCGCGGTCAGGTCTACAGCCCGTTCAGGGCCAGCGAGTTCCTGGCCTCCGCCAACCGGCTCCATGTCACGCGGCGCATCGGGGTCGCCCTCTATGACGGGCCAGAGCTCGATCCCGCCCACCTGCTCGCGGAAGATGGGCTGGACGGACCTGCCGGTTCCCGGCTGGTCAAGCGGATCATGTTCGGTGAGCGGCGCTGGACCCTGGTGGTAAGCGAGCCGGAACAGGCCGCGCTGTCCACGCTGTCGCGGGTGACGCTGCTCTCGGGGTTGCTGATGGCCATGCTGATGCTGGTGATCGCCCAGCTCGTCACCCGCCGCGCCGCGGAAGATCACCAGATCCTGGAATGGGAGAGCCGCCAGTCGGAGATCCGCAACACCCTGACCCGCGAACTCAACCACCGGGTCAAGAACACGCTGGCCAACGTGCTGTCGATCATCGCCCTCACCCGCCGCCGCTCGGACAGCCTCGACGGGTTTGCCGACAGCCTGACCGGGCGGATCCGCGCGCTGTCCGCGACTCACGATCTGCTGACCCGGTCGGAATGGGCGCCAACCCCAATCCGCGAAGTGATCGAGGCGGAGCTGTCACCCTATCTGGCGATGGAAGGCGGCAACCTGGTGATTGCCGGGCCGCCGGTCAGCCTGGCCCCCAGCGAGGCCCTGTCGCTGGGCCTGGCGCTGCACGAACTGGCCACCAATGCCGCCAAGTATGGCAGTCTCAGCCTGCCCACCGGCAAGGTCGCGATTCACTGGCGGCTGACCGGTTCAGACGCGGTGGAACTGCACTGGAGCGAAAGCGGCGGCCCGGCGGTGACCGCCCCGGACAAGCGCGGATTCGGGCGCGAACTTATCGAAAGGGTGGTCGCGCACGAACTGAAGCAGCCGGTCGAACTGCGTTTCGATGCGGGCGGCGTGCAGTGCCGCCTGCGCGTGCCGGTGCGCCAGCAGACCAGCTTTACCCTGCGCAACCGGCCCGCGAAACCGCCTGCCTCAGCCTAGGGTCGAGACCCTAGCGGGCGGCTCGATCCGAAAAACAGCGCCTGGCCGATCGCGGCGCGCACCGTCGCCTCGTGGAACGGCTTGGTGACCAGATAGGTCGGCTCGGGCCGGTCGCCGGTGAGCAGCTTTTCGGGATAGGCGGTGATGAAGATCACCGGCACGTCGCCGAACTTCAGGATATCCTCAACCGCGTCGATCCCCGAACTGCCATCGGCCAGGTGGATGTCGGCCAGCACCAGGCCCGGGCGTTCCGCCTCGAACACCTCGCGGGCCTGGCTGCGGGTGGCCGCCGTCCCGGCGACCGCGTGGCCCATGTCGGTGACGATATCTTCCAGCTGGAGCGAGATCAGCGGCTCGTCCTCGATGATCAGCACCCGGGTCGCGGTTTCGCGCTGGATCTCGGCAACGGCCTCGGCCACCAGGGCCTGGACCTCGGCAGGACTGCGGCCCAGAACGCGCGCGGCATCGGCCGGGGTCATGTCCTCCAGCGTCGTGAGCAGCAGCGCCTGACGGCTCTCCGGCGACATCCGCCCGAGATGGGCCTGGGCGGCACGCTCGTGCAGTCCGGCGGCGGCTTCGGCAATCATTTCGACATTGGCGCTGTTGAAGATCCGCATGAACACCGCGTAAAGCTCGACCCGCCCCTGCGCGGCCTCTTCCAGCAGCGCGCGGTCGGCCAGCGCCGCCTCCAGCGTCGAGCGGACATAGGCGTCACCTGAATGCTGCGACCCCGTCAGCGCGCGGGCATAGCGGCGCAGGTAGGGCAGGTGGCTGGCAAGTTGCTGGGCATGAGACATTTTCTGGTGGCTCCGCGCTGGGGGATGGCAACGAACGGGCTGGCCGGGGCCGGGTGCGTTCGGGCTTGCGGTCGGTCGGGCAGTCTTGCCGCTTCGCCGCACAAGGGCAACCGGGCGGCGCACGGGCTGCCGCGCCGACGGGGCGGGCGGCCCGAAAATCTTTCGCCGCAGCAGGGAACTGCCGCAAGCCGGAGCAGTTGTACGTCCCGTCACCCGGCCGGGAATTTGAACCTACCCCCCCGAACTTCCCGGCGGGTGGCATCTTCGGGAACGACCTGTCCGTTACCGCCCCACCGAGCTCGGGGACAGGCCGGGTCGCTCCCGAAGTCTTTTTTCCAGCATTCCTCAGCCGTGCCTGCCCCCTCATCCCGCCAGTCGGTCCCACAGCCGGGCCAGCAGGCCGCGTGGGCGCCCCGCGCTCAGGACGCCGGCGATCATTACCTGTTCGGTAAAGGGCTTGCGCAGCACCTACCCGCGCCGCGCCAGTCAGCACGTCGGCAATGGCCAGCGCCACCAGTGCGTCGTCCTCGGCCACCAGAACCCGCCGCAGCAAGCCGGCATGACCGGATGTTCCGCCGCCGGCCCCAGGCGCCGCGCGCCGTGGTCCCGATGAAATGGGCGCCGTCATGGCCGACTCGCCTCCTCCCCTGTCCTGCTGTCCCAACGCACGAACGGGTAGTCGGTTCCATGCCATGCCATGACGAACCAGCCGAGGAGGCGGCGTGCGGGATTTTTTTGCGGAAGGCCGGAACCCGCGCCGGCCTCGCGGGTTCTCCCACACAGCCGCGGATGTCTGCGTCATGCGGCTGACGGCCCGTTGCGGACCGGATGCACAAGGTGAGCGGGATGGACCAGTCGCCATCCGTCAGCCCGCTGGCAGCGCCGATCCGCAACGGCCGCACTTCATGGGGCGTCAATCGGCACATTCACGCATCAGGCTCTTTCCCTCTCCTCCCAACTGGGCCGCGACCGTTTCGGTAGCGGCCCATCTTTTTGGGAGGGGCACCGGGCCTGATGCTCAGCTGCTTTCGCCCCGCCGCGCGGCTTCTTCCGCCTTGCGCAGCTCCTCGCCTTCCGCGCTGTCCAGCGCATCGGCGGCCTCCCGTGCCTTGTCCCCGGCCTTGCCCGACCGGGCAAAGCGGTGCTGTTCCTTCTGGAACTTCTCGGCCGACTCATAGTCGCCTTCGCCAATCTTGCGGTTCATCGTCATTCTCCCGCGCGCGCCGGACTGCCCGGCGGCTCTGCGGGTTCAACGGACAGGGACTTGCCGCGTTCCGCCGCCGCGCCAGAGCGTGGCGGCGGCGCGATCAGATGCCCCGCAGCCAGGCACCCAGCGCCGTGCGGAACCGCGCGGCGTCTTCCAGCTGTGGCATGTGCCCGCAGCCATCCAGGCAGACCAGCCGCGCCTGCGGCAGCAGGGCAGCGAGTTCATCCGAGGCGGCGGGCGGAATGACCGCGTCGGCAGTGCCGGTCAGCACCAGCGCAGGGCATGAGACTGCGGCGATCCGCTCTGCCAGCACCGGGCGGGTGGCGGCCGCCTGCTGTTCCCGGGCAAAGCGCTCCGCACCCCCGGCCAGCATCATCGCCTCGACCTCTGCGAGGCAGGCCGCGCGGTTCGCCGGGGCCAGCGCGGCGCGGGCGAGGCGGGCGACCACCCCCACGAAATCGGATTGCGCCGCCTCGACCAGCGCAGCGCGGGCCTGGCGCGAGGCATCCGTTTCGGCGCGGGCCGAAGTGGACACCAGCGCAAGGGCCGCAACGCGCCCCGGCCCGGCAAGGGCGGCGGCCTGGGCGACATAGCCGCCCAGCGAATGGCCGAGCAGCACGAAGCGGGGCGGTGCCCGCTCCAGCAGGGACGCGGCCATCGCCTCGATGCTGTCGCCCTGGTTCGCCAGCGTCATGACCGGCAGGCCAAGGGGAGCCAGCGCGGCGTGCCAGCTCTCCTCGTCCTCAAGGATGCCGGGGACGACGACCAGCGGCAGGGTCATCGCCCCGTGCAGCGGCAGGGTCATCGCCCGGCCCCTCAGCCGCGGGTGAAGCTGCCGCCGGCGGCGGCCTTCTCCACCAGCAGCTTCGCGGGTTCGATCCCCATCGCCTTCAGTCCCTCGACCACCTTGGGCAGGCCCACGGTATCGGCCCAGAACATCGGCCCGCCGGTGTAGACCGGCCAGTTGTAGCCCAGGATGCAGGCCACATCGATGTCGCTGGCGCGGATCGCGACGCCTTCTTCCAGCACCTTGGCGCCTTCGTTGACGACCGGGTAGAGCAGGCGCGCGACGATGTCTTCGGCGCTCAGCGAACCCTTGCCGGCCACGCCCTTGAACGCGGCGAAATCAGCTATCACCTGCGCGGCAACCGGGCTGGGGCTGGCCTTGCGCTGTTCGTCATAGTCATAGAAACCGCCGCCCGACTTCTGGCCGAGCCGGCCCAGCTTGACGAGGTCGCTCTGCAGGGTGCGCTCGTTCGAGCCGCGCCCGATCACGTCGAGCCCGACCAGGTCGCCCATCGCGAACGGCCCCATGGCAAAGCCATAGCCATAGATCGCGGCGTCGATTTCCTGCGGGGTCGGGCCTTCCAGCACCAGTTCCATCGCCTGACGGCTGCGCGGGCTCATCACCCGGTTGGCGATGAAACCGGGCCCGACGCGGCTGACCACGGGCACCTTGGCGATGGTCTTGGCGATCTTCAGCGCAGTGGCCAGCACCGCGTTCGACGTTTTCGCGCCGCGCACGATTTCCAGCAGCCGCATGACATTGGCGGGCGAGAAGAAGTGCAGCCCCACCACGCTTTCGGGCCGCGAGGTGGCCGAGGCGATCTCGTCAAGGTCGAGGAACGAAGTGTTGGACGCCAGGATCGCGCCCGGCTTGGCAATGGCGTCCAGCTTGCCGAACACGTCCTTCTTGATCCCCATGTCCTCGAACACGGCCTCGATGATGAGGTCCGCCTGGCCGAGCGACTCCATCTGCAGCGCGGGGGTGAGCAGCGCCATGCGCTGTTCCACCTGCTCGGCGGTCATCCGGCCCTTGGCGGCGGTGTTTTCGTAATTCTTGCGGATCACGCCCACCCCCCGGTCGAGCGCGGCCTGGTTCATTTCCACCAGCGTTACCGGCACTCCCGCATTGAGGAAGTTCATGGTGATCCCGCCGCCCATCGTGCCGGCGCCGATCACGCCAACGGACTTCACCGGGAGCGTTTCGGTATCCTTCGGCAGGTCCGGCACCTTGGCCCCTTCGCGTTCGGCGAAGAAGTAATAGCGCTGGGCGGCACTTTCGGTGCTTTCGATCAGTTCCATGAACAGCTCGCGCTCACGCTTCATGCCCGCGTCAAAGTCCAGCTCGGCCGCCGCCTCGATCGCCTTGACGATGTTGAAGGGGGCCTTGAACCCGCGCCACTGGCGGGCGTTCTTCTTGAGGAGTTCCGCGTAGATTTCCGGCTTGCCGCGATAGGGCTCGACCTTGTCCTGCCGGTCGCGCACCCGCACCAGCGGACCGCCCTCTGCGATCAGCTTTCGCGCAAAGGCGATCGCGTCCTCGCGCAGCTTGCCCTCTTCGGCCAGCGCGTCGATCATGCCCAGTTCCAGCGCCTTCTTCGCCGGAACGGGCGCGCCGCCGGTGATGAGGTCAAGCGCGGCTGGAATGCCGACGATGCGCGGCAGGCGCTGGGTGCCGCCGGCGCCGGGCAGCAGGCCCAGGTTGACTTCCGGCAGGCCGACCTTGGCCGAAGGCACGGCGATCCGGTAATGGCAGGTCAGCGCGAATTCATAGCCGCCGCCCAGCGCCGTGCCGTGGATCGCGGCGACGACCGGCTTGGTGCCGCTTTCGATCAGGTCGAACACTTCGCCCAGGTTCGGGCCGCCGACATTCTTGCCCAGCTCCGAAATGTCGGCCCCGGCGATGAAGGTCCGGCCCGCGCAGATCAGGACGATGACCTTGACCGCATCGTCCGCCGCGAACTGGCGAAAGCCTTCGTCCAGCGCCGTGCGGGTGTGGATCGACAGCGCGTTGACCGGGGGATAATCGATAGTGAGGACGCCGACGCCGTCGATGACTTCGGTGGTTCCGACCTTGCTCATGGCTGGTGTTCCTTGTGTTTGGCGCGCCGTCAGGCGGCGATTCGTTCGATGATAATCGCGGGGGCCATGCCGCCAAAGGCGCACATGGTGATCAGCGCATAGCGACCGCCAGAGCGTTCCAGCTCGTCCAGCGCCATGCCGATCAGGATCGAACCGGTGGCGCCGATCGGGTGCCCCAGCGCGATCGCGCCGCCGTTGATGTTGACCTTGGCCCGGTCGATGCCGAGGTCGCGGATCGCCTTTTCGGTGACCACCGCGAAAGCCTCGTTGATTTCCCACACGTCGATGTCGGCCACGGTCAGGCCCGCGCGCTCCAGCGCCTTCTTCGCCGCCGGGACCGGGGCGTTGAGGATCAGGGTCGGGCAATCACCCGCGTTGACCGCGGTGACGATCCGCCCGCGCGGCTTCCAGCCGTTGGCCTTGAGGCCCGCTTCAGAAGCCAGCAGCAGCGCCGCCGAACCGTCGACCACGCCCGAAGCCGTGCCGACGTGATGGGTCGGTTCCCACTCGAGGCCGGGATACTTGCGCTCGATCATCTGGCGCATGGTCGTGCCATCGGGGGCGGCGGCGACCTGCTCCATCGCGACGAAGGCGGGCTTGAGGGCAGCCAGCGTTTCGGCAGTGGTTTCGGGGCGCGGATATTCGTCGTGGTCCAGCGCCAGGGTGCCGTCGCGGTTGTAGACCGGGATCAGGCTCTTGGCGAAGCGGCCAGCGTCGATCGCCATCTTGGCCTTGCGCTGGCTGTCGACGCCCAGCGCCTCCAGGTCGGCGCGGCTGATCCCTTCCATCGCGGCGATGGCATCGGCGGCCACGCCCACGGCGGAGATCGGGTGCTCCTCATAGAATTCATAGTTGCCGCGCGCGCGGCCCAGCTTGCCGAGTTCCGTCTGGGCTTCCAGCGCGTCGAGTTCGGCGTGGTAGCTCATCATCTCGGTCCCGCCGGCGATGACCACGTCCTCGAACCCGGCCATGATCTGGCCCGCGCCGAAGCCGACGCTGGAAATGCCGCCGCCGCAGAAGCGGTCGAGCGTCACGCCGCTGGCGGCATTGTCATAGCCCGCCCACAGCGCGGACAGGCGGCCGATGTCGCCGCCCTGCTTGCCGCGCTGCTGGCTGCACGACCAGACGATGTCGTCGACCTTGGCGGTGTCGATGGAATTGCGGTCGCGCAGGGCGCGCAGCACCGTCGCGCCCAGGTCATGCGGGTGGAGGTGGGCAAGCGCGCCCTTGCCCTGCTTGCCGATCCCGCGCGGGGTGCGGACGGCGTCGACGATATAGGCATCAGCCATGGGAATTTCCTTTCAGCTCAGCTCAGCGCGGGGCCATGCGGATCGCACCGTCGAGGCGGATGCTCTGCGCGTTAAAGTACGAATTGCGGACCAGCTCCATCACCAGGCTGCCGAATTCCTCGGGCTTGCCCATCCGCTTGGGGAACGGGACCGAGGCGTTGAGCCCGTCCAGCACCTTTTGCGAATTGCGGGCAAGCAGCGGGGTGTTGAAGATGCCCGGCTGGATCGCGTTGACGCGGATGCCCAGGTCCATCAGGTCGCGCGCCATCGGCAGGACCATCCCGCTGACCCCGGCCTTCAGCGAGCCATAGGCGACCTGCCCGACCTGCGCGTCCTGCGCGGCGGCGGACGAGGTCAGCACGATTGTGCCGCGCTCGCCGTCTTCCAGCGGCTCGGCCCCCGCCATGCCCAGCGCGGCGAGCGAGGCGACGCGGTAAGTGGACACCAGGATGCCCTGGGTGGCGAAGGCGTAGTCCTCGGTCGAGAAGCGGGTCAGTTCGCCCGTCTCGCGGTTGCGGCCCACGGTCTTGCCCTTGCGGTTGGCCATGGCGCAGTGGACCAGCACGCGCTCCTGCCCATGGGCGGCGCGGGCCTTTTCGAACCCGGCAAGGACCGAATCCTCGTCCATGATGTCGACCTTGCAGAACAGGCCGCCGATGGCCCTGGCCACTTCCTCGCCCTGCTCCTCGTTGAGGTCGAAGATGGCGACCTTCACACCGGCGGCGGCCAGCGCCTCGGCGCTGGCGCGGCCAAGGCCCGAAGCGCCGCCGGTGACGACTGCGGCAGTGGCGTTATCGATCTTCATTTCGCTTGTATCCCGTCAGGCGATGAGGCCGGCGAGGCGGCCCTTGATGATGGCTTCGGCATCGGCGACGATGCGCTTGATCAGCACTTCGCAGGTCGGGATGTCGTGGATCAGGCCCTGGATCATGCCGGCCCAGAAGATGCCCTTGGACAGGTCGCCGGTCTTGAGCATTTCGCGCCCGGCTTCGCCCGCGACCAGTTCCTTGACGTCGTTGAAGGTCGCGCCCGGAACGGCGAGGCGGCGGGCGACTTCCTCCGAAACGGCGCTGCGGCCGACACGGGCGGTGTTCTTCAGGCTGCGGAAGATCAGGACCGAGCCGCGCTCGTCGTTGTCGACATAGGCCTGCTTGATGTTGTCGTGGATCGGCGCCTCGACCGTCGCGCAGAACCGGGTGCCCATGTTGATGCCTTCCGCGCCCAGAGCGAGCGCGGCGGCCAGACCGCGCCCGTCACCGAAGCCGCCGCTGGCCAGGAGCGGGATCTTCACCTTGTCGGCGGCGGCGGGGATCAGGATCAGGCCCGGAATATCGTCCTCGCCGGGATGGCCGGCGCATTCGAAGCCGTCGATCGAGATGATGTCGCAGCCCGCCTTTTCGGCCGAAACGGCATGGCGCACGGCGGTGCACTTGTGGAGCACGGTGATCCCGTGGGGCTTGAGCATTTCCCAGATTTCACGCACCGCCGGGGTGCCGGCCGTTTCCACCGCCTTCACGCCGCTGTCGATGATCGCCTGGGCATAGGCCTTGTAATCGGGCGCGTTGATCGTCGGGAACACGGTCATGTTCACGCCGAACGGCTTGTCGGTCATCGACCGGCAGCGCTCGATCTCGGCGGAGAGCGCGGCCGGGGTGGGCTGGGTCAGCGCGGTGAGGATGCCAAGCCCGCCCGCATTGGAGACCGCGCTGGCAAGGTCGGCGGTGCCGACACCCTGCATGCCGCCCTGGACGATGGGGTGCTCGATGCCGAGCATTTCGGTGATCCGGGTCTTGAAAGCCATGGTTTTCTCCTCTCGCCCCGGCCCCGCCGCAGGCATGCACGAACGGGATTGACTACCCGCCCGCCTGATCCCAAAAGACAGCTTGAGTTATATAACTAGGTGATACAGATCAAGCCTCGATTAAGCGCTTGGTTAAACGGCTGCCCGACCGGGGGCAAGCCATGGGAGCGGCAGGGTGAAAATGACTGCACGCAAGGCAGGCACAGCGGGGCGCTCAGCGCGAGGGTGC
>ENA-UPTA01001582-UPTA01001582.1-activated-sludge-metagenome-genome-assembly--contig:-NODE-1582-length-25158-cov-18.940007_pt1 | contig 25158 bp, 24 predicted proteins | sample MGYA00238184_ERZ773361 | MGnify/ENA primary metagenome ERZ773361 (study PRJEB29100, sample SAMN05720205) | activated sludge metagenome | isolation source: anaerobic digester from wastewater... | reverse complement strand
CTCAAATATCCAGGTTGCGCACGCTGCGGGCGTGGGTCTGGATGAAGCGGGTGCGGGGCGGAACCGCCTCGCCCATCAGCATGTCAAAGGTGCGGTCGGCGGCGGCGGCGTCCTCCACGCTCACCTGCAGCAGGGTGCGGGTCTCCGGGTTCATCGTCGTCTCCCATAGCTGCGAGGGGTTCATCTCGCCCAGCCCCTTGTACCGCTGCAGGCTGGCTTTTTCGCCTGCGCCCATTTCCTTGAGGATGCGCTCCTTGTCGGCTTCGGTATAGGCGTAGCGCACCTGGTTTTTGTAGGCAATCCGGTACAGCGGCGGCTGGGCAATGTAGAGGTGTCCCTCGTCAATCAGCGGCTGCATGTAGCGGAAGAAGAAGGTCAGCAGCAGGGTGCGGATGTGGCTGCCGTCCACGTCGGCATCCGTCATCAGGATCACCCGCCCGTAGCGCAGACCGGAAAGATCAAAATTATCGCCCACGCTGGTGCCCAGGGCGGAAATCAGCGCCTTGACTTCGTTGTTGGAGAGAATCTTATCCAGCCGGGCGCGCTCGGTGTTCAGGATCTTGCCGCGCAGCGGCAGGATTGCCTGGAAGTGCCGGTCGCGGCCCTGCTTGGCGGAACCGCCTGCCGAATCACCCTCCACGATGTACAGTTCGGTCTTGTTGGAATCGCGGTCCGAGCAGTCCGCCAGCTTGCCGGGCAGCGTCAGGCTTTCCAGCGCGGACTTGCGAATCACCAGGTCGCGGGCTTTGCGGGCGGCGTCCCGGGCGCGGGCGGAGGTGAGACACTTGGAGACAATTGCCTTGGCGGCGGAGGGGTTCTCCTGTAAAAAGGCACTGAATGCCTCGCCCACCACCTGCTGGACGTAGGTCTGCACCTCGGTGTTCATCAGCTTGACCTTGGTCTGCGATTCAAACTGCGGGTCGGGATGCTTGATGGCGACAATCGCAGTCATGCCCTCGCGGGTGTCGTCGCCGGTAAAGTTGGGATCGGCGTCCTTCAGCAGGCTGGTCTTGCGGGCATAATCGTTGATCACGCGGGTCAGCGCCATGCGCAAACCGGTCATGTGGGTGCCGCCATCCACCGTGTTGATGGTGTTGGTGAACGAATAGACGGATTCATTGTAGGCATCGGTGAACTGGACTGCCACTTCAATGCCAATATTGTCCACTTCCTTTTCGGCATAAAAAACCGGGTGCAGGGCAACGCGGTTGCGGTTGAGGTAGCGGACGAAGGATCGAATGCCGCCTTCAAAGAAGAACGCCATCTCCTTGTCGCCGCGTTCATCCACCAGCCGGATTTCCACCTTCCGGGTGACAAACGCCATCTCGCGGAAACGCTGGGCGAGTGTTTCAAACTTGAAATCGACATCGTCCTTGAAGATCTCGGTATCAAACCGGAAGGTTGTGCGGGTGCCGGTCTGGCGGGGGTCGCATTTGCCAATCGGCTTGACCGGCTCCTGGGGGATGCCGCGCTCGTAGCGTTGGAAATACACCTTGCCCTCGCGGCGCACTTCCACCTCGCACCATTCGGAGAGGGCATTGACCGCCGAAACGCCCACCCCGTGCAAGCCGCCGGAGACCTTGTAGCTGCTGTGTCCGAACTTGCCCCCGGCGTGGAGGATGGTCATGACAACTTCCAGGGCGGATTTTTTCTTGTCGGGGTGAATGTCCACCGGGATGCCGCGCCCGTTATCCTCCACGGTGACGCTGCTGTCCTTGTGAATCGTCACGATAATGCGGTCGCAGGCACCTGCCAGCGCTTCATCAATCGAGTTGTCCACCACTTCATAGACCAGGTGGTGCAGGGCTTTCATATCCGTACCGCCCACGTACATGCCGGGGCGGCGGCGGACGGCTTCCAGTCCTTCCAGCACCTGGATATCTTTGGCACCATAAGAGGAAATATTGGGATTAATCGTCACGGCAGGTCCTTCGGTAGAAAAATCAGGCGGTTTGCTGCAGGGCAGCTTTGCGGAGGTTGCGCTCCATCCAGACAATTCCGCTGCGGTAATAGGAAAATCCGGCTGCAATGATGGCAGTGTAGATGAAAGCGTGTCCCGCCAGCCCCACCAGCATCAGCCAGGAATTGGCGGCAGGTTGAGTCCAGAGCAGGTCCAGCCCAAAGCCAAGCAGGACGGCAACGATGATGAACCATCCGGCGCCGGGCAGGAACTTCCGCACCAGCTGGGTGGTGGTCATGATGGCATTGACGGTGTTCTGGCGGTAGGCGTAGATCCCAAAGGGTGCAAAAAGCAGCGGAACCATCATCCACACCAGCAGGAGACCCGCCCCTACGATTGCCATCTGTCCCAGGAACGGGCTGATCAGTGTGAACAGGCTGGAAATGATCATGGTTGGCAGGATCAACATCATGATCAGCACAAACAGGGTGAAGGTGTAAAAAATTGCCTGCCCCGCCTGGTTGACCGCTTCGGGAGTATTGAATTTTCCGGGTTCCTTTGCCGTGGCGCGGCTGATGGCGCCAAAGTACAGGCTGCCCAGGATCAACCCCACCAGGATGCACCCCGCCAGCAAGGCGATGGCGATTCCGCTGGAGCCGATCTCGGAGACGGGCGGCAAGCCAGCCACTGGCGATTCCGCCGGGCTGAGGACAGCCATCAGGCTGGGCAACCCAACCGGCAGGGTGCTCAGCGCGCTGAGGAGGTTGAACCGCTCAAAAAATTCCAACAGGATTCCCTGCGATTGCTGCAGGACTGCCGCCTGTTCGGCGGACACAAAGCGGGTCATCATCGTAAAGGCTTGCTCCACGTTGGGTCTCACCAGGTTGTTCAACTGCAGGTGGGGACCAAGCCAGAGCAACAGGTCCAGCGCCAGTGGCGGCAGAATCAGGTAAATATGACTGGCAACCGCGTTGAAACCGGCGCTGATGCTGGGAATCAGCCGCGGGCGCTCGTCATAGGGGATTTCGTTCGTCTCGTTCATACCAAATTTCAATTTTACCATACCCGCAACCCGGGCGGGAAAGCCCTTCCCTCTGCCACTGCCAGAGGGTACAATACCTTCATGGAACTGGATGAGCACCGGCACGTCCCGGACCGGGACCGGTTGAGCGTTGTGACGGCAATGGTCCTGCTGACCTATGCCCTCACACCGTTTATCAAGCTGCCCGCCAGCGTTCTGAGACTGGAGATTGCAGGGGCTGTTTTTGCACTGCAATTTGATTTCACTACCATTCTTTCACTGGCAGCAGCCTTGCTGGCGGCAACCGGGGCAGCCTGGCTGCTCCAATCCCATCCGCATGCCAGCCGCAAGGCATCTTTCATCCATTGGATCCTGCCTGCCCTGACTGCCTGGATGATCGGTGTTCCGCTTTCTTCGCTGGAAGTCAGCGGGCAGTGGTGGGTGGTGCTGGGGCTGGGGGCGGTCCTGTTTTTGCTGGTGCTGGTGGCGGAATATATTGCATCTGATACTGCCGATATCCGCTACGGACCGGCAATCATGGCGCTGACCGCGGTGTCGTTTGCCATCTTCCTGATCCTGGCGATTGCCGTCAAGGCTGCCGGGCTGCGCCTCTACCTGCTCCTCCCGGCGCTGGTGATTCCGCTGGGGCTGATTGTCCTGCGGACTCTCTACCTGCGCCTGGAAGGTCGCTGGCAGATTTCCTGGGCAATTGGGATTGCCCTGGCGGTGGGGCAGATGGCGCTGGGGCTGCATTACCTGCCCCTTACCTCCACGCGTTTTGGGTTGATCCTGCTTGGTCCGGCATATGCGTTAACCAGCCTGGCGGGCGGGCTTTCGGAAGAACAACCGCGTCCCACCGTTTGGGTGGAGCCGGTGATCATGCTGGTGATCTTCTGGCTGCTTGCCTGGCTGGTGGGTGGATGAACCGCCATGGAAACTTTTCAACTTGCGCGCACCCACGTGGAGCAGATGCGGATGGATGTCTGCCTGCGCCTGCCGGAGGAAGCCTGCGGGCTGCTGGGCGGGCGGCAAAACCGGGCGGAGATTGTCCTTCCGGTAACCAACAGCCTGCACAGCAGCACCCGCTTTTTTCTCGACCCGGAGGAGATGATCACCGCCATCCTGCAGTTGGAATCCCGCGGCATGGACGTGGTGGGGATTTACCATTCCCATCCCGCTGGTCCGGCGGTGCCGTCCGAAACCGATCTGCGGGAAACCACCTGGCGCGAGGCGGTGAGCCTGATCTGGTCGCCGGGCAGGGAGGACTGGCAGCTCCGGGCATTCCGGGTGGATTCGGGCGGTTGGCGGGAAGTGATCATGACGGTGATGGAATAAAAACAGCAACTCCTTGCCCGTGTTGGGGTTAATTTCCATGCCATTGGAATCTGGATGAGGTTTTTTGGGAGAGATGACGGGATCAATCATTGCAGTTTTATTGCTGAGTTATCTGATCGGTGGTTTGCCATTTGGCTGGCTGATCGTCAAAATTGCCAGCGGGCGGGACCTGCGAACCGTTGCCAGCGGGCGGACCGGCGGAACCAATGCCATGCGCGCCGCGGGGTTCCTGGCTGGTTTTCTCACCGCCGTGATGGATGTCCTCAAGGGGGTCTCCACCGCCTGGCTGGTTTCGTGGCTTGGACCGGAAAGTGACTGGCTACGGGCGGTAGCCGCATTGATGGCAATGGTGGGGCAAATTTTCCCCATCTACATGCTGGAACGGCGGGAGGATGGCAGGCTGCACATCCGCGGCGGGGGCGCCGGGGGTGCCACGGCACTGGGCGGTGCAATTGCCCTGTGGGCGTCCTCCGCCTGGTTCATTGTTCCTGTGGCTTTCCTGGTTTATGTTTTTGTCGGGTATGCCAGCCTCACCACCATCACCATTGCCGCGGGAGCGCTGCTCACCTTTATTGTGCGGGCGGCACTGGGCGCGGGTCCCTGGCAGCATATCCTCTATGGCGTAGGCGCATTATTGATGGTGCTGTATGCCCTGATTCCCAATATTCAACGGCTGCGCGCCGGAACGGAACGCAAGGTTGGCTTGAGAGGATACCTGCAGAAACGCCGCCAAACCCCGCCCGGCGGTCGGTAGCTTAAAATTCCTGTTCGGCAGCTTCTTTCCTGGCAGCAGCGGATTCGGCGCTGGTCTCATCCCGCAGGATGCGCGCCAGGTAGCGCACGTTGCGGCGGTGCAGGTCATCCGCCAGACCACCCAGCAGCACCCGGCTTTTCCCGCAGGATTCGATGTCAATTGCCTGCAGGGCTTCCACAACATTCCGCCGTTTGACGGCTGCCCGCACGGATTTGCGCAGGGCGGAAATGTAGGCGAGATTGTTTTTCACTGCATCGTCGATTTCGCCGCGCAGGACGATATCACCATGACCTTGAATGATGTTTTCCAGCCCCATCTTGCCAATCTTTTTAATGGAAGCATTCATGTCGTCCAGGTCGCCACCCACCACGTAGGGCAGCGGCAGGAAGACATCCCCGGCAAACAGGACGCGGTCTTCCTCCACCAGCACCGAAATGCCGTCATGGCTGTGACCGGGTGTGGCAAACAGGTTGAGGGTCTTTTTCCCCACCCGCAGTGTGAGGGAGCCTTCGGAAAAGGTGATGTGCGGATACACCAGCTTCACCTGCTTGTAGATCGGATTCTGGTGGCGGGCTGCCTCCAGGGAAGCTGCGCCCTGGGTCTGCAATTCATCCCGGCAGGCAGTGCTGGCAATCACCGTTGCACCGGGGAAGAAACAGTTCCCCCAGGCATGGTCGGCATGGAAATGGGTGTTAATCACATACCGGACGGGCACACCCAGTTGACCTTCGATAAAATGCCGAATTTCCAGGGATTCGTCTGGCAGTGCCAGGGTGTCAATCATCACCGCCCACTGCGAACCAATCACTGCCCCGGCAGTCACCTGGGCATAAACATCACTTTGAAACCAATATACATTTTCTGAGACGCGTTCACGCTGCATACATCAAACCTGGGGGTTGGAATTCCATGCAGGAACTTCCTGCATTCAGTGTAATAGAATAGCACAAACGCGAAGAAAAGTCAAAAAATGGTCTCCTATGGCAGGTTTGTGGCTGGAACCTGGAGATCAGGGCAGGTTGCCGCATACGGCTCGCTGCCAAGGTACTGCCGCCATTCCGCCGGGGTCAGGTTGCGCGTCAGGCGGTTGCAGGCTTCCGCCATCAACTCCTGCCCGCTTGCCGGGTGGAGAAGGATGCCTGTTTGCGGGGTCCATCCACTGGCAGCCAGCAGTTTTCCATCCGGGGAATAACTGAGGTCCCAGGCTTCCCCCGGATGGCTGATTCGCCCAATCTCGTCCATCTGGATGGCATCAAACAACCGGAGGGCTTCGGTGGTCCCCATTGCCAGGGTGGATCCATCCGGTGAGAATGCCAGGTCCAGGATGTACCCGCTGTCCCGGATGACCATTGTCTCCACGCCGTTGCCCGTGTTGAAAACATGGACTGCACCGCAGTTCCACGGCAGGCAGCCCTGGATGGAACTGTTTCCCACCAGGATGGTTTTCCCGTCCGGGCTGAACTGGATGGTTTCAATCCAGTACCCCTGGAGATGAACCTCCCACAGCAGGGATCCATCTGCAGTGCTCCAGGCTTTCACGGCTGGTTCGCAGGTGGGATTTCCGGATCCAAAGGTGGGTTTGAAACAGGAACCAGCGGTCACAAAGCTCTTCCCATCCGGGCTGAGCCGGACGTGATTGATGCGTTCCCCGTGCGATACCGTTAAAATGCGTCTTCCGGCGCGTGCATCCCAAATATGCGCCTCCCCCTCGCTGCCGCCAAAGAGGATATACCGGCTGGTGGAATCAAAATCCAGGCTGTTGATCGCCCTTGTCATGGGGATGCGCAGCTGCACATCCATTCCGGGCATATTCCAGAGGACGACCTCATACGGAGTGGGTGAATCCAGGGGCGAGCCGCCCGAACCAATGAACCAGCCGTTGCGGGGTTCCGTCCCTGTCCAGGCTGCCAGCAGGCTGCCATCCGGGCTGAAGGTCAACCCTGCCATCCCGGCATGCAGGCTGGTGTCCAGGAGGACTTCATTGGTGGAAGCATCCCACACCCGTACTTTACCAGCCATGGATCCGGCGGCTGCCAGGTTTCCGGTGGGGCTGAACACGGCAGCCAGGACCTTTTCCTTGGGAAATTCCTGCCGCGAGACCTCTGTTAAGGTTTCCACCTCCCACGTGCGCGCCGTTCCGTCTCCAGAGGCTGCCAGCAGCAGGCTGCCATCCGGGCTGAAGGCGTTTGTGTAAATATAGTGAGTGGTTGGATATTCCAGATGCTGGTATGGCGGCGGGAATGCCTGCCAGATCCAGACGCCGCCCGCATCGTTTCCGGCGGCAACCCTGCCGGAAGAAAAATCCGCTGCCAGTGCTGTGAAAATCCCGGTTTCCTCGCTGGCAAGCCGGCTGATTTCCTGGCGGCTGGCAAGGTCGTAAATCCGGGCGGATCCATCGGTTGCCCCAGCCACCAGCCATTGACCGCCATTTGCCAGGCTGATCTCGTTGACGGGCTGGGTGTAGTTCAATGTATCCAACCGGGTTTTTGATTTCATGTCCCAGAAGGCGAGGGTGGTGTCATAACTTGCTGAAATCAGGCTGCTGCCATCCGGCGTAAATTCCAAGCCGCGTACCTCATCCAGGTGGGTAAATTCTGCCGCAGTTTCACCATTGGTTGCATCGTACACAACAATCCTTCCGCCAACCGGCTGGCGGGGTTCCAGCCAGCCGCCCCGGCTGCCGCCTTCCCCGGCTGCCACCCACTTTGCGTCCGGGCTGATTGCCAGGCTGCGGATGGAACTGAAATCCGAGGCGTCCCCCTGTTCCACCTGGGTGTGCTCCCAGGCAGTCTCACCGGATTCCACCCGGATGGCATGGATGCGGGTTTCATCTGTAATCACCAGCAAACTGCCATCACTGCTGAATCGCAGGTTCATGGCAAAGAATGGCAGTTCCCGGTGGATTTCGCCGGTTACCGGGTTCCAAAGCCGGTTGCCTGCTGCAATCCAGCGACCATCCGGGCTGAATGCCAGCGAAAAAGTTTGCCCTTCCACCACCTTGGGCAGGAGCGTACCCTGCTGATCCCACACGAAAACGCCTGCGTCCGTTCCGGCTGCCAGCAGGCTGCCATCCGGGCTGTAGGCTGCCATGCGGATTTGCGGCACCACCCCATATTCGGCTGGATCCAACTGGATCGTCCGGACGGTCTGCCAGGTTGCCGTATCAAAGATGTGGATTTCGCTCCCCAGGGTGCCCACAGCAAGCAGGGAACCGTCCGGGTGGAATGCCAGTCCCTCCACGTCTTTCGCGTATTTTTCCGTCTGCACCTGTAAAACAGCTTCCTGGCGGGGCAGGAGTGCCATGGATTCCCGGATTGCCTGGTCGCCTTCCAGTGTGGCGGCGCGTTTCAGGGATTCGAGCGCCAGCAGCACAGAGGTTGGCAGCAGGTTGGCGCGGTCCTCCAGCAGCAGCAGCGACTGGCTTCCCAGGGAATGTGCCAGCGAGACCTGGCTTTGTGTTTCCGCCTCCGCCTGGGCGGTGGCACGCAGCAGGTTTTCGGCAATTGCCGTGGATTCGGCAGAACGGGCGGTGGCTTCGGAGATTTGTGCCTGCTCCATGGACCGGATGGATGCGTTGCGCTGCACCCAGGCAAAGACCGCCAGCAGGATGGTAATGACCAGTGCGGTCAGCACTGCCCCCGTGGTCAGGCGCTGGCGGCGCAGGGCATCCTTCCGGCTGGCAAGGATGAATTGTTGGTGCAACGCCGTGGGGTGGGTGGCTTGCTGGGAGTTGGTTTGCCCCAGCCATGCTTCTGCTTCCTCAAGATCCCTGCCGCGCAGCAGGAACGCGCGGTCGCGTTGCTTTCGATCCCACTCCAGCGCCCGGACCTGCAGCCGGGTATGGGCGCGCGTCCAGTCCAGGTCAGTCTGTACAGCGGTAATGAGCTGCTGGAAGGCTGCTTGAAATGGCTCCGGGTTGGGGGTATTGTCGCTGGGGAAGAAAATCCAATTTAACGCTGCCAGTTGCGGCGGGATGGACTGCGGGTCCACGCCCGGCAGCACAATGGGGATCAGGCGTTTGCCATTTTCGGCGGCGTGTGCAACCTCCCGGCTGCAAATCTCCGATTGGAGGGAATGTTCACTGATGATAAAAACAACGGTATCCGAGCTTTCAATTGCCTCATAAATTTCAGCCAGCCAGTCTGCACTGGGGGGAATATCCTGCCAGTCAATCCAGGTTTCATTCCCGGTTTCCTGCAGCGACTGGTAGAGCAGGCGTGCAAAAGCAATATCCGTCCGCGAGTAGGAAATAAAGACCTGACTCATGAATCCCGAATCCTATGGGTTGCGTGCCAGGAAAAGCTGGTTGGATCCGTTGTTGCATTCCCACAGGATTGCCGGTGCGCCTGCATCCCTGGATGCCCCGGAGATATCCAGGCAATACCGGCTGTCCAGGGTGGGGGAGATCCGGTAGCCTCCATTGGAGGGAGTGACCATCCAGGTCTGGTTTGGAGTGGAAGAGCAGCCCCATTGGATGATGCCGGTCCCGTTGGCGGTTTTTCCGCCGGAAAGGTCCAGGCACATGCCGGAATGTCGGGCAAGGAGAATAAATCCATCCCCATAGGGGGCAACACTCCACTCTTGTTCGGTTCCGCCATTGCACTCTGCCTGCACAACCTGGGCGCCCCATCCGGTATCTCCATTAAGGATGGAGAGGCATTGATTGCTGTGCTGGGCAACCAGGTTTGTATATCTGTTGATGGTGGGCTTTTGATACTTTGTCAGGACATCATTGAGCCCAACGGCTGCCTGGGAACAGTGGATGGACATCTCCGGAGGAACAATTAATGTACTGAAGAGAATTGCCAGGTCCGTAACACAACTGGTTCCATCCATGGCAAAGGAGGTCAATTTCATAATTGAGTCCAGTTCATCGTCCTTCATGGCATTGGCGATGATGGTCCAGCTGGCTACATCTGGCGCAGCCTTGGCAAATCCATACCCAATACCGGACAAAGAGTCCGGGTATGGAAATCCCAGGACATCCGGGTTGGTTTCCCATCTGCCGGTGATCTTTTGCTGGAGGATGTAGAGAATTCTTCCCGGCACTTCCGGGGTAACATAGCCATCCACAATTTCGGCGCTGCCGCCCTGCATGTTCCAGAGCTGGTAGGAGCAATTCAAGCCCCCGGACTTGCATCGCTTTCCCCACAGCCCGCGCACATCCTGGGTATCCGTCCGGGTGCATTCTCCTGCCTGGACCTGGATTGTGGTTGGGATGGAGACATTGGTGCTGGTGTCAATCAGCGACACCCACACCGACCCGGAACTCTTGTTGCAAATGGAGGCGGGGCTGCCCGGGAGAGCAGAAATGGATCCGCCGACTGGTTCAGCCGCTAACTTTTGCAGTGGCTGACAGGCAGCCAGGATCAGGGAAAGGCAGGTAATAATGATGAGGGTATGGATCGTTATGGATTTCATGGTGGGATTTCCTGTGCGTGGGGAAGGATGGACAATCAGAAACTCCAGGCTGCTTTTTGGAGCCTGGAGTTGATCACAAGGGAGATTATTGCGGTGTTTCGTCGTCCGGCGGCAGGGGTTCCGATTCACCGGGTTCCTGCGATTCGGATTCCTCCGGCTTGCGCCTGCGCAGGAACGCAGGAAGCACCAGCGGCTTGTTGAGGAATGCCGGCATGGGCAGGATGCCGCGCCGGATCAGGTAATACCCCACACCCCCCAGGAGAGCCAGTCCGCCCAGGATGATGATCAACGGAATCAGCCAGCGGTTTTTCTTCCCCGGCGGGGTGGGCGGGGTGGGTGTAACCGTGCCTGCTGCAGCGGGTGTATGGGTGGATATGCCCGGGCTGAGGGTTTCCGCCTGGGTGGGAACTCCTGTGACTGTCTCCAGCCTGCCGGGCGGATAGCCATTATCCGGTGTGGTGATTTCACCTGGCGTGGTGGTCGCTTTTGCCGGTCCTCCGGGTGTTTCATACGGGTAGCCGGGTGAAGTTGGAACTGCCGTGCCGGGCGTTCCACCAACCTGGGTGCGGGTGGGGATTGCCGTGCGGGTGGGTGTGCGGGTGCGCAGGGCAGTCGGCGCCAGGGTGCGGGTGCGGGTGGGCAGGGGCGTTCGGGTGCGGGTTGCCGTGCGGGTGGGTGTGACCGTCCTTGTCGGCGTGATGGTCACGGTGGGGGTTGCTGTTGGTCCGGTGGCGGTGACGGTGGGGGTGAGTGTCAGTGTTGCTGTGGGGGTCAGTGTCACCGTTGCGGATGCTGTTGGGGTGGCTGTTGCCGTGGCGGTCGCGGTGGCGGTTGCCGTGGGTGTGGCGGTGGGCAATCCCGGTGTGGCGGAGATGACGCCGGAAAACACCGAATTGAGATCCGTGGTGATAATCTCCAGCCGGTAATAATAGGGAGTGTTGTTGGTCAACCCGGTATCCAGGTATTCGTACTTTGCCCCTGCAACCGGCGTTCCAGTGTGCGGGATAAAGCTGCTCACACGCGCAAAGGGACCGGCTTCCGCCAGGCTGCGCTGCACATAAAACCCGGAGACATTGTATTCGGATTCCGTCTCCCACTCCACCAGCACCTGGGTATTGCCGGGTGTGGCAGTGAAGGACGTCAGGATGATGGCGGATGGCTGGCTGGGCAGTCCCACGGAAAATGGCGTGAAGTTCAGGTCCTGGGTCAGGTTGGGGCGCCCGGTGGAATCGAGCAGCACCTGGATTTCATTGCTGTCCATCAGGCAGGTGGTTGTTTGTCCGGTGGCACCGCCTGCGCCCGGTCCTGCCGGGTTTTGCCCGGTGGTATCCCAGCCATCCGTGACGGAATAAGCCGGATCGTACCACCAGAGCGGGTATTTGGCAGGATCGGTCTGCCCGCAGAACAACGAAGACTCGATCGTGGCGGTACAGCCGGAGGTCAGGTCATACCGGAAAAAGAGACTGGTATCAACCGGGGCGGTGCCGCCTTCTGCCAGGAAAATATCGTAATGATTGCTGCACGGGGTCAGGTCATCCAGGCTGCCACCCGTAAAGGGGATGGTTTCCGGGGTGCCAAAGCCGTGATTAACAAGATAAAGGTCGTAATTTTCACCATCGGCAGCGCGCTGGACGGAAACCTGTCCGCCAAAATAGGATTGTTTCACATCGGTGACGGTCACCAGCTGGGCGCTGACGCCGGGTGTACCGGTGAGGTGCAGGGCAGGTGCCCCCAGCCGCTTGCCTTCCGTGACAGTGCATTGGGAGGCTGCGCTGGCAGCGCTGACACCGGCTCCCCAGAAGTTATGATCGGCGCGCCCCAACAGGTTGCATTCCACCTGTGCGCCGGTCCGGTTGCCGTACAGGTTATTGGCAACCAGCGAAACCTGCCCGGTGCCTGTGCCAGGCTCGCGCAGAACAGCATACCCGCTGTTGCCGGTGATGTGATTGAACCGCAGGGTGACTGTTCCCATGTTGTTTTGGATGTGAACAGCATCCCTGCCGTTCAGCAGATCATTCGACTCCAGCAACACCGGCGCCGGGGAATTGATCTCCACCAGGTCGCGGTGCGTTGTCACACAGTTGCCATCGTTGATCACCAGGTTGCGCAGGGTCACTGGTCCGCTGATGGTCAGCATGGGGTTGGTGCAGACCGGACCCTGGTAGGAGAGGCTTGCACCGTTCAAACCTTCCACAACCAGCGGTTGGGCAGGCTGAATGGATACGGGGTTGCTTTTAATGAAGTAATTCCCCAGTATGGAAATGGACGTAACCGGGTTCTGGGCATCCACGGCATCTTTCAACGCAGTCCCGCCGCCATCCAGCAAGTCATCCCCGCTGTTGATGTAGCACGGGCTGTTCACACCGCAGGCACTGGCATCATTGGCAACAAAAACCTGCGCCGCGCTGGCAACCACCGGAATGGCAACAAACCCCTGCTGGGTCTGGGTCCAGCTGGTGCCGTTGTTTTCCAGCACGCGCATCAGCACCGAGCCGGACTGGGTGGCGGTCTTGTTGATGCGCAGGGAGAATCCCAGGGAGTCGCCAAAATAACTGCCCCCGAGCGAGGTGAGGGAGCCGCCTGCCAGCACATAACCGGTGGGGGGTGTGGCGCAATAGGTGAAACTGGGTGTATAGGTCGCACCGGTCACGCCGCCGGTGGTTTCCGCCAGGAAATTACTGACCGACCAGTTGATTGGGGTGTACACGCACATCTGGACATTTGCTTCGGGATACAGCGCCGGGTCGTAGGCTCCCAGGTCATAATTGCCCCGCAAGCTCAACCGCTGTCCGGCAGCGCAGCCGCCGGTGGGGCAGGCGGATGGGCTGACAAGGTACACAGAAGCGCTCAGGGGTGTGGGAGGAGCGGCGGGTCCGGTCAGACCCAGCGCAAGCGATAGCGAAGTGATGAGAAAGAACAACCAGCGTCCAACCAGTGTGTGCATGGAATCACCTCTTGGGTTTCATTATACCTCAATCAAAACGCCGTATAATTGGCAGGGAGATTTTCATGGAACCACGAATCCGTCAGCTTTACAACCCGTCCATTCTTGCATCTGCAGCAGAGCGGTTTGATATCCCCCTCGACAGCATCCGGGAACTGGATGGTTTTGAAAATTATATTTATTCCTGCACATCCCCCCGCGGGGATTCTGTTTTGAGAATTGGACATGAACTCCACCGCACCCCCGCAATGACCCGGGGGGAAATCCACTGGGTGGATACCCTGGCGAAACACGGGGTTTCCGTCCCGCGGGTCTTCCCTTCCCGCCGGGGTGCGCTCGTGGAAGTGATCCCGGCGGAGGACGGCTCCAGCTTTTCGGCTGTTTTGTTGGAAAAAGCCCCTGGCAGACCACCGCGGCGGGAGGACTGGAATGCTGGATTACTGCGGCAGGTGGGCAGCCTGTTGGGGAAAATGCACCGCATTGCGCAGGCATACCAGCCCCCATCCCCGGCGGAGCGCCGCCCCGACTGGCATGCCGACATGGCGGATTTTGCCCGCAAGTTCCTGCCGCCCGGAAACGAAGGGGTGATTCAGAAGCATGAGGAACTGATGGCGCACCTGGCAACCTTGCCTGTGGACCCCAGCGGCTATGGCTTGATTCACCAGGATGTTCACGGCGGAAATTTCTTTGTGGCGGACGGCGGAATCACCCTGTTTGATTTTGATGACTGCCTGTATGCCTGGTTCATGCATGATGTGGCAATGACGCTTTTCTACGTTCTGCCAATGGATTGTTCCGCTCCGGAGGACGTGGAATTTGCCCGCCGGTGTTTTGGCGAACTGATGGATGGATATGCCCGGGAAAACCATTTGGACCGCGCCTGGTATGTGGAAGTCCCGAATTTCCTCAAGTGGCGGGAAATCGATCTCTATATTGCGATCCACCGCAGCCTGGATGTGGAAAACCTGGATCCCTGGACCGCTAAATTTATGACCAACCGCAAACACAAAATCGAGAGCGATCTTCCCTATGTTGCCCTCGATTTTGCTTCGTTGTAATGAGAAATTCTACAGGATTTTGCTCAGGAACAGCTTGGTGCGATCCTGTTTGGGTTGCGTGAAGAGAATATCCGGCGGGGCTTCTTCCACAATTTGACCAGCATCCATCAGGATGGCGCGGTTGGCGGCGGCTTTGGCAAAGCCCATCTCGTGCGAGACAACCACCATCGTCATGCCCTCGCGCGCCAGATCCAGCATTACATCCAGCACTTCCTGGATCATTTCCGGGTCCAGGGCAGACGTTGGCTCGTCAAACAGCATGATTTTTGGATTCATCGCCAGGGCGCGGGCAATTGCCACCCGTTGCTGCTGTCCACCGGAAAGCTGCAGCGGAAAGGCGTTGGCTTTATCCGGAATGCCAACTTTCTCCAGCAGCATCATTGCATTGCGGGAGGCTTCCTCCTTGCTGCGCCTGCGCACCACCTGTTGTGCCAGCAGAATGTTGTTCATCACGGAAAGGTGCGGAAAGAGGTTGAACTGCTGGAAAACCATGCCCACCTCGGTACGCACGGCGTTGATGTTGGCGGCGGTATCCAGGGGGATGCCGTCCACAATAATGGAGCCCGCATCAAATTCCTCCAGTCGGTTGATGCAGCGCAGCAGCGTGGACTTCCCCGAACCGGATGGACCGATGATGACAACCACCTCACCTTTTTCAATATCGAGGCTCACGCCCTGCAGGGCATGAACATTGCCAAAATGTTTGTGTACATCCTTGATTTGAATGATGGGCGTCATGGAATCACCTCTCCAACCGGGTCTTGCGTTCAATCCAGGTGACGATTCGTGCCGAGAACAGCGTCATCACCAGGTAGAGCAGCGCCACCATGATCCAGGGTTCAATGGATGTAAAGGTGGCAGCCTGGAATTCCCGCCCGCGCCGGGTCATATCCGCCACGGCAACCACGCTGACGAGGGATGAATCCTTCAACAGGGTGATGAACTCATTCCCCACTGGCGGCAGGATCACGCGCACTGCTTGCGGCAGGATGACGTGGCGCATTGCCTGGAAGTACGTCATCCCCAGGCTGCGGGCTGCCTCCATCTGTCCCTTGGAGATGGACTGGATGCCTGCCCGGTACACCTCGCTCATGTAGGCGGAATAGCAAAAGGTCAGCCCAATGATTGCCATAAAAATTGGTTCCGCCTTGTAATTGGTCAACGCCTCCGACCCAATTGCCCCCCCAAGCCCGCGGATGAGTCCCGGGGTCGCAAAATACCAGAAGTACAACTGCACCATCAGCGGGATGCCGCGCACAATTTCCACGTAGGTTGTGGCAATTCCCTTGAGGATGTTAACCTTGGAAAGCCGCCCCAACCCCCCAATCAAGCCAAAGATCAACACCAGGACAAAGGAGATCATGGTGACATAAAAAGTAACCCAGATGCCGTCCGATACAAAGCGCAGAATGCGCATGTATGGGTCCGGCACCAACGTGATCAGCAGCACAATCAGGGCGATGACGGCTGCCAGCAGGAACCACCACCGGTCGAAATGGCGAGGGGGCTGGTCCGCGGAAGGTGTTTTAAAAACCCGAATGGTTTGATGGGTATCTTTCGGCATGAATTTCTCCGCCTGAAAACAGGTAAAAAAGTGCCTGCAAGCCGTTCGGCTTGCAGGCACTTTTTATGATTGTTACTGACCTGCGAGCCACTTCTGCTCGAGGGACCCGATGGTTCCGTCAGCCTTCAGGGCTGCCAGTGCCTCATTCAGGATGGGCAGAAGGTCGGCGCGGTTCTTGCAGACTGCAATACCATACGATTCGTTGGTGAATACCTCACCCACGGCTTTGATCTTGTCGGGGCTTTTGCCAATGAAACCCAGTGCAGTCGGGTAATCGGCGATGACTGCATCCACCTGACCGTTTGCCAGGTCGAGAAAAGCAAGGTCGTAGGTGTCGTAGGGCTTGTAGGTGACGTTGGTGATGGCTTTGGCTTCAATTTCACCGGTGGTGCCAAGCTGGGCGGCAATGGTCTTGCCTTCCAGGTCTGCCTTGCCAGCGATGGCAGTGTTTCCGGCTGCCACAACCACAATCTGCCCGGCGTTAATGTAGGGGTCGGAGAAGAGCATTTCCTTCTGCCGTTCCTCGGTGATGGTGATGGCGGCAATCGCTGCATCGTACTGGCAGGAAACCACACCCGCAAGCATGGGGTCAAAGGGCTGGTTGATAAATTCCACCTGCAAACCAGCTTTTTGAGCAATCGCGTTCATCAACTCAATATCGAAACCGGTTAATTCCTTGGTGGCTTCATCCACGGTTTCAAAGGGCGGGAAGGTGGCATCGGTGGCAACGGTCACTTTGATGGCGGCGGGGTAGCCTGCCTGGGTGCCATCGGTGGAGCCAGCCGGGGCGGGGTAATCAGTTGCCACGGCAGTGGGGGCAGGGGTGGTCTGGCAGGCGCTCAACAGCATGCCAAAGACAACCACGAGCGAAAGAATAACAAAAATCGAGCGTTTCACAACAGCCTCCTGGTTTGGAATTGAATGAGATGAAAGGGGACTTCTTCCGCTATTGCGGAGCATGGAATATTATACCATTATCCAACGGACGGTCACCGGATTGTCTGACAAATTAACCGGATCATGCCGGATTTCAGCCGGAAAACCACCGGGCAGGTATAATGAGGCAAGGAAAAATCGAATGATTCGCGTGGAACTTCACTGCCATACACACTATTCGGTGGACAGCCTGGTAAAACCGGCGGACCTGGTGGCACAGGCGCGGCGGATTGGGCTGGACAGGGTTGCCATCACCGACCATAATTCCATCCGCGGCGCGCTGGAAGCACAGCAGCTGGACCCGGAACTGGTGGTGATTGGCGAGGAAATCCAGACCACCCGTGGGGAGCTGCTGGCGTATTTTGTCACGGAAGAGGTGCCTGCCGGGCTTTCTCCCCAAGAGACCCTGGAACGATTAAAGTCGCAGGGCGCGGTCATCAGTGTATCGCATCCGTTTGACCCCCAGCGTTCCGGCTGGAGCCTGCAGGACCTGCTTTTCCTGGTTGGGCAGGTGGACGCGCTGGAAGTCTTCAATTCCCGCTGCCTTTCGGTGGGGATGAACCGCCGGGCGGCTGAATTTGCCCGCCAGCACGGTCTGCCGGGCACGGTTGGCTCGGACGCCCACAGCCTGGTGGAACTGGGGCGTTCCACGCTCAGGTTGCCGCCGTTTCAATCTGCTGGAGGGATGCGGTCTGCCCTGGCGGTGGCTGAAATGGAAGTGAATATGTCTTCCGTGTTTATTCACCTGACATCCAGCTGGGCAAGGCTGGTCAAACGCCTTCGTCGGCGCACAGGGGAAGGGATGTCACATTAACACGGTGATATTTAAAACCAAAATTGGGAAAATTGATACTGGAAACGCCTTTTGCCATTCCGTACAATAAGAATACTCCCAATTTGCCTTGCAGATATGTTCCATCATTGTATCCCCGATTGGATATTTGAAAAGCTGGTATTTCCTATATAATAGAAGGAACTGTGATGGCATCCACCGCAGGGAAAGCGGATGCGGTTCGTAAAGTAGGATCCTGATCGTGAAAGGAGGGCTGCCGGACCGTCACACAAATCACCATATTTCAAAACGCCATATCATATTTCAATTCATGAAAAATTCAGGAGGATCTGGAATGCAACTCAAGAAGTTTGTCAGCTTGTTGGTAGCGCTGATTGTCCTCAGCGGATTGTTTGCTGGATGCACCCCAAAATCGGCTGAGCCCGCCAAGCCAACCGAAGTTGTGATTGGTGTCTATGAACCCATGACCGGTGCCCAGGCTGCAGGTGGTGTTCAGACCATGCAGGGCGTCAACCTTGCATATGAACAGAAAAAGGAAGTCCTGGGAGTTCCGATCCGGATGGTGCTGGTGGACAACCGCAGTGACAAGGCGGAAGCTGCCACAGCCATGACCCGTCTGATTGAACAGGAAAAGGCAATTGCCGTAGTTGGGAGCTATGGCTCCTCCAACTCGATGGCTGGTGGTGAAGTCTCCGAAAAAGCGGGCATCCCGGTGATGGGCTGCTCCCCCACCAATCCGCTTGTCACGGAAGGCAAGAAGTATTATTTCCGCGCCTGCTTCATCGATCCCTTCCAGGGTCGCGTGATGGCAAAGTATGCCGTTGAAAACGGCATTACAAAGGTCGCGATTATTCAGAACATCTCCCAGGATTACTCGGTGGGGTTGGCTGCTTTCTTCAGGCAGTCCTGGAAGGAACTCACCGGATCCGAGGATGGAATTGTTGCTGAAGCAGCCTACCAGGATGGAGACCAGGACTTTACCGCCCAGCTCTCCGCCATCAAGGATGCCGAGGCAATTTATGCCCCTGGTTACTTTGGCGATGCCGCCCTGCTCATGAAGCAGGCGCGTGAGATGGGCTTTACGGGATTGTTCATGGGCTCTGATGCCTGGGAAGCTCCCGAACTGATTTCGATTGCCGGGTTGGCTTCGGAAGGTGCAGTATTCAGCTCCCATTACTCTGCAGAAGCTGCCACCACCCCCGCTTCCAAGCCGTTTGTGGATGCCTTCATTGCCAAGTACAACGAAACCCCCAGCGCCATGGCAGCCCTTGGCTACGATGCCTATATGCTGGTTGTGGACGCGATTGAACGCGCCAATTCCTTCAAACCCGAAGACATTCGGAACGCCATTGCCGCCACCAAGGACTTCCCTGGTGTGACCGGCTCCATCACCATCAACGAAACCGGTGATGCGGTCAAGGATGCAGTGGTGCTGGTTGTGAAGGACGGCACCTTCAAGTTCCTGGCAACAGTGAAACCCTAAATTTTTGTCCTGTTTTTGGGGCGCCCGGCTAGCCGGGCGCCCCGGTTAACGTTTCAACCGGTACCTTGAAATGACACGGATTGTATTCCTGGAGAAGCACACATGAATTTTGAGGCATTTCTCCAAAACCTCTCCAATGGGATCTCGCTGGGCAGCCTGTATGCGCTGATCGCCATTGGTTACACCATGGTGTACGGGATCCTGCGCCTGATCAACTTCGCCCACGGCGACCTGGTCATGCTTGGCTCGTACGTTGCATTTTATGGCGTGGCAATGTTTATGCTGCCCTGGTGGCTGGCATTCCCCCTGGCAATCCTGGTGACCGCCGGAGTGGGTATTGTTATTGAACGGTCCGCCTACAAGCCCCTGCGGGATTTTCCCCGCATCAACCTGTTCACGGCTGCCGTGGCGGTTTCCTTTTTGCTGGAAAACCTGGGAATTGTGATCTTTGGCGGGCGCCCCAAGGCGTTTGAACGCCCCGCTTTCATGGATCAAATGCTCAACCTTGGAGGGGTCTCAATTGTCAGTTACACCCCCATCATCATTATCACCGCACTTGTTCTTTTTGGTCTTCTTCTCCTGGTTATTTATCGCACCAAGGCGGGGATGGCAATGCGGGCACTTTCCAAGGATATTGAAGCCACCGGGTTGATGGGCGTCAACACCGATAAAATCATCATGTTCGCCTTCATGCTTGGCTCGGCGCTGGCGGCTGCCGGAGGCATCCTCTGGGCGATCAAGTTCCCCCAAATCAACCCCCTGATGGGTGTCATGCCTGGTCTGAAAGCCTTTATTGCTGCAGTCCTGGGCGGCATTGGCAACGTGGGAGGTGCCATGATTGGCGGTTTCCTGCTGGGAATTGTGGAAATCATGATTGTCGCCTTCTTTCCGGAACTGTCGGGGTATCGGGATGCATTTGCCTACGCCATCCTGATCCTGCTGCTGTTGTTCCGACCGACCGGCATCATGGGTGAAGTCCAGGCGGAGAAGGTGTAACCATGAGACTTTCCCGCAATACCATCCTGACCTTGATTGCACTGCTTGTCATTGCAGGCTTGCTTGCCCTGGCGCAGGCATTTATGAACCCCTACCTGCTGCGCATTCTGAACCTGTGCGCAGTGTATTCCATTTTCGCTGTTACTTTTAACCTGATCTTTGGCTACACCGGTCAGTTTTCGCTCGGTCACGCCGGTTTTGCAGCAGTGGGAGCCTATGTCGCCGCCCTGCTGACACTTTCCCCCAGTCAGAAAATCTCCAACTTCTTCCTCAAGCCGATTGTCCCGCTCCTGGCGAATGTGGAACTGCCCTTCCTCCCGGCTTTGATTATCGGCGGCATCGTTGCCTCGCTGGTTGGGTCATTAATTGCCTGGCCCGCCCTGCGCCTGCGGGGGGATTACCTGGCAATTGCCACCCTGGGATTCAGCGAAATCATCCGCATCCTGCTGGTCAATATGCAGCCCATCACCAACGGCGCGTTGGGGTTGAAAGGCATCCCGGCTTACACCAACCTCTTGTGGTCGTGGGGTGCGCTGGCGGTGTGCCTGTTTGTCACCAAGCGCCTGGTGGACAGCTCCTATGGGCGGGCAATGCGCGCCGTGCGCGATGACGAAGTGGCGGCGGAAGCCCTGGGCGTGAATCTCTTCAAGCACAAGATGATGGCGTTTGCAGTTTCAGCCTTCTTTGTGGGCGTGGCAGGCGGCTTGATGGCTAACCTGATCAGCACAATTGATCCCAAGGTGTTCATCTTCACCCTGACCTACCAGATTGTAGGCATCACCGTCATGGGCGGCATGGGCAGTCTGACCGGCAGCGTGATTGCCGCCAGCCTTTACACCATCTTCCTGGAATTGCTGCGCCCGATTGAATCCCAGTTTACCATTGGCTCGTTGACGGTTCCGGGCATCCCCGGCATGCGCATGGTGATCTTCTCCATCCTGCTGCTGGTGGTCATCCTGTTTTACCGCAAGGGGCTGATGGGCACCCGGGAATTCTCCTGGGATTGGGTGGTGAATCTCATCCGCCGGTTGAAATCCGGGAAGAAAACCGGTTCGTCCGGGGAGGTGAAATCATGACGCCTCTTCTCAAGATGGTGAATGTAACCAAGCGGTTTGGCGGTCTTACGGCTGTTAATAATTTTTCCACCGAATTGCAGGCGGGTGAACTCTGTGCGCTGATCGGTCCAAATGGCTCCGGCAAGACCACCATATTTAACCTGATCACCGGGATTTATGTTCCATCCGAAGGGCATATCTACCTGGGCGGCGACGATATTTCCGGCAAACGCCCGGATGTGATTACCGGCATGGGAATTGCCCGCACCTTCCAGAATATCCGCCTCTTCAAGGGGTTGAATGTGCTGGAAAATGTCATCGTGGGCAAGCACCTGCGGCTGCAATCCAATGTTGCATCTGCCGTGATGCGGCTGCCCGGCTATGACCGGGAGGAAAAGGAAATGCGCCAGACCGGCATGGAACTGCTGGAATCCCTGGGTCTGGCACGCTTTGCCTACGATGAACCCACTTCCCTGCCATATGGTCAGCAGCGCAAGCTGGAAATTGCCCGGGCACTGGCAACCAATCCCCGCCTGCTGCTCCTGGATGAACCGGCAGCTGGGATGAGTCCCTCCGATGCCGAGGAGTTGATGACATTCATCCAGCACGTGCTGAAGACGTTTGAACTGACCATTTTCCTGATTGAGCACCAGATGCGCGTGGTAATGGGCATCTGCCCCCGCATTATTGTGATTGACCACGGCGAATGGATTGCCGAAGGCAACCCGGAGCAAATCCAGAACAATGACAGGGTGATTGAGGCATACCTGGGAGCGAGCGACCATGCTTGATATCAAGAACCTTCATGTATCGTACGGCGGTATCCGCGCCCTGCAAGGAATCTCCCTCCACGTGCCGGAAGGCAAAATCATCTCCCTGCTGGGTGCCAATGGCGCGGGAAAAAGCACCACCCTGCGCACCATCATGGGCATCGTTAAGCCCACCGAAGGCAGCATTGAATTTTTGGGCGGGAACATCCTGGGGATGAAGTCCTTCCAGGTGGTCATGAAGGGCATTGCGCTGGTGCCGGAAGGTCGCCGGGTGTTCACCAACCTGACGGTGACCGAAAACCTGGCGCTGGGCGCGTATACCCGCAACGACAAGGTGCAAATCCAGCAGGATATTGAAGAAATCTACGAGTTGTTCCCACGTTTGAGGGAACGCGAAAAACAGAGTGCCGGAACGTTGTCGGGCGGTGAGCAGCAGATGCTTGCCTTGGGGCGGGCATTGATGTCCAAGCCCAAGCTGTTAATGATTGATGAACCTTCGCTGGGGCTGGCGCCGGTGCTTTCGCAGGGTGTCTTGAGCAGGCTCAAGGAACTAAACCAGACCCGCGGGCAAACCATCTTGTTGATTGAACAAAATGCCCGGGCGGCGCTCAGTATTGCCGATTATGCCTACATCCTGGAGACCGGGCGCATCACGCTGGAAGGTCCGGCAGCGGAACTGGCAACCAACGATGCGGTGCGCAAAACCTACCTGGGCATTCACTGATCGATGCGGCGAATCCTCTTCATTATAATGCCGACGCTGCTCCTGCTGGCGGGCGGATTATCCGCCTGCGTGGAGGTGGCAGCAGTGACTGCGGAACCCACGTCCACCCCGGCAAAGGTGATTGACTTTACCGTCAAGGATTTGGATGGGCGGGAGGTGCAGCTCAGTTCGCTGCGCGGGCAGGTGGTGCTGGTCAACTTTTGGGCAACCTGGTGCAGTCCCTGCAAGGAAGAAATGCCGGTTTTGCAGGCGTTTTACCAGGCGCACCAGGCTGAGAATTTCCTCCTGCTGGGTGTGAACGTCAGCGATGATGCGGAGGATGCTGCCCGGTACATGGCGGAAAACGGCTTCACCTTCCCGGTCTGGTCGGACCCGCCCGGCAATATCCTGATGGACTTGGGGCTGCGGGGACTGCCTGCGTCCATCCTGGTGGATGCGGATGGAAACCTGCAATGGTTCTGGCTGGGTCCGGTGACGGAGGAAATCCTGGAAGAAGAAATTCTGCCATTGTTATAACCCGCGTGCAGGTTTCATCCCCCGGGGTTATTGCAAACCCTGCCAGGAGTAATGTTCTCAAACACAAAATGCCCTCCTTTTTCTGATTCCAACGGGCTGATCAGTAAAAAAAAACACAGGCGCTCTTTTCAAAGAGCGCCTGCTTGATGCAGTTTGCAAACAGGTTTCCTAACGCTGGATGGCAGGCAGGTAGGTAAAATATGGACCTTCAAACCAGATGCGTACGGAATACAGCTTGGTGTTCTGGCTTAGGAGGCAGGTGGTCACATAATAGGAGTAGTTGTAATCACCCACCCAGGGGTTTGTGATGGTGTAATCGTATGGAGTGACAATGGACGCACTTGCCCCGCTGGAATTTAAGCTGGCAAGAATTTCCGTCAAGCCAGAGTAATTATTCACACGATTTAGGTTGATGGAGATGTTGTAAGTCGTATCATTATCGATCACGGACGCCCAAACATCCGTGATTTTGGCTCCCTGTGGAAGATAGGCGGGCGCCTTGACACATCCATAACCAGCGGAAGTGCCTTCCATGGCGGCGGAGATCTGCTTTAAAATACTGGGCGTCGTCAATGTCCCGGGCAAACCTGGAGTAGGACCAGATGAGGAGGGTTTTGGCGGGGCAGTTGGGGGCGCGGAGATAGTCGATCATGCCCAGGAACTGACGGCGCCCGATGGTGGAAGAACCCGGGGAGGCGGCATCGATGAACCAGCGCAGAACGGGGATGTGGTTCTCGGCGGCGTAACGGGAGATGACGGCGTGCTGCTGATCGGTGGAGAGTTCCTGATCTTCGTGACCGGAGTCGCGGAGATAGGCGACGGCGGGGTTATTTGCAGAAGGGGGCACACTCATTGATTCTTACAATTTCCTCATAGAACTGTGTGCGCCAATCTGCTGCAGCATCCATTTTCAGGAGAATCAATTCGTCTTTTTCCTGTGCCATAAAGAACAGGAATCCGGTGATATCGGCATCCATTGAATTTACAAGCAGGGTTTGTGCTTGAACCAGGCAGGCTGGAACCACCAGACTTTGGGTTTCTTTTTTGATGTTTTGCAGTTCCGTGACGGGTCCGGTGAGGGCAATTCTGCCGGTGCTGGATGCAATTTCCCGGTAATCCTTGAAATCGTCATGCAGATCGCCAAGTTCCTGGGTGGCTGATGCCACCAATTTTGTGCCACAGGGACCGTTGGTGGTGTACCAGTAGTAGACCGCGCCGGCAGCCAGGGCAAGAACAGCAACGATAATCAGAACGATGAGGATGGGGAATTTGCGTTTGGGCTTTGCGGGAGAAGGCGCAGGAGCCACTTCGGGGACTTCGGGGGATTCCATTTGTTGTGTCATGTTTTCCCTTTCATTTTTCGGTGCTGGTGTAGATATCAGGGTCGTAGATATCGACAGGGTGGGTACTGAAAACGATGATGAGGATGATGGTGCCGATCAGAGCAACGACGGCGCCGAGGCGGAGATTACCAGTAATGGCGAAAATGAGGGCGGCATAGAAGTGGGATGCAAAGCCGATCAGCAAGAGCACGTATATCCGGTACCTGATACCCGGCAGAGAACCAGAACATATGGGAGGATGGATTGTACCCGTCATCACTGAAGGCGGCGGCGGGAATGACCAACGGATTGGAGTGGGGAAAACTCTGCGGGCTGGCTGCCGGGGCGGAGGCTGTCACGCTGGCAGTATTCACCAATGCAGCGGTCACCAGCAGGAGTAGTGCAAGCAGGATGAGAGGATGTTTTCGGGTCATGGCAGGCATCCTTTAAGGCATGTTGAACCAGAACCGGACCGAGAGGATCCTGTTTTGTGGGTTGGCAACACAGGAAGTAATGTAATAACTGAAGTCCGGGTATTGGATGACTGGATCGGTAAAGGAGTAAGT